>Reba_p2__coassemble_505_pt1 | contig 31086 bp, 24 predicted proteins | sample Reba_p2__metabat2_low_PE_017 | metagenome-assembled genome bin Reba_p2 | reverse complement strand
TAATAGCAGTAGTGCCTGCTTGATTGACATCAGAGCCGTCCATGACTTGAGTCTCAGCATCAAGAGTTGATGTTGCTTGAGTATTGGAAGTCTCTGGTTTAGCCTTAGGCTGCTTATTAGTAAACTTCTCCATAATGGCGCGATCTTGTGGCGACATATTGGCTAAGTTAGGAGCGCTAAAGCCACTCTTTTTCATAGGGGTAATGGTGCGCTTATCCAAGCCGCTAATAGCAGTAGTGCCTGCTTGATTGACATCAGAGCCGTCCATGACTTGAGTCTCGGCATCAAGAGTTGATGTTGCTTGAGTATTGGCAGTCTCTGGCTTAGCCTTAGGCTGTTTGTTAGTAAACTTCTCCATAATGGCGCGATCTTCAGGCGACATATTAGCTAAGTTGGGGACGCTAAAGCCACTCTTTCTCATAGGGGTAATGGTGCGCTTATCAAGACCACTAATAGCAGTAGTTCCTTCTTGATTGATATTAGAGTCCCCCATAACCTTAGAGTCATCTGCTTTAACTTCACCTTTTTTGGGTGCAGGAGTTGCTGTATTCTGATTCTGGCCGCTTATAACAGTAGCACCTGACTTGCTTGCCTCTTTAATATCATGATCGGCAAGCTCTTTACCATTTTCATCAAAAACCTTTAAGCGCGGTTCTTCATCGGCAGGCATAGTTACAGCGACACTAGGATTGTGCTCTTGGAGCATATTAGAAATTTCTTGGTCGACCTCTTTGCCTAAGGTACTAGACTTTACTATCTTAGTGCTCTCTTTATTTTTACTCATAATATTAGTAGCGCGGAAACCCCTGTCTTTAGACAGAGGAGGAAGCGCACTCCTTTTTGATTACAGTTAGAAATGTTTTTCGCTTTTCGATAAGCTTTAGTTTTTTAGGAGTGATATTATCGCTATTATTAGTGCTATCTGGTTTTTGCTTATCGCTCATAAAAAAATCCTACGTATCCGTATTCTGGAGTTAAGAATACGGCTCGCCTTTTAAACTTTTTGAAGTTCTAATTTAGTACAATAGGTAAGGGATATTGCTTTTCCCTTAGCTATTATTTTATGTATAAAAACTACCTAAGATATAGTTAATAAACTAGAAAAATTATATTATAGCACGTTAGCAGTACTATTGATGCAAGTATAGCTTAAGTCTATAAGCTTTTGACAGCTAAAAGGAACTCCCATTGTGATCAGGGGCTTTTTGATAAATTTAGGTCGCTTTTTTAGAATGCTCTTGGTATCTGTATTTGTGAGCATTTTAGTTGTCCCTTTTGGTACTAATATACTAGAGATTTTCTTAGGTAGAGTAGCAAGTCAAGATCAAGTCTATCTCATTAGTATCAGTCTTGCCTTAGTGGTGTGCTTGGTCTATACCTGGCAGCAGCGCGAGCGAGTTAATTATGATGAAGTATTATTCTTTGTCCGCAACCGCCTGATTAAAAAGCGTCGTTTGGTATTTCACTTGATGAAATTACAAGCTTTGTTGATTGTACATGTATGCGGCTACGATCAGCAAAGGCGCATTAGCTTTTTAGAAGCTAATAGCTCAGCTCAGGCTAAAAGTTGGGTAAAGGGCTTATTAGCCTCATTGGGGGCTAATGATAAAGAGCGCGAGCAAGCTTTGTCTTGGTACTTAGAAAACTTATTTAGTGAGTATAATGATCTGACCAAAGAGTTGCGCTATTGGAGTGTTAAAGTCAAGCGCTTGGGGCCTTATGCAGGTGAGGTGATCTTTACCTTGCTCTTACGCTCATTAATGGGAGTTAATAAGGGTAGTCAAGATTATAGGCTCTTGCTAAAACATCCTCTTATCTTTCAAGTAGGCGTGGCCTTAGTAGGTAAAGAGGTGAATGAAAATTACTATAATCGCTACTTCTTTCTACTTGAACAAGAGCAAATGCGCCTTAATCATCAAGGTCGTAATAATAAGGAGCGCCAGCTATCTTCTGATTATGTGTCAGCGCAGGACTATGAGCTAATAATTAAAGAACGAGTTTAGCTTTTGTGATAGAATAGTCATCCCCTCAAATTTGATCTCTATAGTAAAATAGTAGATCCCTCTAATTTAGTCTCCAAGGGCTTGATCTGGCCTAAAAACAACAAAAGCATGTGGACTAACATAAGATAAAGGATGATTTGCTAAGCCCAAATTGGTTTAGGAAATTGTGGGTTAAAGAATTTAACACAGGAAGTGTTACTCAAGTGATTGAGCTTAAAAATATCGAGAAAGTGTACAATCAGGGCACCTCACGAGAGGTTAAAGCACTGAAGAACATTTCACTTTCAATTGAACGTGGCGAGATCTTTGGTGTGATTGGTTTATCAGGTGCAGGTAAGTCCACCTTGATCCGTCACATCAATATGTTGGAGCGTCCAACCTCAGGACAAGTTATTGTTGATGGTCAGGATTTAACTGCCATGAGCGAGTCTAAGTTACGTGAGGCCCGCAGTCATATTGGCATGATCTTCCAAAGCTTCAACTTATTATCCTCTGCTACTGTATCTGACAATATTGCTTTCCCCTTACGCCTTGAGGGTAAGATGAATGATAGTCAGATTAAAGCTCGTGTAGATGAGTTATTGAGCTTGGTAGGTCTAGAAGATAAGGCTCAAATGTATCCAGCTCAGCTTTCTGGCGGTCAAAAGCAGCGTGTAGGTATTGCTCGTGCCTTAGCCAACGACCCTAAGGTCTTATTATGTGATGAGGCTACCTCAGCTTTAGATCCTAAGACTACTATGTCCATTTTAGAGCTGCTGATGCAGTTGCGCGATAAACTCAATTTAACCATTGTGATTATTACGCACCAAATGGAAGTTATTAAAGAGTGCTGCGATCGCGTAGCCGTAATTGATGGCGGTGTGATCTCAGAGTTGGGCTCTACCTTAAAGATCTTTACTGATCCTAAGCAGCCTTTAACCAAGCGCTTAGTTAGTGCAGTTGTGCGTCGTGGTTTGCCTGAGTTATTACGCCATACTGAGATTGTTGATACTTATAGCGAAGGCGCTAAGGCAGTAGCAGAGCTCTTATTCTTAGGCCCTAAGGCTGATGCCCCTGTTATTGTAGAAGTAGCTGCCTTATGCAAGGTTAAGATCAGCTTATTAGGTGGTAGCATTGACCACATTAAAAAAGAGCCTTTTGGTCTGATGGTGGTAGAGGTGGGCGGCTCCAAGGCCGAAATTGAGCATGCCTTAGATGAGTTTAAGGCTCGTATTCACAGAGTGGAGATTTTAGGTTATGACCAGCGTAAGCAACTTTCTGACTTCTAGTTGGGGGCAGTACTCTAAAATGATCACCTTGCTCTGGGATGCTACCTTACAGACTCTGTACATGGTAGGTGCTTCCTCAGCTATTTCCATTGCTTTAGGTGTTCCTTTAGGCGTGCTCTTATTAGTAACCTCCAAGGGCTACTTCTTTGAGAATTTAGCTTTCTATCGTATTTTGGGCACTATAGTTAATGCCTTGCGCTCTATTCCGTTCATTATCTTGATGGTAGCTATTAGCCCTCTGACCAAGATTATTGTTGGCTCCTCTATTGGTACTACTGCGGTGATTGTGCCTTTAGTGATTGGTACTATTCCTTTTACAGGGCGCTTGGTTGAAACTAGCTTACGTACTGTACCTACAGGCTTAATTGAGGCTGCTACCTCTATGGGTGCTAGCCCTTGGCAAATTGTGCGCAAGGTTTTATTACCAGAGGCGCTGCCAGAGCTTATTCAAAACTTTACCATTACAGTCATTGTCATTATCGGCTGTTCAGCTATGGCTGGCGCCATTGGTGGTGGCGGTTTAGGTGACGTAGCAATTCGTTATGGCTACATGCGCTTTCGCCTTGATATGATGATTGGCACAGTAGTGATCTTGATTTTAATGGTGCAAATTGTCCAATTTATTGGTGATTATCTAACCCGTAAAGTCGACCACCGTTAAATTAGTAATAATAAGAAAGGACTTAAGAGCGCTTAAGTCCTTTTTTTGGTCCGAAAAAAGGCCCACCTTTAAAAAGCAAAGATGAGCCTTGGTAGATATCAGTGAATTAGCCTATTAAAGATAAAGCTAGTTGCACTCGGGTATTAGCTTGCATCAGCATAGAAGTAGCCGCTTGCTGGATAATAGACTGTTGGCTTAAGTTAGCGCTCTCTTCAGCAAAGTCAGCATCACGAATACGGCTGCGGGCATCTGCTTGGTTAGCCGCAACGTTAGCTTGGTTACGAATGGAGGATTCAAGCCTGTTTTGAATGGCGCCTAAGTCAGAGCGCTGGCTATCAACCTTAGCAATTAAGGTGTCCATCAAGGAAATAGTCTCTTTAGCGCCTTCAGCAGTGGAGAATAAGAAGCCCTTACCAGCACCTACACCTGCTTCTTTCCATGCTTTGTCGTTCACACCTTTAGCCATAGCCGAGAAGATGAAATTGCCGACACTAAAGGTAATTTCATCTTTATTATTGGCACCTACTTGCAAGGTCATTTTACCACCCTGAGAGCCATTAGTAGCATTACCATTGCCACCAGAGAAGTAGATAGCACTCTTGGTGTTGCCCATTAAGATAGTCTTGCCACCAAACTTAGTTTGCTTAGCAATACGAGTAATTTCATTAGCTAGAGCATCAGCTTCTTTCTTTAAGGAAGTACGATCTTCAGCAGTATTAGTACCATTAGCTGCCTGTACTGCTAAGGTACGGATCTTTTGGAGCATATTAGTAGTTTCATCTAATGCTCCTTCAGCAGTTTGAGCAAAAGCGATACCATCATTAGTATTACGATTGCCTTGATTAAGACCATTAATTTGAGTAGTCAAACGATCTGCAATTTGCAAACCAGCCGCATCATCCTTGGCCGAGTTGATTCTCATTCCTGAACTCAGTCGTTGATAGGTAACAGTTAAGCTGTTTTGGACATTGTTTAAATAGCGTCTGCCATTTAAAGAGCTGATATTGGTATTGACGTATACAGCCATAAAAGAACCCTCATAAAAGTGTGGTTGGTAGGACAGCTGCAACGCAAGAGCTCGCTTGTTTGCAGAAGGTATGATCACACCAAGAAACAATCTAGGTGTTTCATATTATTTAACGGCATTTAAAAGCTGATTTTTATGGGGTTTTTATAGATGTTGCTAGTATGCAAGTTTAAGAGAGACTAAAGAAAGAAGCGTGCTTATCTCCCTAGTATGGTAGTTGCAGCATAAGTACTTTAATAGATATGGCTCAGAAAGGGAAATAGATGCCAAAGCAAGGCGCTTGAGCGCCTTGCCTGAATAAATTAATTAAATTTGCTTAAATCACGTACGCCACCTTTATCAGCTGAAGAAGCTAAGAGGGCATAAGTCTTTAAAGCTGTTGACACTTCACGTACACGACTTTGTGGTCTAAAGGCCTTGGCACCTAAAGCTTCCATAGCAGCACGGCGTGCGGCAAGCTCTTGGTCGTCAATAGAGATTTCAATTTGACGAGTAGGGATATTGATCTTAATAAAGTCGCCATTTTTAATGAGAGCGATATTACCACCATTGGCTGCCTCTGGGGAGACGTGGCCAATAGACAAACCCGAGGTGCCTCCAGAGAAGCGACCATCGGTAATTAAGGCGCAGGACTTGCCTAAGCCCATAGACTTTAAATAAGAGGTAGGGTAGAGCATTTCTTGCATGCCTGGACCGCCTTTAGGGCCTTCATAGCGAATGACTACGACATGACCTGCCTTAACCTCACCACTTAAAATGCCCTCGACAGCATCTTCTTGAGACTCATAAACAATGGCAGGGCCTACAAATTTTAAGATCGAGCTATCTACGCCAGCAGTTTTAACAATACAGCCATCTAGTGCCATATTGCCATAGAGCACAGCTAAGCCACCATCTTGGCTATAGGCATGCTCCTTGTCACGAATACAGCCACCAGCGCGATCGCAATCAGGAGTATCATAATAATTGTCTTGAGAGAAAGGCTCAATAGTACGGACATTACCAGGAGCTGCTAAGTAAAACTTCTTGACCTCCTCACTAGTAGTGACATCAATAGCATAGTTAGCTAATTGCTCTTTGAGGCTTGGGAATAAAACAGTATGGCAGCTAGTATCTAACAGTTGAGCTTTATCAAGCTCATGTAAGATGCTCATAATGCCACCTGCACGATGGACATCTTCAATATGGTATTGATGGGTGGAAGGAGCGACCTTACATAAATGAGGTACCTTGCGGGAGAGACGATCGATATCGCTCATAGTAAAGTCTACGCCTGCTTCATTAGCTACGGCTAATAAATGCAAAACAGTATTGGTCGAGCCGCCCATAGCAATGTCTAAGGACATAGCATTTTCAAAAGCAGCCTTAGTGGCAATAGCACGAGGCAAGACGCTTTCATCATCCTGCTCATAATATTGCTTAGCTAATTTAACAATAAGCTCGCCAGCTTTTAAGAACAATTGCTTACGTAAGGCATGGGTAGCTAAAGTAGTGCCATTACCAGGTAAGGCTAGACCTAAAGCTTCGGTTAAGCAGTTCATGGAATTGGCAGTAAACATGCCCGAGCAGGAGCCACAAGTAGGGCAAGCTGCACTTTCCACCTCATTAATTTGCTCATCACTGGCATGAGGATCAGCAGATACTACCATAGCATCAACTAAATCCAGCTTATCTTTGCCAGGGATCTTGCCCGCCTCCATTGGGCCACCAGAGACAAAGATAGTAGGGATATTAAGGCGCATTGCGGCCATTAACATACCTGGGGTGACTTTATCGCAGTTGGAGATACAAATTAAGGCATCGGCTTGATGGGCATTACAAGAGTACTCTACAGCATCAGCAATGATCTCACGACTTGGCAGAGAGTAGAGCATGCCTGAATGGCCCATGGCAATACCATCATCTACAGCAATAGTATTAAACTCTTTGGCAACACCACCTGCAGCTTCTACGGCACGAGCGACCATTTGGCCAATATCTTTTAAGTGGACATGACCAGGAACAAATTGAGTAAAGGAGTTGGCAATGGCAATAATAGGCTTACCAAAGTCCTCATCTTTCATTCCTGTAGCTTTCCATAAGGCGCGGGCGCCAGCCATTTTCTTGGTTTCATAGGTGACAGCAGAACGGTATTTAGGCATGATGTAGATCCTTTTTGAAAAGAAAAGGCCCCTAAGGGGCCTTTTACAACCCGCCAGAGCGGATCAAGGCTTAATTATTCTTTAAAAATTACTTTACAGGAGTGAGCCAGCCCCACTTGTCTTCGATCTTGCCTTGTACGAGATCAAAGAAAGCTTTTTGAAGTTGCTCAGTAATTGGGCCACGACAACCTGCACCCACATCAATGCCATCAACAGAGGCAATAGGGGTAATTTCAGCAGCTGTTCCTGTAAAGAAGGCTTCATCAGCTAAATAGCACATTTCACGCTGCATCTTCTGCTCGTAAACAGGGATGTGGAGCACTTCCTTGGCTAAAGTGATAATGGTATGGCGAGTAATACCAGGGAGTAGACCATTAGTAAATGGAGCAGTATAAAGAGCACCATCTTTGACAAAGAAGACGTTCTCGCCAGAGCCTTCAGAAATAAAGCCATCGGTATCTAAGGCAATAGCCTCAACATAGCCATTTTGATGAGCTTCATTAGAAATTAAAATCGAGCTTAAGTAGTTACCTGCAGCCTTGGCTTCAGTAGGGATAGTATTAGGAGCTAAACGATTCCAGCTGGAAACACCGACCTTAACACCCTTTTGCAAGCCCTCTTCACCTAAATAAGCGCCCCAAGGCATGGCAGCTACCATAGCGCTAGCTTGTGCGCCTTCTGGAATGCGTACGCCTAGACCAATTTCGCCTAAGAAAATTAAAGGACGGATATAGCCTGAATCAAGACCATTATCAGCAATAACGGAGCAGCAAGCTGCTTTGATTTGCTCCTTGGTATAAGGTACAGGGAAGCGATAGATCTTGGCACTGTTGAAGAGACGATTGATGTGCTCGTCTAAGCGAAAGATACAAGGTCCTTTAGGAGTGGCGTAAGCACGGATACCCTCAAATACGGCAGTACCATAGTGCAGAGCATGAGAGAGCACGTGCACTTTAGCATCAGCGTAATCAACCAACTTGCCATTAAACCAGATGTACTTGGTTGGGGTGTTATTAAGACTCATAAGATAGACTCCTAGCGATATAATTAAGCCAAAAATAATTCTTTGTTTGATGAGAGCAAGGCGGGAGCATACAATCCCCGCCTGTTAAATTAAGCGTGAGATGGAGTAGATTGAACATCCTCATCATCAGCGGCTACATCACTAACCTCTTCTTGCTCATCGTCCATATTGGCAAAGATGGTAGCTAAGATAGGGCCTGAGATGTTGTGCCATACCGAGAAGATGGCAGCTGGGACTGCAGCAAGTGGGTTAAAGTGAGCCATAGCTAAAGCTACACCTAAGCCTGAGTTTTGCATGCCGACCTCGATGGATAAGGCCTTTTTCTTCTTGAGATCCATCTTAAAGACTTTTGCTAATAAATAGCCTAAAGCTAAGCCTAAGGTGTTGTGTAATACCACCACTGCAAAGATGATTAAACCAGTGCGGGCAATTTGATCGCGGCTTACGGCAACTACAGCACAGACAATAGCAACGATGGCAAATACAGAGATTAAAGGTAGTACAGGTACAGCTGCACGTACCAAATTGCCAAAGAAAGTATTGACTAATACGCCTGCGACAATTGGTAATACCATGATATAGACAATAGACATAAACATGGCTACAGGATCAACTGCTACCCATTGCTGAGCAAAGCAGTAAATTAAAGCAGGAGTTACTACTGGAGCTAATACTGTAGTACAAGCTGAGATGGTTACTGATAAAGGCACATCACCACGGCTTAAGAAAGTCATCACATTAGAGGCAGTACCACCAGGGCAGCAACCTACTAAAATGACACCAACTGCAATCTCTGGAGAGAGGTTTAATACCAAGCATAAAATGTAAGCTAAAAGAGGCATAATCACGAATTGACCTACAATGCCAATTAAGACATCAATAGGGCGCTTAATAACCTCAGAGAAGTCCTTGGCACGTAAGGTTAAACCCATACCAAACATAACCATGCCCAATAAAATGCTAATGTATGGGGCGAGGAGCTTAAAGGTCTCTGGTAAGTAAAAAGCAATAATCGCGGCGGCAATAACCCAAAAAGCAAAGGTCTTACCGAAAAATGCGCTCAATTTAGCTAAAGTTTGCATGGTTTCCTCCAAAGCGCTTGCTTGGTGCCTCTAGCGCCATGCACATCGATGATCGATTAGTGCAATAGCGGGGCATTAAAGCAGCAGCGGTGTGCATTAATGTCATAAATTTTTCCTTGAGGGGTGAGACCCTCGTTATTTGTTTATAACAGCTATGTTGTTGTAGGCTGTAGTTTTATTGTAAGTGAGAAATTTCGTGTACTTTCTGCTCTGCACTATAATGCGTCAGTAAAAAAGCAATTCCCTAAAAGGTTTCAGAAAGTGCACTAAAAGAGCTCAAAAAGGGCGCTTAATCTAGATTTCACCTAGCTTTGTTAATAATTACGCTAAGGGGAAGTCAGATAATGAATACTAAAAAGTTAAGACAATGGAGCTATGCTCTAGCCATAGCTATGGTCTTTATGTTTTATTTAGGGGGCAGAGACTATTTCAATCATGTATCTTGTAGTAGCTTACAAGATCTAGGGGGCAGACTTTATATCCATTAGACTATTACCGCGTAGTGCCAGAGCCCATTGCTGATCCTTATTGGCAATGGTAGGAGCAGGTAAGATATGTGCTTAAGTTTAGAACCAAAGATAATAGGCGCTTTGATCTGCACTATCGTACCCGTGAGCCAGCACATCAGATCTGGCAACAAGGACCAATCAAGCGGCGCGTGATCATAGGACAGTCAAGAGCACAAGAGAGCTTAGTGTTTGTGCTCTTGGAGCATGAGAGTATCAGCACTTTAATAAGACAAGAGCTCGGGCATTTTCTACTTATGTTTGGGGGTACCACTAAGCTATTTGGGGGCTTTAGTTTGGTTGTTCTATCGCTGCTGTAATTAGCTCACTAAAGCTTCGTTAAGATGGTAGGATTAGAGATAAATATAGTGGCGAAAACCACTTATCGTGCCAGTATGAGGCCTTAGAGATAAGGAGCAATTAACAGTACTAGCTATGCTAAACAAGATTAAATATGCTTTATTCTTTGCTTGGAATATCATCATGCTTGGTATCTTTGCTGCTGGTTGGCAAGGGTATGATAAAGTCTTGCCTGCAGAGTGCTTGCATGAAGTAGGGGTATATGAATTTGCTCCCACTAAGATCTATAGTACGAATCGCAGTGATGGGTATGCCTACTCACAAAAACATAGCCCCAGTGCCAAGCAAAGCTATATCTTGCACTATAAGGCACTCAATGGTGCGCCTTATAATATTAAAAGACGATTTTCTTATAAAAGCCAAGCTCTTAAGGCTAAACAGCAAGGCAATATCGTGCGTCGTTTGGTTGAAGGTACAGATGAGCAAGGTAAGATTCATAGCTATGTATTAGAGCCCCAAGAGAGTATTAGCTCTATGGTACGTGAGCATAAGATCTATTATGGAATACTCCTTAATGTCCCTATAGCTTACTTTATCTTCCTCGCCCTATATGGCTATTTGCGCTATAGTCGCCGCAACCAATAAAGGAGAGAGCATCACCACTACCTCTACTACTACTACTACTACTGATAATAGACTCCTTAGTATGAGTTTTGGTTAAGTTGTAAGGAAAACTTAAGCATCAAGCCTAGAAGCTCTCTTGCAATCTTGCCTAAGGACACATACTACAAAGAAAAGAGCAGGACTAAGATTAATCTGTTAATTGCTCCTGAGGTGCTTCTATATTCCTATTCCTAATTCCCGATCCTCTAGGCAAGGGCTTAATCCTTGTTAAGAGGATGATAGTGATTATGGGAACTTAAAAGGACGAGGATCGTCTTTGTTAAAAGGTGCAGGATCGGCTTTGACATAATCAGAGCTTTGCACAGGTAAGAGCTGATTGTCTCTATTATTAGCAGGTAATAAGCGCTCGTCTTTTTTAACAGGGCGTGGCATGCCTTCTAATTGTTCCAAGCTAATAGAGTCAGAGCTTTGGGCTAATTGGTGCGCAAAAGTCTTTTCAAACCATCTTTGAGGATTAAGACTAATGTCCTTATAGTCCATATAGAGAGTTTTGGTAAAGTTATTGTCAAAGTGAATACTAATGGTGTTATTAGTAGTCAAAAAACCATAGAACTTGCCTGCAGGATCAATCACGGCAGGAGGATTGGAGGCAAATGCATTCCAAGGGCTTAAGCGTGATTTAACATTGCCATATTCAAACAGAACATTCCATAAGCTAAAGTCACCACGAAAAGAGCCATAAGGACCTTTGCTATTCCAAATAGAGATCGAGTACTTAGGGGCGCAGTTAATACAACCTAAGAAGTGATCAAGCTGAGCACCACCATAGAGTAATAGTGGTACTTGCTCTTTAGCTAAGAGCTCCTTGATCTCTTGGTTCTCTCTTTTAGGATCAGGATTAATGCTAAATTGAATTTGCTGGTAAAACTCTTCTTGCTCCTTGAGCGCAGCTTGCTCTTGCTCGCTCAAAGGATTTTGCTCGGGAGCTGTTTTGACAGGTGCGGGCGTTACAGGAGCTGGATTGTCTATAGGCGCTTTACTATAGCGCGGGCCTTGTATGGTATAAGCGTGAGTACTAGTTAAGGTCACTGCTAATAAGGAAGCTCCCAAAAGCAGGCGGGCACAGTGGGGACACAGAGACTCTGAGGTGATATTAAGGTTCAAGTAAGATTCGAGTCTACGTAGCACACTAAGCTCCTATTAAGTTCACAAAAATCGTTTTAGGTATTGTAAGACAAATAAGGCTTTTTAGCTAACTACAGGTGAGCTCGATCGCAATTTAGTAATTTTGCATGAACTCTTAACTAAGGATAGGTCTAATGATCACACTAGGATTAACTTGGGCTATAATCTAGCGCCTTGTACTTTCTAGTTGTAAGGCTTGTCAGCATTAGAGCTCTTTTAGCTCTAAGCAGAGTTTTATTTAAGGTTATACCATGGGTGAGTTCCGCATTGCTTTAGTTGGTACAGGTAATATTGCTGCCCAGCACGTGGAAGCAATTTTATCCTGCCACCAGGAATTAGTTGGTGTTTGTAATCATAATATTGAAAAAGCTATGAGCTTTTTACAGTCCTTTGCAGGCCGTGAGGGTGTAGCCCCAGCACTGCTGCATGAGACTGTATTTGAAGATCTGTCCTTGATGTTAGATACCCTCAAGCCAGATATTCTTTATATCACTACTCCACATTTAACCCATGTGGATATTGCTTGCTTGGCTGTACGTCGTGGCATTCACTGTATTATTGAAAAACCTTTAGATATTTCCTTGGCTAAATCTGCCTATTTGCTAGAGGAAGCCTCTCGCACTAAGGCCTTAGTCTCAGTGATTTCCCAAAGCCGTTTCTTCCGCTCTACTGAGCGTATCAAAAACGCTATTGCTGATGGTCGTATTGTTCCTGCTTTTGGCATGGTCAATGTCCAAGCCTGGCGTGATGAAGCTTACTATCGATCTAATAGTTGGCGAGGCACTTGGGAGCATGAAGGTGGTGGTGTCTTAGTTAATCAATCAGTCCATGAGCTAGATTTGCTGTGCTACTTCTTAGGTCAGGTAAAAAGCGTTTATGGGCAATGGCGTAATGTTAACCACCCTTATATTGAGGTAGATGATACTGCTCAAGCTATTGTGACCTTTGAATCAGGCGTGAGTGCTACTATTTTAGTCTCTAATAGTGTTAACCCTGCCCAAAGTGCTTATGTTCACATTGTAGGTACTAATGGTCATACTTTAGGTATTCAAACCCATGGTGGTGTAGAGGTCGATGCTGGTATTAAACCTAGCACCTTCCATCCTTGCAATGATGTCTTTACTTTAGAGTCAGATGAAACCATGGCTGCTTATGCTCAAAGTGACTATGAGGGCATTAGCGATGAAGATTTTGCTCATCATTTCTTTGCTGAGCAGCTCAAAGAAATGATCCATGCTATTAAGAATCAACGTGATGGCATGAAGATCAGATTACGCAATTGTATTGAGTCAGCTCAAGGCTGTATGTTCATTGCTCAAGGCATTTATTTAAGCCAAGAGTTAGGCCGTCCTGTCAGCCGCCAGGAAATTATTGATCGCTCTATGGCTAAGTTGGTAGGAGCTCCTACTAGCTCTTGTGAGTCTTAATACTATTTCAAGCCCAGTAGTTTACTACTGGGCTTGATTGTATGGTCTGCTATCTTTCCCTTCCCAGACATCTATAACAGCAACATATGTTCAAACCTTCAGTTGCACCTAGAGTTCTAGTAATCTTGTATTTCCTTGATAAGAGCAATGTTGCCAAACAGCAGCAACAAGCCGTTCAAGAAGCTTAAGCTCAACAAATGGCACCGCTGCAAGCTCAAGCTATTGCTCAGCTATAAAAAAAGCTCCTGTAAGGGAGCTTTTTTTATTAGGAGAAGCGACAAAGATGTTGCTCTTCAAACCTCTAAGAGCGCTGATTGATATAGCGCCATATGTATTACCCTGCTCATCTAGAATAAGTTTAATTATCTAGAGTAGAGCTAATAGGGCAGAACGTTGGGAGGCAAGAGATAAACAGCACACTATTAATCGCAACGACAGCTTTTGCGGATCATTGTGATGCAAATTTAGGGTGTAAAAGGTGCAAGTGCTGTAAATGCGTAAACTATTGGTGCATTAGCTTTATTGCCAATTGTGTAAAAGTAGTTGAGCTAGTAAGCTAAATTCCAAGCAAAATTATTAACTTTCTTCCAAAAGGATTGGTACTTATGTTCATTATTAGCCTTCTTCTTCGACTTATTAGCTGAGGTTGCTAGGGTGTAGTTGCGACATAAGTAGTCATCACTTATCAAATAAGATCCAAACGGGGCCCTAGCAGTAAAACTAGAGCCCTTTTTTTATCCTTGTACATAGGGGGAACGCACTATGGGAAACATTGATCCTAACCAAGTGATTATTTTCGATACTACCTTGCGTGATGGTGAGCAAGCGCTCCAACAGTCGCTTAATCACAAGCAAAAGCTGCAAATTGCTTTGATGTTAGAGCAGCTGGGTGTCGATGTTATTGAGGCTGGTTTTCCTATCTCTTCCCCAGGTGATTTTGAGGCCGTCAAACTCATTGGTCAGAATTTAAAGCGTGCTATTCCGTGCGGCTTATCTCGTGCTGTCGATCGTGATATTGATGCAGTACGCGATGCCTTAGGTGGCTGTGAGCGCTATCGTATTCATACCTTTATTGCTACTTCAGATATCCATGTGCAAGATAAGTTGCGCAAAAGCTTTGAAGATATCTGCGCAATGGCTGAATTGGCGGTCAAAAGAGCGCGCAACTATACCGATGATGTTGAGTTCTCTTGCGAAGATGCAGGTCGTACCCCTATAGATCATCTCTGCCGTATGGTAGAGACCGCCATTAAAGCAGGTGCTACTACTGTTAATATTCCTGACACAGTTGGTTATACCATTCCTAGTGAGTTTGGTCAGATTATTCATACGCTCTTTGAGAGGGTGCCTAATATCGATCAGGCTGTAATTTCTGTGCACTGTCATAATGACTTAGGTATGGCCACAGGCAATAGCTTAGTAGCAGTACAAAATGGTGCGCGGCAGGTTGAAGTGTGTGTTAATGGCTTAGGTGAGCGTGCAGGCAATTGCTCTTTAGAGGAAGTAGCAATGGCTTTACGTACTCGTAAGAGCTACTTTGGTGATTTGTATACCAACATTGTGCCTACCAATATTGCGCGTGCTTCCCAAATGGTGGCAGGTATTTGCAATGAAAGGGTACCACCACATAAAGCTATTGTCGGATCCAATGCTTTTGCTCATAGCTCAGGTATTCACCAAGATGGTGTACTCAAAAATCGCAGCACTTACGAGATCATTACTCCTGAGAGTGTGGGCTTTAAAGAAAATAACTTACATATGACGGCACGCTCTGGTCGTCACATGATCAAGTCACGCTTAAATGCCTTGGGCTATAGCGACGATACCTTTGACTTAGATGAGGTTTATCGCAGCTTCTTAGAATTGGCCGATCGCAAGGGCGAAGTGTTTGATTACGACTTAGAGACCTTATTGTTCTTTAGCCACGATATGCAAGAGCGTACTCAATTTAGCCTGGACAATTTAAATGTAATTTGTGGTGGCTTAGGTGTCATTCCTACAGCCTCAGTAAAGATGACTATTGGCGATCAGTCTTTTACTGAGTCAGGTACAGGCGATGGCCCTGTAGATGCGGTTTTTAACTGTATTACTCGTTTAACCAAGATTGATTGCAAGCTCATTGACTATAACTTATCTGCCACCTCTGAGGGTATGAATGCGCAAGGTCAGGTTGATGTTGTAGTTTTATATGACGGCCGTAAGTACTATGGGCGTGGTTTATCAACTGATGTCATTGAATCTTCAGCTTTGGCCTTAGTGCATGCTTGCAATAGTATCTACCGCTCTCAAATTGTTGAGCAAGAAAAGCAGCACTTAGATAAGCGCACTGTGGCCCAGCCTTAACTACCCCATCATAGGGCTTAAAGAGAACTTTTAACAACATTAACAAGGAGCGCGCTAACTTCCTAACTTTAAAGCTAGGAAGGCGCATGATGAGATTATGAGCTTTAAGATTGCAGTATTACCAGGAGATGGTATTGGTCCAGAGGTGATGGCTGAGGCTATCAAAGTATTAGATTGTGTCGCTGCCAAAGAAGGTTTAAACCTAGAGTACAACTTTCAAGATGTCGGCGGTGCAGCCATTGATGCTCACGGCTGTGCCTTGCCTGAGCAGACCGTGCGCGCTTGTGAGGAGTCTCAAGCTGTATTATTTGGCTCGGTAGGTGGCCCGAAATGGGATCATTTACCACCAGAGCAGCGTCCTGAGCGGGCGGCTTTATTACCTTTACGCAAGCACTTTAAGCTTTTTTGCAACTTCCGTCCTGCTCGCATCTTTAAGGGCTTAGAGCACTTAAGTCCATTACGGGCTGATATTTCTGCTCGTGGTTTTGATGTCTTATGCGTACGTGAGTTAACTGGTGGTATTTACTTTGGAGCTCCTAAGGGTATTGAAGGTCAAGGTGCTGAAGAAAAGGGCTATGACACAGAAGTCTACTATCGTTATGAAATTGAGCGTATTGCTAAGATCGCTTTTGCTAGTGCCATGTTGCGCTCGAAGAAAGTTACCTCTATTGATAAGTCTAATGTACTTTCAAGCTCAGTGCTCTGGCGCAAAGTAGTAGAGGAAGTAGCTCAAGGCTATCCAGAGGTGACCTTGGAGCATATGTATGTAGACAATGCCACTATGCAGTTGGTAAAAAATCCAGCTCAGTTTGATGTGCTTTTGTGTAATAACATGTTTGGCGACATCCTTTCTGATGAAGTTGCTATGATTTCTGGCTCTATGGGCTTGTTGTCTTCTGCTAGTTTAAATGAAAGTAGCTTTGGCCTTTATGAGCCTGCAGGTGGCTCAGCTCCTGATATTGCAGGTAAAGGTATTGCCAATCCTATTGCTCAGATCTTAAGTGCTGCCTTGATGCTGCGCTATTCCTTAAAGCAAGAGCGTGCTGCTTGCCTTATTGAGCAGGCTGTTTCTGAGGTATTAAGCGCAGGCAAGCTTACGGGAGATTTAGCTACTCAAGGTGAGAACACTTTGACTACCAAGCAAATGGGCGATGCTATTGTACAAGCTGTGCAAGAACTTTAACTAATTATTATCGAGAGCTACACCATGGGCAAGACACTTTATCAAAAGGTTTATGACAGTCATATTGTTTATCAAGCTGCAGGAGAGTTACCAACTTTATATATCGACCGTCATCTAGTACATGAGGTTACCTCACCTCAGGCATTTTCGGGTTTAGAGATTGCTCATCGTCAGATGCGCCGCCCTGATTTGACTTTAGCGACTATGGATCATGATGTCTCTACTCAAGAAAGTAGCATTGAAGCTTGTAGTCCTATGGCACAAGAGCAGATCCGTACTTTAATGGATAATACCCAGAAGTTTGGCGTTAAGCTCTTTGGTTTAGGCGATCCTAATCAAGGCATTGTCCATATTATAGGTCCGCAGGTAGGCTTCACTTTACCTGGTACAACCTTGGTCTGTGGCGATAGCCATACTGCTACACATGGTGCCTTTGGTGCCTTGGCTTTTGGTATTGGCACCTCTGAAGTTGAGCATGTGATGGCGACCCAGACCTTAAAGAAAGGGCGCTTAAAGACCATGAAGATCTACTGCCATGGCCGTCTGAAAAAGGGTGTTTATGCTAAAGATTTAATCTTATATATCATTGGCAAACTCACCACAGCAGGCGGTACAGGCTATGCTGTAGAGTTTTGTGGTCCTACTATTACCAACTTGTCTATGGAAGGGCGCATGACCTTGTCCAATATGGCCATTGAGTTTGGCGCTCCTGTAGGCATGATTGCGCCTGATGAGGTAACTTTTGAGTACTTGCGAGGCCGTATGATGGCGCCTCAAGGTGAGGACTTTGAGCAGGCTATCGCTTATTGGAAGACCTTATATTCTGATGCTGATGCTCACTTTGATAAGGTGGTAGATATTGATGCTGCCAATATCGAGCCTCAAATGACCTATGGTACTAATCCAGGACAAGTAGTAGGTATCTCTAAAGCTATTCCTAAAGTTGAGAGCATTAAAGATCCTGTAGTGCAAAAGAGTTTGAGCGATGCTTTAGCTTATATTGGTTTAGAGCAAGGACAAAAGCTAGCAGGCACTCGTATTGATGTTGCTTTTATTGGCTCATGTACTAATGGCCGTATTGAGGACTTCAGAGCTGCTGCTAAGATCTTAACAGGACGCAAAATTGCTCCTTGGGTACGAGCTTTGGCTGTGCCTGGCTCACAATGGGTCAAAGAGCAAGCACAAAGAGAAGGTTTAGATAAGATCTTTATTGAAGCAGGCTTTGAGTGGCGTTTGCCAGGATGCTCTATGTGCTTGGCAATGAACGATGATAAGGCTCAAGCTCTAGAGCGTGTAGCTTCTACTTCCAATCGCAACTTTGTGGGTCGTCAAGGCAAGGGCTCTCGTACCCACTTAATGAGCCCAGCTGCAGTTGCTGCTTGTGCAATCAAAGGTTGCTTATGCGATGTGCGTGACTTTATTGACGATGAGGAGTAAGCATAATGGAAAAGTTCACTGTCCATACTGGTATTGCTGTACCTTTAAATTCAGCCAATATTGACACCGACCAGATCATCCCGAAGCAATTCTTGCTCGCTACTACTCGTAAAGGCTTTGGTAAGCACGCTTTCCATGACTGGCGCTATTTAGATGATGCAGAGACTCAATTAAATCCTGACTTTAATCTTAATAAAGCTGAATACCAAGGAGCCTCAATCTTAGTAGCTCAAGATAACTTTGGTAATGGCTCCTCCCGTGAGCACGCTCCTTGGGCTTTAACTGACTTTGGCTTTAGAGCTGTCATTGCTCCATCTTTTGCCAATATCTTTAATAACAATGCTTTAGGCAATGGCCTGCTCACTGTTAAATTAAAAGCCGAGGAGGTCAATGAGCTGATCTCTTATTTAGAGAGCCATCCAGGCAGCACTATTACTATTAGCCTTGAGGAGATGAGTGTTACTTGCCAAGATAAGTGCTATAGCTTTGAGTTAGACGACTTCTACCGCCACTGTCTTTTAAATGGCTTAGATAGCATTGCCTTAACCTTAGAGCATGGCGCTGATATTACGGCCTACGAGCAAAATGCTCCTGCTTTCCTTACGCCGCGTACGTCATCAGTATCCCCCACCTAAAGGCGAGGGCATGCTCTTACTAATGTACTAGCCTTAGTGAGCACTCTTTTAGAGTGTGTTGAACTACGTGATTTAGGAATGTATTTATATAGATAATGACTTCCTTTTGCAAGCAAGTGATGAGGAGTGTCATTGGTGGCTATCAACTGAGAGCACACTTTAAACGCTATTAGTGCGCTAATTGAGTGCAAACGATGTCATGCTATAGGGCAGTAAGATAGGGCTAGGAGGGGCAGGGCCTTAAATAAGGCAGGAGCCTAAGGCTAGGCTAGGTTTAAGCTGCTATTGTTCATGGTAAGTTTTAGGGCAGATAGCTATAGCCTCTAATAGTGCACTTGTTTAAAGCTTAGAGACGGTGCTATATTGCCCTTACGCTCCCTTAAGGAGCTATTTAGGACATTATTTTATTAGGAGGCGCACGTAAGTGCGCGATATAGTCATGAAGCAAACTTTATTAGCCTTATCTTTAGCCTTGGTTGCCTGTGGCGTTGCTAACGCTGGTGTATTAAAAGTCGGTGCTACTCCAGTACCTCATGCTGAAATCTTAGAGCATATTCAGCCAGCCTTACACGAAAAGGGCGTTGAGCTTCAATTAACTGAATTCAACGACTATGTTCAGCCAAATATCGCCGTATCTGACGGTGAGCTTGATGTTAACTTCTTCCAGCACAAGCCATACTTAGACGTGTTTGTAAAAGATCACGGCTCTGATTTAATCAGTGTTGCTGGTGTTCACGTTGAGCCAATGGGTATTTATGCTCAATCTTTAAAGAGCTTAAACGATATTAAGGAAGGTGCAACTGTTGCTATTCCAAACGATCCTACCAATGGTGGTCGTGCCTTATTATTATTAGCTAAGGCAGGCTTAATTTCTGTTGAGGATCCAGAGGACGTAACTGTTACTGTGCTTGATATTGCTCAAAACCCTAAGAACTTAAAGTTCCAAGAGTTAGAGGCCGCTCAATTACCTCGTGCTTTAGGAGACGTTGACTTTGCTGTAATTAATACCAATTACGCTATTCCTGCAGGTTTAAATCCATTAAAGGACGCTTTGTTCATCGAAGATGCTGACTCTCCATATGCCAACATCTTAGTTGCTAACTCCAAGAGCGCCCAGAACCCAGATCTCCAGATCTTAATCGACGAGATTACTTCTCCTGAGACTGCTAAGTTCATCACTGAGAAGTACAATGGCGCTATTGTTCCAGCACCATCCAAAGCTAAGTAATTAAACATCTGACACTTATTACTTGTCCTAAAGGTACTGACCAAGCGGCTATCTTGGTTCATACTTTAAAGTGATAGTGTTCTTTCTGTGACCTAGTACGAGCGGCTATCTAGTACCAGATTCGCTCACAGAATGCTTTTTGGCTTTAATATAGAAGCAGGCGTATTACAAATGCGCCTGCTTTTTTGATCTAACAAGATAAGGAGCAATTAACAGATATGATGCGTCTATATAGATCTTTAGTGCTAGCACTAAGCCTCACACTATCTATTAGTATTAATGGTTCAGGATCTTTATGAACAGGCCGTTAAAGATGCACTAACTATTGAAAGTGAAGCGCTCTTGATTGTAGTGTCTTTAGCTCTGGGGGAGTCTTTAGTACGCTATGACGAGCAAGGGAGAGTTTTGCTTTTAACTTTGCATGCTTATCCTGACTCATATCTCACAGGCACTGATATGATCTTAGATTATGCCTGTTGGTCTTTTACCGATAAGGAGTTTGCCGCTTGGTATGAGCGTAATTATCATAAAGTGGACAATTGGACTTTGCGCTTAAATCAATTATTGGGTATGCCTGCTAAGTGCAAGAGCACTCATATTGAGTGTACTCTAAGTGTTGGGGGTTTTGTTGCCAAAATTAAGGCCGAGACTATCAAGTAAGGAAAGCTAGGGGCGAAAAACTCTTCTTGTACCCGTATGAGGTGTCAGATGGATGATATTGGTACTGACTTTTTAAGCGATGAAATTGAGCAAAGTAAAGATGAGCTAGAGCGCACTTTTGTGCCTAAAGAGTTCTTAAAGACGGTGCCTAATTTACCTGGCTGTTATCGAATGTATAACGCTCAAGGTAAGGTCATATATGTAGGTAAGGCTAAAGACTTAAAGAAGCGTTTGAGCTCTTACTTTCTTAAAGAGCAAAATGCCAAGACGAGCGCTTTAGTCTCGCATATTGCCTTTATTGAATTTACAGTAACCTTTTCAGAATCTGAGGCCCTCATTTTAGAAAATGAGCTGATTAAGAAGTACCAGCCGCATTACAATATCTTATTGCGTGATGATAAGTCCTATCCTTATTTGCTGCTTACGACCAAACATAAGCACCCTGGTATTTATTTTCATCGTGGAGTACAACGTAAAGCAGGCTCTTACTTTGGTCCCTTCCCTGACTCTAATGCCGTCAAAGATAGCCTTAAGCTTATGCAAAAGCTCTTTCCTATTCGCCAATGTGAAGACACGGTCTATGCTCATCGCTCACGTCCTTGTCTCATGGCGCAAATTGGTAAGTGCTTAGCGCCTTGTGTGGCTATGACTGAGAGTCAAGAGCGGCATTATCAAGAACAAGTAGAGCTCATTAAGCTCTTTTTACAAGGACGCAATCAAGAGCTCTTAAGCACTATAGTCTCTAAGATGGAAGAGCATGCGGCGGCTATGGAGTTTGAACAGGCTGCTAAATTGCGTGATCAGCTGACTACTTTGCGCAAGGTACAAGAGAGCAATAGCATTATTTCAGACATTGCCTACCCTGTAGATATTATTGGCTATTGCTTGCAAGGTGAGCTTGCTTGTATTCACGTGCTCTTTATTCGTAATGGTCGTATCTTTGGTACTAGATCTTTCTTTTTAAAGCTCAGCGAGCAAGTTTCTTATCAAGAGCTTTTATTGTCCTTCTTAAGCCAGTTTTATTTAAATCAAGAGCACGCTAATCTTATTCCCGATGAGGTCGTGTTTGCTTTAGAAAAAGTTGAACTCTCTTTGCACAATGTAAATACCGCCCCGAGTGTTAAAGAAGTTAGTAGTGATGATGACTTAAGCGCAGCTCAGGATTTTATTAGTAAGATTAAGAGCTCTGCTTTTGATAAAAGTAATAGTAATAATCTTAAAGAGAGCACAGGTGCTGGCGTTTTAGGCTCAGAAGGGAGCTTATTACAAGAAGCTTTAGAAAAACGCTTTGCTAAAAAGGTGCGCTTTATTTCCAAGGTGCGTGGCTTTAAGAACAAGTTCTTATCTCTAGCTATGAAAAACGCCCAAGTAGCGCTCCAAGCTCGTTTAGCCTCAGCTTCTACTGCGCGTAATCGTATTGATGCTTTAGAGGAACTGTTGGGAATTAGTAATGTTCAACGTATGGAGTGCTACGATATTTCTCATACTATGGGTGAGCTTACGGTAGCATCTTGTGTGGTCTTTAATCGTGAGGGGCCTGATAGTTCGCGCTATCGCCGCTATAACATTGAGGGCATCACTCCAGGTGATGATTTTGCTGCTATGCACCAAGTGCTCTCACGGCGCTTTAAAGATCCCGATAGTTCTGAATGCCCGCAAATAGTCTTTATTGATGGTGGCCCTGGTCAGATAGATCAAGCTCAAGAAGTGCTTACTATGCGTTTTGCTCATGCTCAAACTGCTATGCCGTTAATTATTGGTGTGGCTAAAGGTGAAGGTCGTAAAGCTGGTTTAGAGACTTTAATTAAGGGTTTTAGTCACGAGCGTATTAATTTACCGCTCAGCTCTCCTGCTTTGCAGTTAGTGCTGCATATTCGTGATGAGGCGCATCGCTTTGCTATTACAGGACATAGGGCACGACGAGATAAAGAGCGTCGCAGCTCTAAGCTGGAAAATATTGCAGGTATTGGGCCTAAGCGTCGTCAGGCCTTATTAAAGCATTTAGGAGGTATGCAAGAGGTCTTAAAAGCCTCTGTTACAGAGTTATCCAAAGTTCCTGGTATTAGCAAGGCTCTGGCACAAAGCATTTATGATGAGCTGCATTAATCCTTAGGGGCTTACTTGTTAATCAAGATTAGTTCTAATAAAAAAGGCCTTCACTAGTGAAGGCCTTTTTTGATAGTTTGTTTAGTAATTAGTGAGACATAATGTACTTAACAAACTTAAGCTTGGTAGCATCATCAGCTGATTCATAGATTTGTACTAACTGATTGTAAGTAGCAGCACCTGCGCCAGAGACAGATTGAACGCTCTTAACCTCAGAGCTAGCTTCTGCCTTATTTTGAGCTGCAGCTGTAGCAACGGTAGCACTAACAGCAACAGGAGCTACGACACCTGGGTTTTGGTAGTTGCCACGATAGCCACTAACACGTGCTTGTACAGTAGGTACATTATTAGCGGTCATGCCTTGACGAGATTCGTTAGAGCGCATCTCCTCAAAGACTTTAGCTGGTGCATAGAGGCGGCCAACAGAGGCTAAGTCTTCACGGTAGTCACGTAAGATAGCAAAGCCAGAGTCAGAAGTTAAGAGGTAGTAGCTAGCCTCAGCTTCAGATAAAGGAGCCTTAGTGTTAGCGTTAATTAAATTAATCTTTTGAGAACGAGAGTAAACTTCTGCCTCATGATCATCACGTGGCAACTCATAAGTAAAGGTGTAGTTGGCATCAGCTGGCATATCAGCGATTTCAACTACAATTGGGTTAGCTGCCTGATAGAGACGAGAATTGCGGGCATTACCAAAAGTGCCTTCAAATAATAATACGATTTGGTGGCGGCCTTGAGAGAGGGTGAGGCTGCGATCAAAACGGTTATATCCGAAGTCAGAGGTCTGGCCATCAACTACTTCAACAGTGTAGTGAATTGGCACTTGGAAAGTAGCAGCGTTGACACCAACACTTACAGCCAAGGCACCTGCTAGTGCACTAACTTTAAGTAAAGCACCTAGTTTTGACATGATAAAGTTCTCTAAAAAATTAATATGATATGGGATCGCTCAATCTTAGCTCAATTAGAAACTAATTTCAGCACCCACGGCTATTTTGTTCTCATTTAAGTTAAGTAGATCGCACATTGTTGTGCCATAAAATTCATCTGCTTGACCATCGAGATTGAATTGGGCTTCAGCAAATAGTTTAAATGCCTGATTAAACTGATAGCTCGCGCCCATAGTAAGCTCTGAGACTATCTTGATGCCATCATAGTATTTAAGGCCATAACCTAAGCCTAAGCTTAAACCATTGTCAAAGCTATAGTGAGCAGCGCTATCGACAGTATAGATTTGATGGTTTAAGTACTCATAGTCAGTTGTGCCTAAGACTAAGGCGCCATAAAGTCCTTGACCTAATACCCCATAAGAGAGAGCTAAGCCATATTCAATTTTAGAGTCTACATGGTTATGGTGAGCTCTTTGATAGGCATCATCTTTAGAGAAGCCATCAGCTTGAAACATAGCGCCAAAGAACTCTTCGCACTCTTTGGTATGAGGATCAAAGTCAAATTTGTAATAGTCAAGACCATAGGCTAAGGTCACATTCTTGCCAAATTTGGTGGAGATAGAGGCACTGATAGCACGATCGGCGCTAATAGGGGTATTGCCAAGCTCATTACTATTTAGTAGATAAGAGAGCTTAAGATCCCAAGAAAGAGCGCGTAATGAGTACATTATTTGGGAGGGGCGCTGATCTCCGTGCAGGTAGTAATCACTAGCATGGCCATCAATGATATTAAAGATATCAGTAGCACCTGCTACAGTATAGTAAGCGCTATCACCACGACCGACAATTAAAGTACCGTATTGGTAGGCATCCACACCTGCAAAGAGGTATTTGGTCTCACCTAAAGAACCATAGTGACCTTGCTCATCACATTGGGTGTCCCATTGAGCCATCATAATGGCATCAAGCCCAGTAGTTAGAGAGCTACGACCTGACAGACCGATACGAGCAGAGGCATAAATACCATTGTCTTTACTGTCGTAATTAGCAATATCTTGGTAAGCATGCTTATTGACATACATAGCTCGTATATTGCCAAAGAGGTCAAAGGAGGTGCCCTCATGATCATAGAGGCGGGCGCCTTGAGCTATAGATAAACTTGATGATAACAGCGCACAGGCTAATAAGCTGTGACGCCAAGAGGTTGATAACAATGGCATGGGATGTTTCGTTATTGATTTTCTACCAAAAATGGCATTATAGCCTAAATATTGGTTCTTTAGAGCCTTAGACTAGTATTGGAGCAATAAGTTTCATAATCTTCATAAGAAGGTGCATTAAAGCTAGTCTATGAGGCTTTTGTCAGAATCTGACTTAAAGTAGAGCGAGTCTACTTAAGACATAAAGAGCGTAAATCGTTAACGCTGCTTAAGAGATAATTGGCATACCACTCTTTAGGATCACCGCATTCTTTAGCACCATAGCCCCATAAGGCTACTGCACTATGAGTTTTAGCACGGTTAGCTGCTATGATGTCATTTAAGTGATCGCCTACATATAAGGCATCAAAAGGAGCTACTTGTAAGCACTCAAGAGTCTTTAAGATAGGCTCAGGATGAGGTTTGCTGTTTGTAATACTATCACATCCTAAAATTAACTCTAAGTCCTGATAAAAAGGATATTGACTTAAAAGCTTTTGGGCCATATCAAAGTACTTATTAGTAACTACTGCCAATTTAATGCGCTTTTGTTTAAGCTCTTTTAAGAGCTCTTCCATGCCTGCAAAAGCATGGGTATACACATTAATATTATCAAGATAATATTGAGCAAAATAAGAGCGCATGACACCTGCAATATCAGCACTTTCATGTTCACTTTCAGGAATAGCAAGCTTTAGGAGCTCTCGCATGCCTGCAGTCATTTTTGAGTAGGCTATGGCCTCATCTAAAGGAGCATAGCCAAAATGCTTTAAAGTAGCATTGCAAGCGGCAATAATGTCAGGGGCAGTATCCAATAAAGTGCCATCGAGATCGAAGATCACTGCCTTAGGGTTGATACAAGGAATCACAGCAGCCATAAAAAATTCTCAAAGAAAAAGCGGGAGCATAAACCCCCGCTTATTTTAGTAATTAGCGCTTGGAGGCGTGTAAGTATAACATCTCTAAGGCTAAGGTAGCGCCTGCGAGTGCAGTAATTTCTGCATGATCATAAACAGGGGCTACCTCTACTACGTCATAACCTACGATATCAAGATTCTTTAAGCCACGAATGACCTTTAAGATCTTATCAGTGCTTAAGCCGCCGCATACTGGAGTGCCAGTACCTGGAGCATAGGCAGGATCTAAGCAGTCAATATCAAAGGTTAAATAAACCTTGTTATCACCTACGGTTTGTTCAATGCTCTTGATGATTTCATCAACGCTTAAGTCATTAGCTAAGGCACCGTGGATAACATTAAAGCCTAAGGACTTATCATACTCAGTACGAATGCCTACTTGTACTGATCTATTAGGATCAATTAAGCCCTCTAAAGGAGCATGGTAGAACATAGTGCCATGGTCAGCATCAGAGCCATTGGCATAGGTGTCAGAGTGAGCATCAAAATGTAATAAAGAAAGCTTGGTGCCAAAGTGCTTAGCATGAGCACGCAAGAGCGGTAAAGTGATAAAGTGATCGCCACCTAAGGTCAAGCAAGTCTTGCCACTTTGTAAGAGCTTTAAAGTATGCTCCTCTAAAGCTTGAGCCATACTCTTAGCATCACCAAAAGAGTAGACTAAATCGCCACAATCAATTAAAGAAAGACGCTCTTTGAGGCAAAAGTCCCAAGGATAACGGCAGTGCTCCCAATCTAATTGTGGAGAGATAGCACGAATGGCCTGAGGTCCAAAACGAGAACCAGAGCGACCAGAAGTTGCAATATCAAAAGGTACGCCAGTAATGGCAACATCACCTTGAGCTTCATAAGGGTTGAATACTAAAGGACTTCTTAAAAAGCCAAAGCTGTTGGCTACTAAGGACGTGTCTTCTTTATTACCTAAAGTTTGAAAAGCTTGCATGTACAGCTCCTTAAATCTGATCTTCTTCTAAATAGGTATAGCCATATAAGCCAGTCTTAAAGTCATTGATAAGCTGACGCTGTAAGGTCTCATCTAAGCCACTATCACGAACCTCACGGGTAAATTCGCTTAAAAGCTTAGATGGATCAAGTTGAACATATTGGAGCATATCAGCGACAGTATCACCCTCATCAGAAAGGCGTAATCTTACCTTACCATCTTCATAAACGTAGACATCCACTGCCTCTGTATCGCCAAAGAGATTGTGCATATTGCCTAAGATCTCTTGGTAGGCACCGACCATAAAGAAGCCAATATAAGGAGGGTTGTCGATATCGTATTCAGGGAAAGGCATAGTGCTCTCAACATCATCGCCATCCATATAGTGTTTAATAGCACCATCAGAGTCGCAAGTAATATCAAGCAAGACAGCTCTGCGAGTTAATGGTTGATCTAAGAACTCTAAAGGCATGACAGGGAAGAGCTGCTCAATACCCCAAGCATCTGGTAGAGATTGGAATAAAGAGAAGTTGACATAGAGCTTATCTGCCATGCGCTCTTCAAGCTCATCAATTAAGAGACGATGTGACTTATTAAGTGGATCAAGCATCTTCTTGAGCTCTAAGCAAATAGAAAGATACATTTGCTCAGCATAGGCACGCTCTTCTAAAGTATAGTCACCTACAATAAAGCCATGGTGGACATCATTTAAATCCAATTGGCTGTCGTGGAGCCATTCACGAAGTGAGCGATGTTGCTCTGCCTCATGCATAGCCTGCCAAGTATTCCACATTGACAATAAAGGACGAGGGGCATCAGCTTTAGGCTCAAGTACAGTACGCTCGTCACTAACACGCTCGACACCAATAACATTGGAGACTAAGACTGTGTGATAGGCGGTAGTAGCACGACCTGACTCTGTAATAACAGTAGGGTGAGGAAGGTTATTTTCCTTACAAGCCTCACCAATAGCCCAAATGATATTGTTAGCATATTCTCCCAAGCCGTAGTTTACCGAGCCATCAGATTGAGAGCGAGTACCTTCATAATCAACACCCAAGCCACCGCCAACATCAAAGCATTCAATAGTGGCGCCTAGCTTAGCTAGCTCGACATAAAAACGAGCTGATTCTCGTACACCATTGGCAATGTCGCGGATATTGGACATTTGGGAGCCTAAGTGGAAGTGAATTAATTGCAAGCAAGAGAGTTTATCTTCTTTTTTGAGCTCAGCGACTAATTGCAAGACTTGAGTAGCACTTAAGCCAAACTTAGACTTTTCGCCACCTGAGGCTTGCCACTTGCCAGAACCTTGGGAGGCTAAACGAGCACGTACGCCTAAGCGTGGACTTACCCCCAAGCGCTCGGCTTCTTCTAAAGCAAGACGTAGCTCTGAGAGCTTTTCAATAACGATATAGACCTTATGCCCCATCTTTTCGCCATTTAAGGCCATACGAATATATTCGCGATCTTTGTAGCCATTGCACACAATAACACTACGCGTACGACCTGCGTGGGCTAGTACTACCATGAGCTCAGCTTTAGAGCCTGCTTCAAGACCTAAAGGCTCACCAGATTGAGTTAAAGCTTCAATCACACGACGATGCTGATTAACTTTAATTGGGAAGACTAAGAAGTAGTCTCCTTGGTAGCCATAGCTTTCTCTTGCCTGCTTAAAAGCACGATTAATTGAACGTACTCTATGAGGAAGAATCTGAGGGAAACAAAATAGTGCAGGCAGACGTTGACCACTTTTTTCACGAGAGGCCACTAACTCAGCTAAATCAATCTTAGCCTCAGGAACATCTGGATCTGGACAAACAACCACATGGCCCTTGTCATTAATGTCAAAGTAACCATTGCCCCACCAGTCTGTGTTAAATGTGCTCATGCAAACATCCTAACCGCTTAGTGCCTTAATCAGACGCACAGTAAAAAATTACCTGCGCTACTTAAAGCAAAAGGATAAAGAAATAAGATCTAGCGATGGCCAAACAACAAGCCATCGTAGTCCTCACGGTATGCCGAGCCCTCAAGACTCAAGCTTAGGAACGATTGTGCCAAATATAGAAAAACTAAACAAGCACAATTAGCTTCACACAGATAAAAACAGCCCATTAACAACTATCTCTAGCAATTATGTAGCATCAAAAGATATGCCCAAGCTTAATTTAAGCTGCGCTAAAGCTTGTTGTCTAAGCTTCTTACGATCAACTTTGCCATTGGAGTTTAAAGGAAATACAGATAAAGATAGGGTATATTTAGGCACCATATAGAAAACTAACTTTTGGCTAAAACTCTGCTCCAAAGCTGCTATATGTTCAGCACTTGCCCCCTCAATAGCAGCTATTAAAATCATTTCAGGAATGCCATTGACAATAGTGCTAGCAGGAATAGCTTTCACAGGTAGATTAGTTAATTTACCCAGCTGTTCCTCAATTTCATACAAAGAGATGCGATAGCCATGAAGCTTAATCATATCGTCATTGCGGCCAATGTAATTAAAGTTTTTAATGCTTTGTCCCTTATGTCCTTGGGCACAATCAGCAATTAAAACTTCAGCAAAAGATTGAACTTGATCGCCTGTGGCATACCAACGCTCACCCTCATGTTCAAAGAATGCCTCTTGATTTTTAGCGTTATTGCGGTAATAGCCTAAGGTTAATTGAGGGCCACCTATGCATAGTTCGCCATATTCACCATCTTTAACTTCATTTTTATGCTCATCACAAACGATAAACTTAGTCTCCCCAAAAGGTACGCCTAAAGGCACAATATTTTGAGCAAGCTTGGTATCTGCTAACTGCTCAGGCTTTACCTCATAATAAGACACAGCAACAGTAGTTTCAGTAGGGCCATAAGTATTAATTATACGAGAGCAAGGATAAGCTTTATTAAAAGCTACTAATTGTTGATACCACAAAGCCTCACCAATAAAGATACTTAAGCGCAGCGTTTCATTATGCTCCTTGTCTAAAGCTTTGATCTTTCTCATATAGTTAATCAAAGAAGGAACTGCATGAATGACAGTAATATTATGGGCTCTAATAAAGCGATGCGGAGTTAGCAAGTCTGCTTTAGTAGGGCAGACTAAAGTGCCATGATTAATGAGGGCACATAAAGGATCTTGTAAATTAATGTCAAAAGTAATTTCAGCAAAGTGGGAAAAGACATCAGAGCTCTTAAACTCATAGAGCTTATTAATTTGCTCAAAATAATAGGCATAATTCCCTTGTGATACCATGACTCCCTTAGGTTGACCAGTTGTTCCTGAGGTGTACAGTATATGCAAAATATCATTCTCAGCTACTTTAACCGCTCTTAAGTGCTCGACAATAGATTCACCGCTGCTGCCCCAGCTACCGCCCTGGCTACACTCATCATAAACCACAGTCAACTTACCCCAAGAGGCATCAGCACTAATGAGCAGCTCTTGCACTTGCTTGCTTACTAAAAGCTTTAGGTTAATTAGTTTATCTTTAGGATAAACATCTTTTAACAGCTTAATGGCGTAATCAACACACTCTGGCGCAATAAAAATATGGGAGCATTGAGAGTGCTCAATGATAAAGGCTGTCTTCTCTTTAGGAAATATAGGGTTTAGAGGTACATTAGTACAACCACTAATAATAGATCCTAAAAGAGCACGATAAACCTCTAAAGAACGATGAGATAAAATACCTAAACGACTTACCTTATGCTCAGATAGGATAAAAGCAAAAGCAAAGACTAAATCTCTAAGCTCACTATAGCTATATTGAGCCTTGCCTAGTTCTAATGCCGTCTTATCGCCACCATTTAGTAAGGCTTCAAATAATTGTTGTGAGATAGGTCTAAAGGATGAAGTGCTGATATTTTTCATAGAGCAACCAATAAAATTGGCGCTCATAAAAAAGCGCCATCATAAAACCAATCTAAAAGTTTATTAATAGCTCTTGTCCACTATTACATGTGATAGTTAAGCTGTTATCTTTAAACTTCCAACGCATAAATTCATGGTCAACCCCCTCAATTTTTATCTTAGGAGGAGCTACTTGTTTGAATTTGCAAATATGCATTGCTCTTAAAAATCTATTACAAGTATCTTTGTCCCAATTAGGATCTAAAAAGCCGCCATTAGGGAAGTCTTTCATGCCATGATAGCCATGCAGCTTATCATTAACAATATGATCTACTACTACTAGTTCTTGGCCTGAAAGCAGCATTAAGATGGCCTCACTTAAAGAATCAATAGCTATTTCATTTAAGGTCATAATATTAGTAGCGCGGAAACCCCTGTCTTTAGACAGGGGAGGAAGCGCAC
>Reba_p2__coassemble_501_pt1 | contig 31536 bp, 22 predicted proteins | sample Reba_p2__metabat2_low_PE_017 | metagenome-assembled genome bin Reba_p2 | reverse complement strand
CTATCCGTGAGGGTGGCCGTACCGTAGGCGCTGGTGTTGTTGCTAACATCATCGAATAATACTAGCTTTTTTTAAGCTTAAAAAAGCCGCAACATCATGACGATGCTGCGGTTTTTTTGTCACTAGCAAAATGGCCTTAATGGTTGACTATTGCCATAGGATCAGGTATTTTTTTACCTTTTAGAAAGTTTTAATCTTTCACCTCTGTCTAGCAAGCTTGGGCGATAGTTAATTTTGCTAGGCTATGCGATTAATTGTGACGATATCGTCTGGGTTTTAAGATGAGCGAAAATAAGAATGGCAAGGTAGCTAACAACGCTGCAGCCAAAAAAGAAAAAGCAGCCCCTGCTGCCTTAAAGAATAAGAAGACCGATCTTAAAGTAGCCGATGCTAAAAAGAATGAGGTTAAGAAGGTTGAGTCTAAAAAAGCCAATAAGCAACAAGTAGCAGCTTCTAATCCATTAGACAAGCTTTTATGGTTAGTATCTTTTGCTTTATTAGCTGCTGCTGTAGGTGGTAACTACTACTACACTCAATACATCATGTTAGATGAGAGCTCTCTAGCTCGTTTGGGTCGTGTTGCTATTGTTATCGTAACTATCTTAGCTGGCTTAGCTGTGGTCTTATTTACCACTAAAGGCAAGAAGTTATTAGCTTTTGGTAGAGATTCTTACACTGAATTACGTAAAGTAGTATGGCCAGCTCGCAATGAGGCGATGCAAACTACTGCTATTGTCTTTGTGGCCGTAGTGGTTGTCAGCTTGTTCTTATACCTCTGCGATTTAATCTTCTTACAGATTGTGCGCTTAATTACTCTCTAACTAAAGCAAGGTGATCTTAATGTCCGATTTAGAAAATCAAGATATCTCTTTGGACGCTCCAATGCTCGATGATGTTGCCTCTGAGGACGCTCCTTTCTTAGCTGATGAGGAGTCTGAGGTAGCTTCTGAGGTTGCTCCTAAAAAGGCTGCTAAAGATAAGAAAAAGGTTGAGTTCAAGTCTAGCCACAAGAAGTTAGAGCCAAAAGACCCTAGCGAAGTTGAGATGAGATGGTATTTCATCCAAGCATTCTCTGGCTTTGAGCAGCGTGTTGCCCAAGCTCTTCAAGAGCGTATTAAGATTCATCAAATGGAAGACTACTTTGGTGACATCTTGGTTCCAAAAGAGAAGGTTAAGGACATCAAGGACGGCAAGCGTCGCGATAGCGAGCGCAAGTTCTTCCCTGGCTATGTCATGGTTCAGATGAAAATGACCTCTGATTCTTGGCAGTTAGTAAAGCACACTGAGCGTGTATTAGGCTTTATTGGCGGTACCCCAGAGCGTCCATTACCTATTTCTAAGGTCGAAGCTGATCGTATTTTAGAGCGTCTCAAGGAGACCTCTGGCTCTCCTCGTCCTAAGACTTTATTTGAAGTGGGCGAACAAGTTCGTGCTACCGATGGTGCTTTCAAGGACTTCTCTGGTACTGTAGAGAAAGTTGATTACGAAAAGAGTCGCTTAACCGTCTCTATCGCTATCTTCGGTCGTGCTACCCCAGTTGAGTTAGAGTTTAGCCAAGTAGAAAAGGAAGCCTAAGCTTCTTGAGCTCTTGACAGAAAAGAAAAAGATGAGTTGCTCTAGATAGTAACTCATCTTTTTTTGTTTGTTGTTTGCAAAATTTTGCAGCAATAAAATGTGATTTAGTGCACTAACTTTAATTAGTTAAGTAGATAAACTAGCTGATTATTCATAATGTTGCTGAAATTTATAAGGAATATATGAAATGAATCAGCTTGCTTATTGCGGAAATACCTATCAGCTTTACGGAGTAGAAGAACAGCGCTTGGTTGGAGGTCGTGCTGATGGCATGCGGGTGCTGGAGGTTAAAAATGGTAGGGGACTACAATTTACCATTTTGCTCGATCGTGGTTGTGGTGTTGCTCGTCTGTCTTATAAGGGGGTGAACTGCTCTTTTATGTCAGCTTCTGCTTTGCGTCGTCCTGAATACTATGAGCACCAAGTAGGGGGCCAAGGCTTTCTGCGCAATTTCCATGCAGGCTTTTTAACTACTTGCGGTTTATTTAATGTCGGTGTTGATTGTATCGATGATAATGAGCAGACCTATTTACATGGTGATATCGATAATACTCCTAGTGAGCACCATTGCCATTATGTAGGAGATGATGGCAAATTACATATTGAGGCTACTATCTTGGTGGAGCAAATTTTCTATCACAAGATAGTACTTAAACGCCATTTCATCGTAGGATTGGAAGATGATAGTCTCATAATTAGAGATAGGGTAGAGAATACTGGCTCTACTACCTGCCCTTATATGATTTTATATCATCTCAATATGGGCTATCCGCTCTTAGATGAAGATGCACAGCTTTATATCAATTCTCAGAGTTTTAGTGCTCGTACTTCCTTAGCACAAGAGGATATTGGGTCTTGGAATAAGTTTTGTACTCCAGAGCACAATTATCAAGAACGCTGCTATTACCATAAATTTAATACAGATAAAGATGGCATTGCTGCCTTGTATCAGCCTAAGCATGATATAGGTCTGGCTATTCGTTTTGACCCTAAGGTCTTGCCTTTCTTTACCCAATGGAAGCAAATGGGCTATCGCGATTATGCTTTAGGTTTAGAGCCTGGCAATAGCCATTGTGATGGCCGTGATCTTATGAGAGCGCAGGGTAACTTGCAGTTTTTAGAGCCAGGAGAGGTGCGCTTTAGTGAAGTTAAGGTTTGTCTCTTTACTGGTGCTCAATACTTTAATGAGCTGAAAGATTAAAATTTGAAAAAAGTTCTTGTCAAAAAGAATAAACTTCTGTAAAATATTTGAGATTTACTATTTGTGTGATGAAGATCTCATTTTTTGAGAGTCACACTCAGTACAGATTTCCTAAAGAATCAGTTGCATAGCACTGATTTAGGGAAGCGGCAAAGAGCAATCTCTTTGGCGCGTGATACCCACTTTGAGAGAAGAAAAATGGCAAAGAAAGTTTCTGCCTATATTAAGCTTCAGGTTGGCGCAGGTGCTGCTAACCCAGCTCCACCAGTTGGTCCTGCTTTAGGTCAACATGGTGTTAACATCATGGAGTTCTGCAAGGCCTTCAATGCTCACACTGCAAAGTTAGAGAAAGGCGCTCCAGTTCCAGTTGTTATTACCGTTTACGCTGATAAGTCTTTTACCTTCGTAACCAAGACCCCACCAGCAGCTTTCTTAATTAAGAAGGCTTTAAACATCCAAACCGCTTCTCACAAGCCAGGTAAGGAAGTAGCTGGTAAGATCACCATGGCTCAATGCTTAGAGATCGCTAAGGTTAAAGAGCCTGACATGACTGGTGCAGATTTAGAAGCTTCTGCCCGTACTATCGCTGGTACTGCCCGTTCCATGGGTATTCAGGTCGAGGAGTAAGAGATGGCAAAGTTATCTAAGCGCATGAAGGAAATCCGTTCCATCATCGACCGCAACCGTGAGTACGACGTTACCGAGGGTTTCGAGACCTTAATCAAGACTGCTAAGGCTAAGTTCGTAGAGTCTGTTGACGTTGCTATTCAGTTAGGTATCGATCCTACTAAGTCCGACCAGAACATCCGTGGCGCTACCGTTTTACCAAACGGCACTGGCCGCACCGTTCGCGTTGTAGTATTCACCCAGGGCGAGCTTGCTGAGCAGGCTAAGGCCGCTGGTGCTGACTTCGTAGGTATGGAAGAGTTAGCTCACGAGATCAAGCAAGGCAAGTCTGACTTTGACGTTGTTATCGCTTCTCCTGATGCTATGCGCGTTGTTGGCCAGTTAGGTCAGATCTTAGGTCCACGTGGCTTAATGCCAAACCCTAAGGTTGGTACCGTAACTCGCGACGTTGCTACTGCTGTTAAGAATGCCAAGTCTGGCCAGGTTCGTTACCGTAATGATAAGACTGGTGTTATCCAGGCTTCTATCGGTAAGGTCAACTTCACCCCAGCTCAGCTTACTGAGAACTTAAACGCTTTATTAGGCGCTATTGTTAAGGCTAAGCCAGCTGCTTCTAAGGGCACTTTCATTAAGAAGGTAGCTATCTCCACTACTATGGGTGGCGGTATCGTAGTTGACAAGAGCACCTTAAAGACTGACCGTGCTGGTTCTGCTTCTTAATTAGCTCTTAATTTCGTGCTTGGATACTAGCACACAGTTTTTGGCCGGGAGCTTATTCTCCCACCAAAGACCGCAGGGGGAAGTATCCTTAATCATCCTGCGCAGGCGGAAATTAGCTCTATAGGAATCTTCCTTTAGAATTGATATCCGGTATATCCCCGCTTTAGGGGACTAACCGTCATAGTTAACTTTTAGTTTTGGTGCCTTAAGTATGTCTTACTTCTGGTGGAAAGCTTGAGTTGACTGTGACTTTCCAGGAGTCACTGCTAAAAATGGCATTAAATCTCGAAGACAAGAAGCAGATCGTTGCTGATGTTAGCGAAGTCGCCAAGAAAGCATTATCAGCTGTTTGCGCTGATTCTTGTGGCATCCCAGTAGCTCAAATGACCAAGCTCCGTAAGGAAGCCCGTGCTAACAACGTATACTTACACGTTGTTCGTAACACTCTCCTTGCTCGTGCTGTTGAAGGCACTGAGTTTGAGTGCATGAAGGACCAGTTCAAGGGCCCAACCTTAATCGGTTTATCTCTTGAGCACCCAGGTGCTGCTGCTCGCTTATTCAAGGATTTCGCCAAGCAGAACGACAAGTTCTCCATCAAGGCTTTAGCTTTTGAAGGCCAGCTTTATGATGGCAAGGACGTAGACGTATTAGCTTCCTTACCAACTTACGAGGAAGGCCTTGCTCAGTTAATGGCAACCATGAAGGAAGCCGCTGCTGGCAAGTTGGTACGTACTTTAGCTGCTTTAGGCGACAAGTTAGGCGAGGGCGAGACTGCCTAATTTGGCAAGTCCCCATGCTGCTTTTAAATAGGTGTCGTATCTCGACACTTTGTTAACAGAATTTTTTAAAGGAAGTTTTAAAATGGCTTTATCTAAGGATGAAATCATTAATGCAATTGCTGAAATGAGCGTTATGGAAGTTGTTGAGCTCGTTAAGGCAATGGAAGAGAAGTTTGGTGTTTCTGCTGCTGCTGCCGTTGTTGCTGGCCCAGCTGCTGGTGGTGCTGCTGCCGCTGAAGAGAAGACCGAGTTCGACGTAACCTTAAAGGAAGTTGGTGCTAACAAGATCGCCGTTATTAAGGCTGTTCGTGGCGCTACTGGCTTAGGCTTAAAGGAAGCTAAGGACTTAGTTGAGTCTGCTCCTGCTAAGATCAAGGAAGCTATCTCCAAGGAAGACGCTGAGGCTCTCAAGAAGACCTTCGAAGAGGCTGGCGCTACTGTTGTTATCGAGTAATAACAGCTCCTCCTTTAAGGCTGGAAGCATCGATCTAGCCTGTGGACTTTAGTCTACAAATTCTTATAGCCCGAGCTCTCATTTTATGAGGCTCGGGTTCGGTGCCTTAAAAAAGGTGATGCTAAACATAGTGTTTGACATCAACACTCATCTGGACGATGCCAGGGTCAGCTCTGACCTAAATTAAGCAAAGAGCACATACTTAATTTTTCACTATTACGTCCTTCTAAGGCTCATATAAGCCATCTCTACATCATTAGCATGATAACTTGTCTACTAAAGATAAGTGCTCACTGTTAAATATTCCTAAGCCCTCGCTATAAGTATTTAGTTGGAGGCAGAAATTGTCATCTACGGCCTTTATCTTAAAAAATATCCCCCGCATGCTGAAACTAGTTGGGAGAGGATAAAGAGCGTGTAAAATAGAAGATGTAAAAGAGCACCCTTAAATGGTTTTACCTCTAAGGGTAAATGGTTGTAGGACTGGATAGTTTGTAAAGCATGATAGCGGCCGCATAGCAGTCTATTTAATATAGGTGTTGCTTTGTGGCTATTGTCGTACTTGCTTTTTGCACTCATGGACGCATCTTATGACAGATGAATAGAGTCTAAACTGTGTTAAATGCCATCCTAGACATTAGCTAGCTTGTAGCAAGCAGGGCAGGTGGCTGCATCAGCCCCTCAACCGCGACAAAGATCAACCTGAGGATCCCCATTCCATGGTCTACTCGTATACTGAGCAAAAGCGCATCCGTAAGGATTTTGGTAAGAGAGTTAAAGTGCTTGACACTCCATACCTTCTTGCCGTTCAGCTTGATTCCTTTAAACAATTCATCAGCTCTGATCCGCTCAATGAAAATGGTTTAGTTGCTGCTTTTAAGAGTGTTTTCCCAATTAAATCTTATTCGGGAACAGCTGAGCTCTGCTACAATAGTTTTAAGTTAGGTGTACCTAAGTTCAATGTACAAGAGTGCATGATCCGTGGTACTACTTATTCTGCTCCTCTCAGAGTTAATTTAAGTCTGATCCGCTACGAGAAGGACTCTCCAAAGACTGTTAAAGAGAAGTTTGACCAAGAAGTCTACATGGGCGAAATCCCATTAATGACTGAAAATGGTACTTTCATCATTAACGGTACTGAGCGTGTTGTTGTCTCCCAATTACACCGTTCTCCTGGTGTATTCTTCGATAACGATAAGGGTAAGACTCACCCAGGTCGTGTTTTATTCTCTGCTCGTATTATTCCTTACCGTGGTTCTTGGCTCGATTTTGAGTTTGATCATCGCGACAACTTATTTGTTCGTATTGACCGTCGTCGTAAGTTACCAGCCACTGTATTATTACGTGCTTTAGGCTATAACACTGAGCAAATCTTAGATATCTTCTTTGATACCGTAGCTATCGAGATCCAAAAGGGCAAGCTCTTCATGGAGTTAGTTCCTGAGAGACTTCGTGGCGAGACTGCTTCTTTTGAAATTAAGTTAAACGACAAGGTCTTAGTTGAGTCTGGTAAGAAGATTACCGCTCGTCACATTCGTGAGCTCAATAAGGCAGGTCAGAAGTTCATCGAGATCCCTCCTGAGTATTTAATCGGTAAGATCATAGCTAAGGACTATAAGGACAACACTGGTAAGGTAGTAATTGCTGCTAATACCGAGATCACTTTAGATAAGCTTCCTTTATTAGCTTCCTTAGGATTAAAGCAGTTTGAAATCCTCTTCACCTCTCAGGTTGACGAGGGCTCTTTCATTGCCGATACCTTACGCAATGACACCACTCGTGATCTCACCTCCGATGAGGACGATCGCACTGCCGCTCTCTTTGAAATTTACAAGATGATGCGCCCAGGTGAGCCTCCAACCTTAGAGGCTGCTGACACCTTATTTAAGAACTTATTCTTCGCAGAAGATCGTTACGACTTATCTTCAGTAGGCCGTATGAAGTTCGACTCTCGCTTTGTCGAGGTTGGTCGTGTTAAGAGTGCTTTAGAGCGAGCTTTTGCTAACGCTGACTTTGCTGTTAACTCCGCTGATACTGGCGTTTATGTAGTTAACGACAACGTTTATATAACTTACTCTAACTTCATTAACGTTATTCGCTCTAACTTAGATGCAGCTGACGCACAATGCTTGCCAACTGCTACCCCTGAGCGCTGTGCTGATAAGTTATTAGACTTCTTAGATGGCTTGCTCTACAAGGCAATGCCTAACCCTATGGTTAAGGCCTCCGAGCGTTTTGTTTTCAATAACATCACTATTACTCCAAAGAGCGGTGATGCCATTGCTTTAGAGCGCTGTGTAATTTTACCTTTAGACAGCTTAGTAGGAAGAACTACTAATGTTAGCCAGTTAGATGCTGTTGTAACTGATAGCACTGGCAATGCTCCTCACTTAGAGCGTGAGCGCGATGAGCTTTATCGTGGCACTTTATCTAATAACGACATTATCAAGGTAATGCGTTATTTAGTACGTATCCGCAACGGTAAAGAGACTATCGACGATATCGATCACTTAGGTAACCGTCGTATTCGTAGCGTAGGTGAAATGGCTGAAAACCAATTCCGTATTGGTTTAGTACGTGTTGAGCGAGCTGTTAAGGAGCGCTTATCCTTAGGCGATCTTGATAGCGTTTCTCCACAAGATTTAATCAATGCAAAGCCAATTAGCGCTGCTATTAAAGAGTTCTTCGGCTCTTCTCAGTTATCTCAGTTCATGGATCAAAACAATCCATTATCTGAGGTTACCCATAAGAGACGTATTTCTGCCTTAGGTCCAGGCGGTTTAACTCGTGAGCGTGCAGGCTTCGAAGTTCGTGACGTTCACCCAACTCACTACGGTCGTTTATGTCCAATTGAGACCCCAGAAGGTCCAAACATTGGTCTTATCAACTCCTTGGCTGTGTTTGCCCGTTGCAACGACTATGGCTTCTTAGAGACCCCATATCGTCGTGTTAACAACTTACATGTTTCCGAGGACTTTGAGTACTTATCTGCTATCGATGAAGGCCAGTACGTAATTGCTCAGGCTAATACCGATTTAGATGAGAATGGTAATATCATCGACGAGTATGTACAGTGCCGTTACAAGGGCGAGTCCACCGTACGTCGTGCTAGCGATGTTCAGTTTATGGACGTTTCCCCTCAACAGGTTATTTCCGTTGCTGCTGCCTTGATTCCATTCTTGGAGCACGATGACGCTAACCGTGCCTTGATGGGTGCTAACATGCAGCGTCAGGCCGTACCTACTGTACGTTCTGAAAAGCCATTTGTTGGTACTGGTATGGAGCGTGCTGTAGCTGTTGACTCTGGTGTTGCTATCATTGCCCGTCGTGGTGGTGTAGTAGAGCACGTTGATGGCTTACGTATCGTAGTACGTGTCAACGAGGACGAGGTACAAGGCGTAGCAGATCCTGGCGTTGATATTTACAACTTAATTAAGTACACCCGTTCTAACCAGAACACCTGCATTAACCAACGTCCATGCGTTAATATCAATGAGCGCGTTCAGGCTGGTGACGTGTTAGCTGATGGTAGCTCCACTGACTTAGGTGAGCTTGCTTTAGGTCAAAACTTACGCATTGCCTTTATGCCTTGGAATGGCTACAACTACGAGGACTCTATTTTAGTTTCCGAGCGCGTTGCTGCTAAGGATCGTTTAACCACCATCCACATCCAAGAGATTTCATGTATCGCTCGTGATACCAAGCTTGGACCAGAGGAAATCACTGCTGATATTCCTAACGTAGGTGAGGCTGCTTTATCTAAGTTAGATGAGAGCGGTATTGTCTATGTTGGTGCTGAGGTTGTAGGCGGCGATATCTTAGTTGGTAAGGTAACTCCAAAGGGTGAGACTCAGTTAACCCCTGAAGAGAAGTTATTACGTGCCATCTTTGGTGAGAAGGCATCTGAAGTTAAGGATTCCTCCACTCGTGTACCAAACGGTGTTTCTGGCACTGTAGTTGATGTTCAAGTATTCACTCGTGAGGGTGTTGAAAAGGACGGTCGCGCTAAGGAAATCGAAGAGATGCAGCTTGCCAAGGCACGCAAGGATCTCGACGAAGAGTTCTTCTATTTAACTGAGGGCTTATTAGGCCAGGCTCGCAACATCTTAGTTAAGGCTGGTTTAACTCGTGCTCAGGTTGATTCTTTAAGCGATGCAGATATCTTCAACCAGCATGTTGATGATGATCAGGCTAACCGTAACTTAGAGGATATTGCCAACCGCATCGATGAATACCGTGCTGAGTACAAGGAAAAGTATGACGTAATTCGTCATAAGTTAACAGATGGTGATGAGCTCACCCCTGGTGTACTCAAGATTGTTAAGGTTTACTTAGCTGTTAAGCGTCGTATTCAACCAGGCGATAAGATGGCAGGTCGTCACGGTAACAAGGGTGTTATTTCCAAGATTTGCCCAATTGAGGATATGCCATTTGACGAAAATGGTATGCCAGTTGATATCGTGTTAAATCCATTAGGTGTGCCTTCTCGTATGAACATTGGTCAGGTTCTTGAGGTTCACTTAGGTTTAGCTGCTAAGGGCATTGGTCAAGTTATCGATAAGATGCTCGTAGAGCAACGCGCTTTAAGCGAGTTACGCGCTATGTTGCAGAAGATCTATGACTTAGGCGACACCTCTCAGAAGGTAGATATCAGTTCCATGTCTGATGAAGAGGTCATGGTATTAGCTGAGAACTTACGTAATGGTATGCCAGTTGCCACCCCAGTATTCGACGGTGCTACTGAAGAATCCATTAAGGAGCTCTTAGAGTTAGCTGGTCTTCCTAAGTCTGGTCAGATGACCTTATTTGACGGTACTACCGGTCGTGCTTTCGAGCGTAAGGTAACTGTTGGTTACATGTACATGCTTAAGCTCAACCACTTAGTTGACGATAAGATGCACGCTCGTTCCACTGGTTCTTATAGCTTAGTTACCCAGCAGCCATTAGGCGGTAAGGCTCAATTTGGTGGCCAGCGCTTTGGTGAAATGGAAGTTTGGGCCCTTGAGGCCTATGGTGCCGCTTACACATTACGTGAAATGTTGACTGTGAAGTCAGACGACGTAAACGGCAGAACCAAGATGTATAAGAACATCGTAGATGGCGCATATAAGATGGAGGCAAGCATCCCTGAGTCCTTCAATGTATTGCTCCGTGAAATCCGCTCACTAGGTATTAATATCGACCTAGTTCGCAAAGACTAATTGCTACCGACCCGAGTGTTTGTGCTCGGGTACTTAGGGTGCCTTGTTATAAGGCACTCTTGGTAGAGGTTAATTAAGGCTTAGCGTTTACTGAGCGCAGCATAATAACCTCCGATCATCACTTCGCAGGAGAAACTGTTGTGAGTATCCAAGAAAACGGTCAAGATGAAGCTCTATTAGAGGGCTTAAATAACCAAGCTGAGGCCGCTAAGAAGGACGACGATTTTGACATTGATCTCAGCATTGCTGGATCTTTTGGCAAACTTGCAAATCGTAGCAACAATGCACTCAAGCAAAAGCTTGAGGATTTTGACGCGATCAAGATTGGTCTGGCCTCGCCAGAGATGATTCGTGCATGGTCCTATGGTGAAGTTAAGAAGCCAGAGACCATCAATTACCGTACCTTCAAGCCAGAGCGCGATGGCTTGTTCTGTGCCAAAATCTTCGGTCCAGTTAAAGACTACGAGTGTCTTTGCGGTAAGTACAAACGCTTAAAGCATCGTGGCACCATTTGTGACAAGTGCGGCGTTGAAGTAACCCAGGCTAAGGTACGCCGTGAGCGTATGGGCCATATTGAGCTTGCTTCCCCTGTAGCTCATATTTGGTTCTTGAAGTCCTTACCATCTCGTATCGGCTTAATTCTCGATATGAAGTTACGTGATATTGAAAGCGTACTTTACTTTGAGAGCTATGTAGTAACCGATCCTGGTATGACTGGTCTTGAGAGCCGTCAGTTATTAACCGAAGAAGAGTATATGGATGCTCTTGAAGAGTTCGGTGATGACTTTACCGCTAAGATGGGCGCTGAGGCTATCTTAGAAATCTTACAGCAGATGGATTTACAAGAGGAGATCACTGCCTTACGTGAGGCTTTAAATACCACCTCTTCTGAGTCTTCTCGTAAGAAGTATGCTAAGCGCTTAAAGCTCATGGAAGCTTTCGTGCACTCAGGCAACAAGCCAGAGTGGATGATCTTAACTGTACTTCCAGTGCTTCCACCTGATTTACGTCCATTAGTTCCACTTGATGGCGGTCGTTTTGCTACCTCTGATCTTAACGACTTATATCGTCGTGTAATCAATCGTAACAACCGTTTAAAGCGTCTTTTAGACTTAGTGGCTCCAGAGATTATCGTACGTAATGAAAAGCGTATGCTCCAAGAGTCCGTTGACGCCTTAATGGATAACGGTCGTCGTGGTCGTGCTATTAGCGGTTCTAACAAGCGTCCATTAAAATCCTTGGCTGACATGATCAAGGGTAAGCAAGGTCGTTTCCGTCAGAACTTATTAGGTAAGCGTGTTGACTACTCTGGTCGTTCCGTAATTACCTGTGGTCCTAACTTACGTCTCCACCAATGTGGTCTTCCAAAGAAGATGGCTTTAGAGTTATTCAAGCCATTTATCTATGGTCGTTTAGAGATCCGTGGTCATGCTGCTACTATCAAGGCTGCCAAGAAGATGGTAGACCGTGAGGATGCAGTAGTATGGGATGTATTAGACGAGGTTATTCGTGAGCACCCTGTATTATTAAACCGTGCCCCGACCTTGCACCGTTTAGGTATTCAGGCTTTCGAGCCAATCTTAATCGAAGGTAAGGCCATTCGTCTTCACCCTCTTGTATGTCCAGCTTTCAACGCTGACTTCGACGGTGACCAGATGGCGGTGCACATTCCATTAACTCTCGAGGCTCAATTAGAAGCCCGTGCGTTAATGATGTCCACCAATAACATCTTATCCCCAGCATCAGGCGATCCTATTATTGTTCCTGCTCAAGACGTGGTTTTAGGTCTGTACTACATGACCAAGTCCCGTGTTGGTGCTAAGGGCGAGGGTATGATTTTATCTGACGCTTTTGAGGCAGAGCGTGTTTACAAGTCTGGCATTGCTGATATGCAGGCTCGTGTTGCTTGTCGTATTGCCTATAGCGTCAAGAATCCTGAAACTGGTGAATTTGAGGACAAGAACGAGTTACGTTTAACCACTATTGGTCGTGCTATTCTTTCCTTAATCTTGCCTCGTGGTATGTCCTATGACTATATCGATCCTCCTGTAGAGGGTGTATCTGAAGAATCCATTAAGGAGATCTTAAGCCACGAGAATTGGTTTACTAAGGTTTCCAACCAGCCTTTAGGCAAGAAGCGTATTGCTGGCTTATTAAATACCTGCTATCGCTTATTAGGCTTAAAGGATACTGTAATGTTCGCTGACCGTGTCATGTACACAGGCTTCCGAAATGCAGCTATTTCTGGTTCTTCTGTTTGCGTTGACGATATGTTAATTCCTAAGGAGAAGCAGACTATTATTGCTGCTGCTCAAAAGGAAGTGCTCTCTATTCAGCAACAGTTTGAAAACGGTCAGATTACTCAAGGCGAGCGTTATAACAAGGTTATCGATATTTGGTCTAACGCCAACGATAAGGTTATGAAGGCCATGATGGCTAACCTCTCCGTTGAGACTGCTCACAACTGCTTAGGAGAAGAGGAGAAGCAAGCATCCTTCAACAGCATCTACATGATGGCTGACTCTGGTGCTCGTGGTTCTCCAGCTCAGATTCGTCAGTTAGCTGGTATGCGTGGTCTGATGGCAACTCCAGATGGTTCCATTATTGAAACCCCGATTATTGCTAACTTCCGTGAAGGCTTGAACGTACAACAGTACTTTATTTCTACTCACGGTGCTCGTAAGGGTCTGGCTGATACCGCCTTGAAGACTGCTAACTCTGGTTACTTAACTCGTCGTTTAGTTGACGTAGCTCAAGATTTAGTGATCACCGAGGACGATTGCGGTACTACTGAGGGCTTAGAGATCACTCCACACGTAAGTGGTGGTGATGTGATTGAGAACTTACGTGATCGCGTCTTAGGTCGCACCTTAGCAGATGACGTCTTAAAGCCAGGTTCTAAGGAAGTATTACTCCCAGCTGGTACATTATTAGATGAAAAGAGCTGCACCTTATTAGAAGACTTCAAGATCGAGCGCGTTAAAGTTCGTTCTCCTATTACCTGTAACACCAAGTATGGTGTATGTGCCAAGTGCTATGGTCGTGACTTAGCTCGTGGTCATATCGTAAATGCTGGTGAGGCTGTAGGTGTTATCGCTGCTCAGTCCATTGGTGAGCCTGGTACTCAGTTGACCATGCGTACCTTCCACATCGGTGGTGCTGCATCTCGTGCTGTAGCTGAATCTGGTGCTACTGTAAAGAATTCTGGTACTGTACGCATCTTGAACTCTAAGACTGTAACTAATACTGATGGTAAGGACGTAGTAACTTCCAGACAGTCTGAGTTATTAGTTATGGATGAGTTTGGTGCCTCTAAGGAAAGCCATAAGATTCCTTATGGTGCTATCTTCGAGGTTAAGGATGGTCAAGAGGTTAAGGCTGGCACTGTAGTTGCTCGTTGGGATCCTCACACCCACCCAATTATTTCCGAAGTACAAGGTCGCTTGAAGTTTATCGATATTATCGAGGGTATTACCGTTGATAAGAAGGAAGATGAGGCTTTAGGTATTTCCTCTATTGAGGTTCGTGAGATTGCAGCTCGCCCATCTCAAGGTAAGGATAAACGTCCAGCAGTTAAGATCGTTGATGCCAACGGCGGTGATGTAATGATTCCTGGTACTACTGTTCCAGCTCAGTACATGCTCCAAGGTAAGGCCATTGTGCAGTTAGTCGATGGTGCTGAGGTTAACATCGGTGATATTATCGCTCGTATTCCTCAACAAGCTGGCGGTACTAAGGATATTACTGGTGGTCTGCCACGTGTTGCTGACCTCTTTGAAGCTCGCTCTCCTAAGGAGCCAGCTATCTTGGCTGAGATTTCTGGTACCGTATCTTTCGGTAAGGAAACCAAGTCCAAGCGTCGTTTAATCATTACTCCAGAGCCAGGTACTGTTAATGAGATTGGCATGCCAGTTGAGCAGTATGAGGAGATGATCAACTTAAACCGCAACTTGAACGTATTCGAAGGTGAAAAGGTTCAAAAGGGTGAAATGATCGCTGAAGGTCCTGAGTCTCCACACGATATCTTAAGATTACGTGGTGTTAACGCTGTAGCTAACTACATCGTTAATGAGGTTCAAGACGTTTACCGTCTCCAGGGTGTAAAGATTAACGATAAGCACATTGAGGTTATCGTTCGTCAGATGCTTCGCAAGTGCGAGGTTTTAGATCCAGGTGATTCTACTGAGTTTATTAAGGATGAGCAGGCTGAAGTTGCCTATGTACGTACCGTCAACGAGCGTTTACGTGCTGAAGGTAAGCGTGAGGTTAAGTACCGTCATATCTTGATGGGTCTTACCAAGGCTTCTTTATCTACTGAGTCCTTTATCTCAGCAGCCTCCTTCCAAGAGACCACTCGTGTGCTTACCGAAGCATCTGTTGCTGGTAAGGTTGACGAGTTACGTGGTCTTAAGGAGAACGTCATTGTTGGTCGCTTAATCCCAGCAGGTACTGGCTTTAAGTATCACCAGCAGCGTCGTGAAGAGATCGCTCGTAGCAAGCTTAAGAACGAGAGCTTAGATCCTAACGTCAGCAATGACGAGGTAGAAAAGCAAATTGGTGAGGCTTTAGATAGCCTCAATTATGCCAATGCTTTAGGCTCTACCAATAACGATAGCATTTAAGCTCTAGCTTAAAAAGCTTAATATGACCATGGTTTCATAGTGAGGCCATGGTCATTTTTTTTATAAGGACAGTTATGGCATCTTTAATTATCAATTCTCCGTGGTATTGTCCCCAAGCTCATAAAACGCTCTTAGCTATAATGCCTCATTATCATGGAGTGTTAGACAAGATTATCTTTATGGGCGGAGCTACCCCTTTAGCAACTTTAAGTCCTAGTCAGACTTTGCAGACTTATTTGTTAGCTAATAATCAAAAAAGTGAGCTTAGTAATGATGATTTTGCTCTGTTAGATAAGTGTGCCCTACATTATCGTTCTTGGGCTCAAAAGCAGGGCATTACTTTATTAGTCTGCGGTATGGCAGCTAAGCGTTTTTTATTAGATAACAAAATTAGTTCTTGTGATGGTCTGGCTTTAACAGGCTATATGGAGCTGTTAGCATTATTAAATAAAAAAGGGGATGCGCTTATATGGTAAAGATAAGTGTGGTCTTTGACTCAGGGCATGAAGATGAGTATGAGCATGGTCTGATGTTGCTCTTAAATGCCGCAGATGTAGAAATGAAGGTTCAGGCTATTTTCATGAACCAAGCGCTCAGTGCTATGACTGAGAGTATGTTAAAAAAAATAGGGCAGCTGGCTTTATATGAAGTACCTACTTTCACTTTAGCATTTCATAAAGCCATACCTGAAGCACAAGTAATAACTTATGAGTGCTTAACCAAGCTGCTAAGTAAGAGTGAGCACGTGCTTTTTGTGTAAGCAAAAAAAAGAGGGACTTTAGTCCCTCTTTTAAGATTAAGTTTCTTCTACTTAGTAGTTATCTTGTTAGGCAGCTGGTGCCCAAGGAATAGCGTTGTAGATGATAACTGCAACTACAGCACCGATGTATGGGGCAAAGAATGGCACCATACCATAGCGGAAGTTGGAATCACCCTTGCCCTTAATTGGCATTACAAAGTGGGCTAAACGAGGGCCCATGTCACGAGCAGGGTTAATGGCGTAACCAGTTAAACCGCCCATGGACATACCAACGGACATAATGATACCGAATACGAAGATCTTGTCTAAACCACCAGCAATACCTGGAACCTGAGCAATACCTAAGATAGCAAATACTAAAACGAAGGTACCAATAGCCTCAGATAAGCAGTTACGGAAGGTATTTGGAATAGATGGAGAGGTACAAAATACTGCTAACTTAGTCTTAGCATCTTCTTGTGCATCTAAGTGATCCTTATAAAGAGCGTGAGTTAACACACCACCTAAGAAACCACCAGCCATCTGAGCTACAAAGTAGCCTGGAACCATTTCCCATGGGAAGGTGCCATTAACAGCTAAAGCAACAGTTAAAGCTGGGTTGAAGTGAGCTCCAGAAGCTGCGCCAAAGATGTAAGCAGGGATCATAACAGCAAGACCCCATGCTACGGTGATAACAATAACGCCACCACCATTCATGTTGGACTTCTTTAAGAGTACGTTAGCAACTACGCCAGTACCTAATAAGATCAGTAAGGCAGTACCTACAAATTCACCAATATATGGAAGCATAGTTTAATCCTCATCCTTTGCCCAGCCGTGAGAATAAGTTAAAGCCTTGTTCCAACCGCGGATACGCTTAGCACGATCCTCGTCAGAAATAGAAGGCTCAAATACACGGTCAATAGCCCAGTTTTTGATAACGTCTTCCTTGCTCTCCCAGTAGCCCACAGCTAAACCAGCTAAGTAAGCAGCACCCATAGCAGTGGTTTCTACGCACTTAGGACGTAATACTGGAGCGGCAATGATATCAGACTGAATTTGCATTAATAAGTTATTGGCACTAGCACCACCATCAACCTTTAAAGAGCGTAGATCGATGTTAGAGTCTGCCTTCATGGCAGTAATAACGTCGTTAGTCTGGTAGGCTAAGGACTCTAAGGTTGCACGGATGATGTGGGACTTGTTAACACCACGGGTAATACCCACGATAGTACCACGAGCATATTGATCCCAGTGTGGAGCACCTAAGCCAGTGAAAGCAGGAACAACGTAGCAGCCGTTGGTATCCTTAACCTTAGATGCCATGTACTCAGAGTCAATGGAGGAGTCAATGATGCGCATCTCATCACGTAACCATTGAATAGCAGCACCAGCAACGAAGATAGAGCCTTCTAAGGCGTAGTTCACCTTGCCATCAATACCCCAGGCAATGGTGGTAACTAAGCCGTTCTTGGAGAATACAGGCTTTTCACCAGTGTTCATTAATAAGAAGCAGCCAGTACCATAGGTATTCTTGGCCTCGCCTGCATTAAAGCAAGTCTGACCGAATAAAGCAGCCTGCTGGTCACCAGCTGCACCTGCAATCTTAACTTCACCGCCGAAGTAGTCGGTAGTACCATATACGCAGCTAGATGGCTTAACCTCTGGGAGCATGCAGCGAGGAATATCTAATTCCTTTAAGATTTCCTCATCCCAGCATAAATCTTGGATATTAAAGAGCATGGTACGAGAAGCATTGGAGTAGTCGGTTACGTGAACCTTACCTTTAGTGAGCTTCCAAATGAGCCAAGTGTCAACAGTACCAAATAGGAGTTCGCCCTTTTCCGCACGCTCACGAGCGCCTTCGACATTGTCTAAGATCCACTTGATCTTGGTACCAGAGAAGTAAGCATCGATAACTAAGCCAGTCTTCTCACGGAACTTGTCAGTAAGACCCTTCTCTTTTAAAGAGTCACAGTAGGCAGAAGTACGACGGCACTGCCAAACGATGGCATTATAGATAGGCTCGCCAGTGTTCTTGTCCCAAACAATGGCGGTTTCACGCTGGTTGGTAATACCAATAGCAGCAATGTCTTCAGCCTTGGCAGAAATCTTGTTTAAAGCCTCAACAGCAACGCCTAATTGGGAAGCCCAAATTTCATCGGCGTCGTGCTCAACCCAACCTGGCTTAGGGAAGTACTGAGTGAAAGCTCTTTGAGCTACAGAGCATACTTCGCCTTTTTGGTTGAATAAGATACAGCGGTTGCTGGTAGTACCAGCATCTAAAGCCATGACATACTTAGCCATAGTGATTCCTCATTAATAAACAATCCATAAAATGCATGAGATCCTTGGCGCTACTGGTTCGCATGTGAAAGCAAGGATCAAAGCATTAACAACTAAGGGTCCTTAGTCCTTAGTTGGCTAGTAAGAGGATAGATCCTCTTGCTTTTGTAGTGTATTAGCAACACCACAAAAGCAAAAAGACACGCTCTTTTATTTAGGACCCTGAGGCTGTAGCGTTAGCCTCAGGGAACGTGGTATGGGAACCACCTAGGTTAATGATTTGTTATGGCTATTATTTGTTAGCTTCTTCCTGAGCGTGCTCAGCTGCTAACTTGGCCTTGTGAGCCTTCTCAGTGAAAGCTACAATTAAGAGTAACAATACTGAGATTGCGCTGCCGCCAATTAAGATGCCAAAGCCTGCATCCCAACCAAAGTGCTCAACAGTCCAACCCATTAAGGCAGAGGCTGCTACAGAGCCACCTAAGTAACCAAATAAGCCAGTGAAGCCTGCTGCTGTACCTGCGGCTTTCTTATGGGCAAGCTCTAAGGCGTGTAAGCCGATGAGCATAACTGGACCATAAATTAAGAAGCCGATGGTGATCATACAGAACATATCAATGCTAGCGTGACCTGCTGGATTCAAGTAGAAAATAGCAGTGGCGATGGTTACTAAGACCATGAAGAATACGCCAGTGATAGCACGGTTGCCCTTGAAGACCTTATCAGATACCCAACCACAGAATAAGGTACCTGGAATACCTGCATACTCATATAAGAAGTAGGCCCAGGATGAAGTATCTAAAGTCATGTGCTTCATTTCACGTAAATAAGCTGGTGACCAGTCAAGAACACCATAACGAAGTAAGTAAACAAAGACGTTAGCAATTGCAATTAACCATAAAGCCTTGTTAGGGAAGACGTAGGTCATAAAGATTTGCTTAGCGCTAATTTCCTCTTCGCTCTTAGCAGAGTAGTCAGCAGGATAGTCGTTCTTGTACTCCTCAATTGGTGGTAAACCACAAGATTGTGGAGTATCACGCATGGTTAAATAAGCAAAGACAGCGACGATGAAGGTACCGATAGCTGGCATGTAGAAAGCACTATGCCAGTCGGAGAATAAATACATACCCCACAAGAATAAGAGTGGAGGTAAGCCACCGCCAATGTTGTGAGCACAGTTCCAAACGGAAACAATGCCACCACGCTCTTTTTGAGACCACCAGTGGACCATGGTTCGGCCACATGGAGGCCAGCCCATACCCTGGAACCAACCGCATAAGAATAAGAGCACGAACATCACAGTAATGGATGAAGTAGCCCATGGTACTAAGCCCATTAAGAGCATGATACCGCCAGATAGAATCAAGCCTAAAGGCAAGAAAATTCTAGGGTTAGAGCGATCGGAAAAAGAGCCCGAAATAAATTTTGAAAAGCCGTAAGCAATGGAAATTGCCGAAAGGGCAAAACCAAGATCAGCTTTAGTAAAGCCTTCCTCTTGTAAATAAGGGATGGCTAAAGCAAAGTTTTTACGTACTAAGTAGTAAGCAGCATAACCAAAGAAAATGCCAAAGAAGATTTGCCAACGCAACTTCTTATAGACAGGATCAATTTGATCAGCTGGAAGCCGCTCAATATGTGGAGCAGGCTGTAAGAATTTGAGCATGAATTACTCCTAGCACCCAAATTTCAACAACAAACAACTAAAGCTATCTTTCAGACCTCTCTGAGGACAATAAAAGAGCTAACTTCAGACAAGGCACTAGCAGCTACAAACTTGAGGATCATTAAGTTTAGTATAGTTGCTATTAACTTGCCCTTAGTACTGCCTAGAAGATGGCTTTATGGGGGTGCAAATATCAACAACAAGAAACAGCCAACAACCCCGTAAAAACGGAGCAATTTCTAGCATTAACCTCTATTACTAGGGGTTAAAACTAGTTTGTGGCTCGGCTAAAACCACAAATTCAGCACAATAAGATAACCCCATCAGCACTTGGGGCTTCTTTAATTAGTAATCTTTAAGAACCAAGCCTTGAGAACAAGACTTGGTTTGCTCAATAGTTGTTAGTAAGTATTGAATTGTTTTTAAGCAGAGCGCTTTTTATAAGACTCCAAAAGTAAATATAGTGGATGACGAGCCGTCTTATTGGTGCCATTTTGCATCTGGAGACGGCAAATATTGCACTCGCTAATACCAAAGTCAGCATCTGAGTTAGATAACTTGCTGCGTAAGGTAGTGCCAATTATTTTTCCAATTGGTGCAGTGTCGCTCTTGAAGCCATAGACACCAGATAGACCGCAACAACCTGCTTGTAAATCCTCAATTTCAACACCTGGTATATGGCGTAAGATCTCAAGGGATGGACGGCCTATGCCTTGTACCTTTAAGTGACAAGGAGTGTGATAGGCAACATTAGCTTTAATGGCACCAAAGCTTTTAACAAGTAAACCCTTAGCGTCACGAGCACGTAAGTACTCCATAGCGTTCCATACTTTATCTTGATAGTCATGGATTTCAGGGATATTAAAGAGTTCTTCGTATTCTTGTTTTAAGAACAAGGAGCAAGTAGTGCAAGTGGTGATAATGTCGATACCTTTTTGGGCATATTCACGTAACACAGCAACATTATTAACAGCGTGCTTTTCTACCTTGTCTAAATAACCTGTAGCTAAAATCGGAGAGCCACAGCACATAAGACGCTTGTCGATAATAACTTCAATGTTATTGCGATTTAAGACCTCAACTAAAGCTACACCTAACTCAGGCTCATTGTAGTTGACATAGCAGCCTGGGAAGAATAATACCTTAGTAGTGCAACTTGGCTGCTTGATGAACTTAAAGCGAGTAGCAAAGTTCATAGTAGCGTAGCTTGGTAGAGGAGCATCAGAGGTTACACCAAAGCGCTCAATCATTTTGGTAACACGTGCGACCTTCATTCCAATGTTGGCAGCAGGACCAGAAACAAATGGAATAGAGGTCATGAGTTTACCCATATTCTCATTATTGCCTAAGATCATATCGGCAATATCGTGCTTGTTGTTTTTAAAGTACTCAGCACGAGCTTTCATATTAAAAGCTGAGATAGAAGTGCCTGATGGACAGACGCGATCACAGTTTTTGCAGTTAGAGCAGTACTTGACCATTGGGTCATCGTCTTCTACTAACTTGCGTAAACGAGTAAGAGCTGGACCATTGAGCTTTGGGCCACGATATAAACGAGATGCCTTGGCCACTGGGCAGGAGGTCAGACAGATATTACAGCTGATGCAAGCATCAGGATTATCGTGTTTAATCTTTGGTAACATAAATCACCGCCTCCTAGTACAATGAGTCAGATAGGGCCTTGGTTTGAGCCAAGATATCATCAAGTTGTTTTACTGCATGGTATGCGCTAGTAATGGCTACGCCGTTACCTGACTTTTCAAAGCAGAAATCATAGCCTTGTAAGCTACGGCCAATAAATTGGACATTACTAAAGAGCACTTCGCCTGTAGGATCGATAGGCTGTAAGTTCTCATTAACAGCTACACCATAGGCCGCAAATGGTTGAGGTTTACCGCAGAATAAGTATTGATGGGACCAATCTTTTTGATCTTCTGGAACCTTAATTTCGATACCGAAAATAGGTTCATACATACGACCCATTTGAGTAATTAGGCCTGAACTAAAGAAACCGCCTGTAGCTACGATCACTGCATCAGCTTTGTACTCATGGGTATGACCAAAACCACCTGTGATTAAGGTGCGGCATATCTTGGCTGCCTTAGCACTCTTTTCTTGATTTAAATTAGCGCTAGCATCCTTTTGGCTGGTAAAGCCGATTACTTGAGCCTTTTCGATAATCTCTACTCCTAAGGAGAAACAAGCATTACGTAATAACTTGTCTAAACGTAAGCCTGTAACTGAAGGTGGAATAGAAGATACTTCTACTAACTTAGTATTTAAGCGTTGTTCTAAGTCACGCTGAATCAAGGCAGAACACTCAGGTCGTTCACCTAAAACAGGTGGAATAATCAAAGTAGTGTCTGGATCGCAATGACCTTTTAATTGTTCAACAAAGTTTAAGCGACCTAAGTCAGTTTCTAATTCACGAGCTAAGTCTAAGGCACTAACATCGCGATAGTTGCGACCTGTTGGCCAGTGGAGCATTACTTGCTTGATGTTGACTTCTTTTTGCTCGCCAAAGAAACGTTGTAAATTCTTAGCAATGAGCTTAGGGTAGTAGTCTTTTAAGAGCTCGAAACCTACTACTAAGATCTTCTTGCGCTTAAAGATTTCATCAGATTCAATGCTTGGTGGAATCAAACATGATGGCTTAAAAGAACCAATAGCAGTTGGTACCTTTTGATTGTGATGACCATCGCCTACATATATATAGTCTTGTGAAGCAGTCAGCTCTTTAAAAGCATCTAAAGCTTCTTCTACACGCTTAGCCCCCATTAATGCATAAGGATGTGGCTTAGCTAAAGTAGCAATGTGAGCTAAAGGATCACTTACTAAATTGCCATCTTGGTCATAGCCATAAAGGTCGATAATGCCGCCAGCTACGGTTAAAGCACCTTGACCATAGGAGAGTACTTTAACTTGATGGCCTGCTTTAGCCGCATAGCATGCTGCGACTAAACCTGAAATACCTGCACCGACAATAAGTACATTAGCCATTATTTAGCCTCCTTAGCCTTTTTAGTAGTTTTAGCCTTAGTTGGCTTTGGCTTTTGTGGAGCGCTAGCTGCCTCTTGAGGACAGAGCGTGTCATCTTCATGATTGATGTTTAAAGAAACTTCGTAAATGCCACGAGTTAATTCCACATCTTTAATTTGGTTGCCCCACATAACAGGGCGAATGCCTTTCCAACGTGCCTCTAAGAACTCCTTAAAGAGCTCTTTAGTATTGTTGGCCCAGCGATCAGAAACCTCTTGAACGGTACCTACTGCACGATAAGTACAGAAAGTGCCTTGGCAAGTACCCATGCCTAAGCGGGTACGGCGACGCAGATCGGAGATGGAGTGAGTAGTTGGTTCTTGTGCCACCATTTCAATTTCAGCGCGGGTGACATTTTCGCACTCGCAAATGATCTCTCCTTGCTCGCTATCTTGTTCAATCTTGGAGACAATCTTGGAGAAACGCTCTGCACCTTGACGGTTTTCAGAGAGCTTTAAGCCATAAGTAGGAAATACCTTCTTGGCGCGCTCAATTAATTGCTCATCAGCATCAGGAGCTAAAGGCACTGTGGCGGTAACGCACTTGGCGTGATTACCTAAGACAGGACAGACCATGTCACAGACCTTTTCTGCCATTTGACGGTGGGTAGTAAACTTACCGCCACATACAGACATAAAGTTCTTAAGGCCATCGCGAGGACCGTGATCTAGGGCAACGAAGTCTCGAGATACGGCTCGACCTGATGCGTTCTTATCATCTCCTGCATATAAAGGACGGCATCCTGCAAAGACTCGTAAGATACGGTACTTATCTAAATTCTCGAAAGTAGCCTTACCAATTTCCATCATGGCTTTAACTTCATCTTGAGTGGTGCTGTTGTCATCAGGATCAGCATCCATAGAAGTAGTGCCTAAAATGGTGACTGTACCATGTGGTACGAAAATATCAGCATCAGCAGGCTTGTGTAAACGGTGAATAACATTGGTGCTAATGCGGTGGTTAAAGGCAATTAAAGTGCCCTTAGATGGTTTGATGTTGATATCAATGCCAGCTAAACCTGCTACTTGAGCACACCAAGGGCCAGAAGCGTTAATTACATAATCACAAGCAATTTGATAAGTTTCTTTTGTGTACTTATCTTGTACTGTTACGCCTTCAACGACGCCGTTAGTTGAGTTAATAGAGGTGACATTGGTGTAGGTTAAAACTTTACCACCTAGCTTGATGGAGCTATCAAAGATGTGCCATAAAAGTCTAAAGCCATCGATAGCAGCACCAGGACAGAGGTAAGCTGATTTAATTTTTGGAGAAACATTTGGTTCTAAAGTCAAAGTCTCTTCGATAGTTAAAGGCTTGGCGCTAATACCAGCTGCAGCACAAGCTTGTACCCATTGTCCCTCGTAAGCAGGATCGTCCTCTGGAGTACGAATAAAAATAGAGGAAATAGGCTCTACGCAGGCAGAAGCTATCTTACGAAGAATCATGTTTTCTTCGATACACTCAATAGCTGCGTTCTTATCTTTAACGGCATAGCGAGCACCTGAGTGCAAAAGACCATGGAAGCGTGAGCTGGTACCACAGCCTAAATCGCCACGCTCTACCAAGATAGCCTTGACACCGCGTAAACATAAATCACGCAAGATGCCTGCACCCGTGGCTCCGCCACCTATGATTACAACATCGGTCTTCAACATCTCAGAATCCTCCAAAATCCGAAATCATCATAACCAAAGGCCTTAAAAAGAGCCTAAGGATTTTTGGCGAAAGAGTGCACACTCTAAGATGTAAATCACAGATTTAGGGCTAACTTGTATTTTTCTTGAAAATTGTCCTTGCAAGTTATTTAGATATCAGTAAGATATTTGCCCCCATTTTTCGGAATTGATGGCGATAGATCTCACAAATAACGCTCTAAACTAACTTAATTAAAAGTAATTATCACTTTAAAATATCATTTTAGTGTATAAAAGTCGCAGTTTCTTAGCATAATATAAAGGCACAAACCTTATATTGTATTTAGGTTTATCTCTAAGATAGCCTTTGATGATATAAAGTTAAAAAAATGTAGTTTTGTTAATACGCTAATCAAGTGCGTTATGAGGGCTTAATTTATGCCTTGTCATGGTGCATTTTGTTTGCCTTAGGTAAAACGTGCCTATCTGTAACCGTTTGTAATATCCTTAAATTAAGCATTAACTTATCGCGCAAGAATATCTAGCAATATATCAAATATCATCAAGGAATTTAATTTTTATAAATCATATTAGTAAATGTGATTAAGTTAATAAATAAGCCCTAAAGTGCTCGTACACAAAACACGCACAAAAATAAGTTAATACTAACGATAAGCTAGCTGTTAAGTAATGTAAGAATGATGTTTGTGAGTGGATGCTAAATAGACAAATGATGGCACATTGTAGTGGGAAGAAATTGGTCGTTAAGTCTTTATTGGCATGCTTATTAGTAGGAATAGCTTTATTGCAAATTGATGTTAAAGGGGATTTGCATTATGCGCTTTTAGTTTTTGCAGTGCTTTTGTTTGTGATCTTAAAGCTCTACTTATTCTTGTACCATTAGGTAATGCTGTTGGTATATGGTTGTTAGCAAAAATTTTGCCTAGCACAGAGGCCTAGCTCTGTGCTCAATGTTAAATACCTAATAAAGACAGGGCAATTTGGGGACGACTGTTAGACTGGAGTAAGATAGAGCTAGCTGCTTGCTGAATGATGTTCTTTTGGGTCAAAGTAGCTGTTTCGGCTGCAAAATCAGTATCGCGAATGCGTGAACGAGCATCTGCTTGATTTTCTGCGACATTGGATTGGTTGCGAATAGAGGACTCTAGGCGGTTCATGTAGGCACCTAAAGCAGCACGGCGTGAGGATACTTCGTTAATGACAAAGTCAATGGCTCCTAAGGCATCGCTTGCTAGTTGTTGGGTAGAGATATCGATAATAAGCTCTTGGGCGGTACCATCTTGAGCTTTGTTAACAGTAAAAGCACCATTAGACATAGCTTCTACTGTTTGGTTGCGACCATTTGCTGTAGGATATTTCTTATCAATCATTAGTTGAGGAACAAAGAAATTTTTAACTTCAGCTACGATTTGATCGCCTTGATTAGCTCCCACTTGTAGACGCAAGATGCCTGGATCATGGTTCTTACCATTAGGAATAGGCTCATAGATATCATCGTTATCGCGCATATGGCCCAAGAGAATCTGTTTACCTGCAAAGGTAGTATCAGTAGCAATAGCAGAGGCTCCCAGCAAGGCTCCTTTAACTTCTTGCTCAATTGCTAGGCGATCTTCTTTGGAGTTAGTGCCATTGGCTGCTTGTACAAGTAAAGTACGGGCACGTTGTAGACAATTGGTAATCTCTTCGACACCACCATCAATTGTTTGAAGCATGGCTAACCCATCATTGGCATTGCGATTGCCTTGATTTAGGCCATTAATTTGCGAGGTAAGACGATTGGCTATTTGTAAGCCTGCAGCATCATCTTTAGCACTGTTAATTCTAAGTCCCGAAGCTAGGCGTTGGTAAGAAACATTGAGTTGATTGTGGACATTGCTTAAGTGGCGTTGACTTTGCAAAGAGCTGATGTTGGTTTTGACGTAAAGGGCCATGAAGTATTGTCCTTAACGATAAATAAAATCCCAGAGTTTATTGATGAGCTCTGGGATAGTGAAATTAGCCTAACATGGAGAGGGCTAATTGTGGACGGCTATTAGCTTGCATGAGCATAGAAGTTGCTGCTTGTTGAATAATGCTTTGCTGACTGAGAGCGGCTGACTCTTGTGCAAAGTCGGCATCACGAATACGTGAGCGTGCATCGGCTTGGTTAGCTGAAACGTTAGCCTGATTGCGAATAGAGGATTCAACTCGATTCATATAAGCTCCCACCTCTGCACGACGTGAGGCCACCTCATTAATGAGAAAGTCCATTGCTCCTAAGGCATTGCGTGCGAGTTCATGGGTGGAGATATCAACAGTTAAAGTCTCAGCAGTACCATCTTGAGCTTTACCAATAGTAAAAGCACCTTTAGAAATGGTTTCAATGTCCTCTTTCTTACCTGCATTGTCAAACTTCTTGTCGATCATCATTTGAGGCACAAAGAAGTTTTGAATCTGAGCTTCAATTTCATCACCATTATTGGCTCCGACTTGCAGCTTAAGAATACCTACATCGTGGTTCTTACCACCTTGTTTTTCTTCATAGATATCATCTGAGCCTTTCATTGCACCTGCTAAGATCTGTTTGCCTCCAAATTTGGTGTCAGTACCAATAGCAGAGGCGCCGATTAAGGCGGCAGTAACTTCTTTGCCAATAGCCGCTAAATCATCTTTGGTATTGGTTCCATTAGAAGCTTGAACTAATAGAGTACGTACGCGCTGTAGGGAGTTGGTGATTTCCTCGACAGCACCATCGATGGTTTGCAATAGAGCTAGGCCGTCATTGGCATTGCGGTTGCCCTGGTTAAGGCCATTAATTTGAGTAGTTAAACGGTCAGAGATTTGTAAACCAGCTGCATCGTCTTTGGCTGAGTTGATTCTCATGCCTGAGCTGAGGCGTTGGTAAGTGGTGTTGAGTTGATTCTGAACATTGTTCAGATGGCGCTGACCATTTAAGGAGCTGACATTAGTATTGACATATACTGCCATAGGATCGCACCTTAAAATAGAACCTTAAACAATCCCAGCTCTAGTATTTGTTATTGTGAGGTACTTGGGAAGTTAAGATATGAAATTGGTTAATAAAAGCATGTTATTTAGCCTTGGTAAACAAGTTGAAGAGCTTACTAGGGCCTATATATTATTAACGTGTGATTTTTCGTAAATTTTAGCAAATTACCCAATATTTTTTCTATGTGAAACTATGCTGAGATTTAATTTAAGGCTAATTTGCAGCTAACGAAAAAGTGTTATTGTTTTTGGATGTTGTGAAATTATTCACAGCTTCTACTTCTACTACGTTCTTGTCTCAAGGGAACAAACGGCATTAAATCGGGATTCAAGTTAGCAAAATTTTTGTTTTGTGGTCTTGATCTAGTTTCGATGCAGTATTAGAATACGTGGATCTTGTTTTGCTGAAGTTAAACCTAAGATAAGCTTAGGAGCAGTAAACGAGAATACAGTAAAGTCTGTCTTTAAGCTGATATCTTAAAGACTAACAGGAGATTTTATTTAATGGCTACTATCAATCAGTTAGTACGCAAGCCACGTGTGAAGTCAGTTCCAAAGAACAAAGTTCCAGCTTTGGAAGCCTGCCCACAAAAGCGTGGTGTTTGTACTCGCGTATACGCCACCAAGCCTAAGAAGCCTAACTCTGCTATGCGTAAGGTTTGCCGTGTGCGTTTAACCAACGGTTACGAAGTTACCTCTTACATCGGTGGCGAGGGCCACAACCTTCAGGAGCACTCCGTTGTAATGATCCGTGGTGGTCGTGTTCGTGACTTACCAGGTGTTCGTTATCACGTATTGCGCGGTCGTTTAGACTGTGCTGGTGTAAAGGACAGAAAGCAACGTCGCTCTAAGTATGGTGTCAAGAAGCCTAAGGCTTAATCGACTCCCCGCTAGAGTAAGGCCAAACGAAGCCAACGAAAGTTTGTGATTACACAAACATCCCCTGCTCAGAGAGCATGGGCAGCGGAAATTCGTTAAATTTACTTTCTATTTTGTTTTGGAAAACCCTGAAGTAACGAGGAATTAACAAATGCCAAGACGTCGTGTTGTAGGTCAGCGTAAGATTTTGCCTGATCCAAAGTTCGGTTCTGAGCTTCTTGCTAAGTTCATCAACGTTGTAATGTTAGACGGTAAGAAGTCTATTGCCGAAAGCATTGTTTATGGCGCATTAGACACCATTTCTGAGAAGAGTGGCAAGGAACACCTCGCCCTGTTCGAGGAAGCCCTTGATCACATTCGTCCTGCTGTTGAGGTTAAGTCCCGCCGTGTTGGTGGTGCTACCTACCAGGTTCCAGTAGAAGTTCGTCCAGCTCGTGGCAACGCTTTAGCTATGCGCTGGTTAGTAGAAGCTGCTCGCAAGCGTCACGAAAAGACCATGGCTTTACGTTTAGCCGGTGAGATGATGGACGCATCCGAGAACAGAGGCTCTGCAGTTAAGAAGCGTGAAGACGTTCACCGCATGGCTGAAGCTAACAAGGCTTTTGCTCACTTCCGCTGGTAATAAAGAGGTTTTTAAATGGCACGTACTACAGCTATTAACTTATATCGTAACATCGGTATTAGTGCCCACATTGACGCTGGTAAGACCACCACTACTGAGCGTATTTTGTTCTACACCGGTAAGAGCCACAAGTTAGGTGAGGTTCACGACGGTGCTGCTACCATGGACTGGATGGAGCAAGAGCAAGAGCGTGGTATTACTATTACCTCTGCTGCTACTACCTGCTTCTGGAAGGGTATGGCTGGTCAGTTCGACAAGCAATACCGTTTCAACATCATTGACACCCCAGGCCACGTTGACTTTACTATCGAAGTAGAGCGTTCCATGCGTGTTCTCGACGGTGCCGTAATGGTTTACTGTGCAGTAGGTGGCGTTCAGCCTCAGTCTGAGACCGTATGGCGTCAGGCCAATAAGTACCACGTACCACGTCTTGCTTTCGTAAACAAGATGGATCGTACTGGTGCTAACTTCTTACGTGTTGTTGAGCAGATCAAGACCCGTTTAAAGGGTAACCCTGTTCCTCTTCAATTACCAATCGGCAAGGAAGATACCTTCGTTGGTGTTGTTGACTTATTAAAGCGTAAGGCCATTGACTGGAATGAGAAGGATCAAGGTTTATCCTTCGAGTACAACGATATTCCAGCAGATATGGTTGAGGAAGTAGAAGAGTGGCGTGCCAAGTTAGTCGAGGCTGCTGCTGAGGCTGACGAGACCTTAATGGATAAGTTCTTTGGCGGTGAGGAGCTCACTGAGGAAGAAATTATCGCTGGTTTACGCGCTCGTACCTTACGTAACGAAATCATTCCAATGTGCTGCGGCTCTGCCTTCAAGAACAAGGGTGTTCAGGCAATGCTCGACGCTGTTGTAATGTACTTACCATCTCCAGCTGATGTTCCACCAGTTAAGGGTGAGAACTTAGACGGCGAGACCGTTGAGCGTAAGACTGATGACAAGGAGCCATTCTCCGCTCTTGCCTTCAAGATTGCTACCGATCCATTCGTTGGTAACTTAACCTTCTTACGTTGCTACTCTGGTATTGCTAACTCTGGTGATACTGTTCTTAACTCTGTTAAGGGCAAGCGTGAGCGTTTTGGTCGTTTAGTTCAAATGCACGCTAACAACAGACAAGAAATCAAGGAAATCTTATCTGGTGATATCGTTGCTGCTATCGGCTTAAAGGAAACCACCACTGGTGATACTCTTTGCGCTGAGAACGCTCCAGTTATCTTAGAGCGTATGGAGTTCCCTGATCCAGTTATTTCCGTAGCTGTTGAGCCTAAGACCAAGTCTGACCAAGAGAAGATGGCTTTAGCTTTAAACCGTCTTGCTCAAGAAGATCCTTCCTTCAAGGTTCACACCGATGAAGAGTCTGGCCAGACCATTATTTCTGGTATGGGTGAGTTGCACTTAGACATCATCGTTGACCGTATGCGTCGCGAGTTCAAGGTTGATTGCAACGTAGGTAAGCCACAGGTTGCTTACCGTGAGACCATCCGTTCTAAGGTCGAGCAAGAAGGTAAGTTCGTACGTCAGTCTGGTGGTCGTGGTCAGTTCGGTCACTGCTGGTTACGTATCGAGCCTCTCGAGGCTGGCAAGGGCTACGAGTTCGGCAACGAGGTTGTTGGTGGTGTTATTCCTAAGGAATACATCCCAGCTGTTGACAAGGGTGTTCAAGAGCAGATCGCTAATGGTGTTCTCGCTGGTTACCCAGTTGTTGACGTAAAGGTTACTGTATTCGATGGTTCTTACCACGAAGTTGACTCTTCTGAAATGGCCTTCAAGATTGCCGCTTCCATGGCATTCAAGGCTGGCTTCATGAAGGCAACTCCAGTATTACTTGAGCCTTTAATGAAGGTTGAAGTTGATACTCCAGAGGAGTACATGGGTGATGTTATCGGTGACTTAAACCGTCGTCGTGGCATGGTAGAAGGCATGGAAGACGGTCCTACTGGTAAGATCGTTCGCGCCATGGTTCCACTTGCTGAGATGTTCGGTTACGCTACTGACTTACGTTCCCAGACTCAGGGTCGTGCTTCATACGTAATGGAGTTCGGTCACTATGCTGAGGCTCCTAAGAACATCGCTGATGCTGTAATCGCTGCTCGTCAGACCAAGTAATTACTAGCTGCAAGCTTTTTGCGTAGTCTTGCTTAAATTTAAGAGCAAGAAACCCCTTTATTAAGTTAGGGATAAGAGATTTATCCCTAATTTTTAAAGAAATTGTGCTCAACTGGCTTTAAATTGCATTTAGAGCCCAATACTGCGCTATAATCTTATAAATTTAAGGGCAAAAGATTGCAGTTTTTGCTGCAAGCACCCTTAATTACAGATTCAAAACGAGAAGGGTACTTGGTACCCACTTTATAGGTAGATCAAAATGGCAAAAGAGAAGTTTGTCCGTTCTAAGCCACACGTAAACGTAGGCACCATCGGTCACGTTGACCACGGTAAGACCACTTTAACCGCTGCTTTAACCAAGGTTTTAG
>Reba_p2__coassemble_498_pt1 | contig 31647 bp, 26 predicted proteins | sample Reba_p2__metabat2_low_PE_017 | metagenome-assembled genome bin Reba_p2 | reverse complement strand
CGTAGTTCAACACACTCTAAAAGAGTGCTCACTAAGGCTAGTACATCAGTAAGGGTAAGCCCTCGCCTTTAGGCGGGGGATACTGGTGACCTCCTGCACTTAAATTGCGAGCAAAATTAAATATAGCATCGTTATCATCAGGCATAGAGGCAGTAGTCAGGATGAATTGTACTTGAGATCGCTTGATATTAAGACGGGAAAAGAGTCGTCTTAAGAGCATAGCTACCTCGCCACCTGAAGAACCACGATACATGTGAGCTTCATCAATGATAAAGAGAAGCTTATTATTGGCATCGGCTTTAAGATAGTCAGAGGTACTTTTCCAAATCTTATTTTCAATAGGGCGCATGAGCATAAACTCAAGCATGGAGTAGTTGGTAATGAGAATGTCAGGAGGGGTAGCTTGCATCTCATGACGGATTAGTAGTTCAGCATCATCACTAGAACTGTAAATGTTGCCCTCATTGAGTTGATTAATAAATTCTTTAAAGTCAGATTTGGCAGGCAAGCGCCCCTCTTTTTTCATGCGCTCTAAGTATTGAGCAGTACTGGCACTTTGCTCTTGAGGATCTAAGACAAATCTATTATAGCTTTGGGCAATATCTTTGTTTTTTTGTGAGCTTTTGGGACCAGGATAGGGAGTTCGTCCTGTATACATGCCAAATTGAGGACGACGGGCATTATGGCAAGTATTTTGGAAAATGCGCAAGAATTGACCTTCACTATCTGCCATGAGACGACGCATACGGCTTAGCTGATCGGAAACTAAGGCATTGAGAGGGTACATAAGAATACAGCGTACGCCTCTTTTGTTCCAGCTCTTAGGACTATTACGAGCTTCACTAGCCATTTTGGCCATAATAGGCCATAAGAAACACTCAGTCTTACCTGAGCCTGTGCCTGTAGCAACAAAGAGATCTTGCCCTTGGCTAAAATGCTCTAAGGCCTTAATTTGGTGGCAAAAAGGAGCTTTATAAACACCAAGATTAGCCTCTGCCAAATCGCTAAAGAATTGCTTGAGCCAAGGCTCTAATACTTTAGAGTTAGATATGCCTTGCTCTTCAGTTTTATAGGCAGGAGAGGTTTCTATATAAGGTTGTTGAAAGAGCACTCCATCTTTACCTAACTCTTGATGGCTATAATCTAATAGCAGCGGACTTTTGCTTAAATACTGGGTATTAATATATTTAACTAGCTCGTCTTTTAGTAGTTGATGAATGCCTGATGCACCGTATTCCATTAAAAGCTCCTACAAAGTGGTTCAACTATTGATCTTGCTCAACAAAGCTATAACCTAAGTATCTCATAGCATGATAGAAGAGGTAAAAAGAGCCCCAAGACATGTCAAGATTGGTTTTAAACATGGTGCTGATATCGCAATTGTCGTTAACTATTTGCGGCCAGCTTAAGAGCTCTAAGAGCGCCCGCTCCGTAGCTGGAAGATAAAAAGAGCTAAGCACAGTGACTTTTTGGGCATAAGTTCTTACTGTAAAGGGCTTAAGAGCCTGATGATGGTGGTCAATAGCATTCATAAGATAGCTCAGGTTTTTATTGTTAGTAGTTTGATGCTCATAGTAGTCTTGCACCAACATCTTTGGCACTTCTTTATAAAAGAGTTGAGCGCCTTTACGGTAATAGTAAAAGTAGCTTTTAGGCTGCGTATTGGTAAAGCAGCCTAAGTGAATTAGCCCCTCTGGTTCTTTAAGGACTTTTCGAGCTGGAGCTTTTCTTAGCTTAGGACTGTAGAACTCACATGTTTCTTGGTTTTTAAGCAAGGTAAAGCTATCTAACTTTTGTGGTGCTATATATTGCTCATATACTTGATCAAGAGGCTCGCTCAGATCAAAAAAGCCTCTTATCTTATTGAGTGATTGATAGTAGGTAGTTGTATAAGGCCAGGTATTGGCTTGTTTATCGTAATAATCAATAGATTGCATAGCTGAAGCTTTATGAAGCTTAACAAGATTAGCAAGTATCTCACTAAACGTTTGATAATCATTTGTGTTTTTAAATTGGATTAGGCCGCTCATAATAGGAATATGATTATCAAGGCCTCCTCTAATAATGCTTAGTGGCCCAAAGTTTAAGATATACTTAGGGCAAGGTATTATGGTATAAGGAGCGCGTAAGCAATAGCCAGTACGCTCATAGATATCTAGCTGCTTTTGTGCTAATTCATAAAGCTTGTCATAAGGCAGAGACACAGCCTTATTATTGATAAGGTCAATTAAAGCCTTAGCGCTATTAGCAGAGTTTTTATTAAAGTGCTGGACAGAAACATGAGGATCTGTGTCCTCCTCTAGAGAGGAATTAATAAAGTACTCTTTTTGGCGATCAAATAAAGAGGCCAAAGCTATAGCAGCTGAGGCACTATAAATTAGCCTCCATAAGTAATTATGGGGTTCTTCTTTAGGGTCTTGCCTGATTTGTAGACTTTTGTTGATACTGGCAAAAACGTCTTGAGTAATGGTGTGCATATAGCTTCTTAATTAGCTCCTAATAAACGCAGACTGCTTTTAACCTCATCAAGAACCTGAGGAGAGTTTAAATAAGGATGAATTAGTTCAATCCTATCTAAACATAGAGCAAAAGGGGTCACGCCAAAAAGTACCTCAATAGTTGTTTTCAGGAGGCCTTCATCTAGATGCGGTAGCTGTGAGTGCTTGGCAAAGTATAAGTAGATACTATAGGTATCTAGCACTAGAGATCTTAAGGTTTGTAATGTTTGAGGACGTAACTCTAGGTTTTGTAAAACTTGGGTAGTAATTGGTTCTAACTCAAGGCTAGTGTTTGTTGGGATGTTGATATCAATAGTGCTTAAAGTGCTATTGTATGGGATTTTAGCATCAGGTTGCGCACTTATAAAGAGCTCAGATATCACAGGATAAGCATAGTCAAAGATTTTTTGAGGGTGAATAATAAAGTCTTCATAGTAAGGATATTGCCAGAAGACTTGCCCTTGATTGTACTTTTGAGCAGACTTTAGTGCTTTAAAGTTGAAGATTGAATCAGGTAGATTGCCAATAGCAAGGCACGGCGTAGCTATCTCTAATGCCTTGGTAAATTCGGTATTATTAAAATCATTTTTAAAGAGCAGTTCATAAAATCCTTGGCTATAAGTGCCATAAGAGTAAGAGGCAATGATGTGATGGCAGTACGGGCCTAATAGGAGAACAGACTGTTTGTGATGTTTAGTAGTTAAGAGAAAGCTTGAAAGTAAATTACTTAAATTAGGAGTAACTGCGTAGCAGTTATGGCTTTTTTGCTGCACATTGTTTCTAAGCGCCATAATGTCCAGAGCATCGTCATTGGAGATAGTATGAGGCTTATCTACAAAATACATATAGAGAGATTTATATCTAATGCTATTGTTCTTTTGAGGAGCGGGCGCTCTAAGGTTGATAGCCTCTTGAGATGAAGCCATATCATCACGCTTAGTGCTATCAACAATTGCTTGAGAGGCAGGTACTGCCATAGCGTTGCTGTCTTGAGATGAAGCCATATCATCACGCTTAGTGCTATTAACAATTGCTTGAGAGGCAGGTACTGCCATAGCTTTGCTGTCTGGAGACAGAACCTTATCAGTGGTAGCGATGACTTGAGATGCTTTAATCTCATACTTTGGCTGTGCTGTCAGAAGGGCGTAAGCCATGCCACAAAACTTGTTGTAGTAGTTAAGTCTGTTGTTGATAATGGGCAAAATAGTCTTTAGATTGAAAATTAAGTTGTTATCAAGATTGTCTTGACTATTTTGTACCTTGCTAAGGTTATTGGTGGTGGTAGCTTCATTAAGCTCAAGTAAGAGCTCGGTGGCAATAACATCTGCTTGCTCGTGAGTTAAGTTAAGGAGCGTTGCTAGATTGGTAAGAACACTGGCACTTCCTTTATCTAAAGGAGCATTTTTGCTTTGTGCAAATTGACCTTTAGGCAGTTTCTTTAAGCTGGTGCAATAAAGCTCTGTTTGTTCTTGCTTATGCTTCATAAAAGCAAGATACAATGCATCATAGAGGCCTTTAAAGAGCTCAATTCTGCTATAGGGATGACCATTGATATGAGTGTGATAAATCAAATTAGGGCAAGAGTAGCAGTATTTTAATGGCTGGTGCTTTTGGGAAATAGTCAGACCTCTAGGATCAAAGTTGAACCTATGATAGATAATATCCACTGCTTGGGCAGCTTTCTCAGCTAGTTGATGAAATTCATCTTGATTAATATTAGTGTTAAGTACCAAGCTTGAGGTGAAAGCATCAAATCTTTGATTTTTGGCAAAAGTTGCTACGGTTAAGAGCTGCTCGTAGACACATTTAGCACAGCCTTGATAATGCTTGTTTGAGCTATTAATAAGCTTAGGTATATGTTTAGGTTCTGGAGCTCGGTAGCCTATTTGGGTATTAAGTGTGCTGCTTAAGCTACTAATTAAAGAAATTATCTCTTGCCTTTGGCTCTCATACTCATCTTGATATTTAACCTTAGGATCATAGAGAAATAAGCAGATGGTCATCCAAGTCATTTGTTGAGCTATGCTATGGATAGCAACAGCTCCTTCTGCTGCGTTCGAGACATGGAGCAGTAACATCATTTTGTGAGTGTTTTTCTTGTAGTCAAGGTTTGATGTGGCTTGTGGTCGCATAAGGTTCAATCTCGAATTTTCAAGCTGACTTAAGAGGACTTGAGTGGAGCAAAGCTCTATTAATTCTTGTGTGCTAATAAATTGGTAGGAGCTAGAGCGAATAGCAGGTTAATGGCGCTTTTAATAAGCAGGCTCTCATCTACTTGGTTTTGTGATAAATACCTATAATAGGTAGATTTTAAGAGACTGCTAACAGTATTTAAGAAAAGGCGACTTAAGCCTAAGCTTTGCAGATCATCAATAGGCCACAGTTCATTGTTTGTACAGCTAGGTATCTGTGTTTTGGTGAGTACTATCTTATCAACCATAAAAAAATCACTTATCAACGGATATGCAAAGTTAAATATACTTTTAGGCTGAATCATGATGTCATCGTAGTAAGGATGCATCCAAAACACTTGTCCGTAAGTTCTATGAGTTGCTAAGGGCAATAAGAAGTCTGACCAATTGTGTTTAAACATATTGCTGATAACTAAGTATGCCTTGCTGCTGCTTAATGCTTGGACAAAGTCAGCATGAGAGTTAATGGTGTTAAGGTCTAGCAATTCATACTTGGTATTAAAAGCATCAATAAGCTTCCGACTGTTAGATCCTATTAAGAGTAAAGGCATACGATGCAGCTCAGCTTCCTGAATAAAACATGAGAGCAAGTTTGCTAGTAATATAGGGTCAGATATGGCTTGTTTAAGCTGTTCATTGGACACTTGGATCATGGAGCTGTGATTAGGGACTAAATTTTCTTTAGAAGTAACAGGGTGAGGGTAGTTAAACTCCTGACTTGAATTAGGCTCATGGGCTGGCGCTTTGAGTATTTGTAAGTTGCTAGATAAGTATTTGGGGGAGACGCTCAAATTAGTAGTTTGAGATTGGCTGGTGTTCTTAGTGATCATTTTCTAATTACCAATAAGACTAAGACCTTACAGTGCGTTTTAGATTGTTAAGAGCGCACATAGTAAATAAGTGCTCGTAATGCTTGATAGGATATGTATCCCTTTAGACTTTGTTCTTGTAAGTAAAGGCTAGTTTTATGGTATTCTTTCAAGTAAGTAAGGATCTGCTGGCTAGTAAACTTTTGATTAAGATTAATTGGTACCTCATGAGCTTGTTCTTGGGTATTAAGATGCTTAATCATAGATTCCAACTCAATAAGTAGCTTATCAAGTTGTTGTCCCTTGCTATGGCCATCTTCCATAGGGGCACTTAATAGTTGCAATAAGTCGGTATCAGCATTCGTATCTTGCTGTTGTTGAGTGCGTTTAAGATCTTGTACCAGCTTTTTGCATCTTGCGAGTATGACTATAGGCTGCAACTGTCCTTGGTCATGATGGATCTCTGGTAGTTGCAAGATAGCGCACAAAAGTTCATCTAATCTAATTTGGGGATCAATGAGCTTTAGGGTGCGCACAAGGTGGGGCCCTAAGTAAAATTCATAACGTAATTGATAAGATAGATTATTGCCGTTTAAGGTAGCAGTGCTTCCAGCACTTAAAACTAAGACATCAACAAGTTGTTTTCCTTGGTATATCTTGATTTTGCCTTTGTAAGGTGATTTTACCGTTAAATAGCTCCAGTCAAAATTAAAGGTAGGGCAATTGTGTTCAAGCTTTTGCTGGGTAGGGGTGAAAATCTCTACTTGAGGTAAGCTCTCACCTAAAGAGGAGATATTACTACATCTAAAGTAGCAAAATTGGATAGCACCATTGATACCAGTGATGATCATTTGGTCTTTATCGAAGATGTTGACCTTATAAAAGTGCCCTTGAGAGGTCTGTTGCTTGGCTGCAATATTGTTTTGGGGGTAAAAGCCTATATTGCTCTGCTCAGTGTTGTGATAAAGGTAAATAGGGGTGTATGGTACAGTCTCATCTCGCTTGTTAAGGGCATTAATGATCTGAAAGTTTTTGGATATCTTAGGTGGCCAAAACTGATAGGGTATGCAGAGCTTATCTACAAGCTCAACACCAAAGCGTTTAAACAAGCTAATCGATTTCTGATCAATCTTATTAACTATAAAGGTGTAGGCAAGCCATTGCCCATGTTTCAGTTCAGTGCAATTTAAGTTTGTTAATGTAAGGCTATAAGCGCGGTGTGTTGCTTTGATAACGAGTAAGAACTCACGAGGTTGGTTTTTAGTGCCAATATGAGTTTGGGCGCCCCAGTACAGACGTTTGTAATAGCGACTATTACTAGATGACTTGTAAAAAAGAGTGCCAAAAGGGGCAAAACCATCTACAGTCTTTGGCCAGAGCTCAGTAATTTGATGAGGTATATTAGTATAAGTGAGATTATAGGTTTGAGAAGGAAAAGCTCCACAAGATAAGAAGGTGGTAGCTCCCTCTTTAAGGCGCATATTAATGCTGTATTTACGTTGATTATTCTGCTCGTCAATAATGTTAATTGTGCCATTTTTAAGCTCATTAAGCTGCCGTTCAGAGATGAAAAAGCCCAACAATATGTCTAATTGGTCGTTTTTTAGTTCAACGGCCATCGGCAAGACATGCGAGGAATAAGATTTAGGTGATATTAGCTCTGGGCTTGTATATTTAGAGCGCTCCTTACAGTAGGTGTTAACATAATCATCATTTAAATTTAAGCTTGTTAAACGGGCATGACGAAAGTGGCGTAAGTACTTACTATGGGAAGCAGTTAGAGTCACATTACAACCACATAAGGCGCAGATAAATAAACCTTCTTTAGCGCTAACCTTATCTGGGTATTGTTTGATAGCATCTTCGAGCTTAATAGCCTCATAGCATTGTTTTTGATTGCTCCATTTCTGTACATGGGTTAGTTTCATGTCAACGATCCTAAAATAAGCTCTATAACACTTATACATTCATCCTAGATAACACAATAAATTATATTATAAGTTTTATGATAAAACCAAGTCGCATAAAGAGCATAAAGGAACTAAAGGATCACATAAACAACTAAAAGAGAGCTGTGCAGGAAAATAGTACCTCCCAAAAGCATATAACAATAGGGATATATAACATATTACTGTATTAAAAGGGGCGGGCGTACTTAAGTAAAGCAGAAATTAAGCTCATATTAATTAGGGAGGAATACCAATAAGCTTAGCTTGCGTAAAGACTAATTAAAGTGAGCTGTGGTGGCAAGGATGAATAATCTATAAGAGTGATAGGAGTTCCCATTAAAAAAGGCAGAGCCCTTTTGAGAAAGCTCCGCCTTTGGGGTCTTGCTTTTTGCGTATTGCGTACGGGAAACTCTTAATTTTGTGCCAATGGAAGACGACAGTGGTTAAAGGCATCGTCTTGAGACTGGTACTCTTTGGTTTTGACTTGCATAAAACCTAAGATAGTAGCAAAGACATTGTCATGGGAGAGATCTAGCTCGTCGGATTTGTCTTGCAAACAGGATTTATCAAGGCCAATGGCTTTAGCTGTAACCTTAGGAAGCCATAATTGCATAGGAATATGGGTTTGATGTTGAGGGGCAATCATATAAGGAGTGCCATGCAAGAACAGACCATTTTCGCCTAAGGATTCGCCATGATCAGATATATAAAAGAGTGCAGGATTAATCTTATCGAAATTTTGCTCTAAGACATCTTCAATAAGACTAAAGATCACAAAGTCAGTATAGGCAATGGTATTGTCGTAGGCATTGCGTACTTCTTCTAAAGTGCAGTTTTCCACATCTGCACGATTGCAATCAGGGGTGTACTTTCTAAAAGCAGCAGGATAGCGTTCATAGTACTTAGGTCCATGAGAGCCAATAAGATGGAAGAAGACTACTGTATCTTTAGTGACGTTAGCCACCAGCTCTTTGGCATGGTCAATCATGACCTCATCAAAGCATGAGCCATTTTGGCAGAACTTGCTTGAACTCTTAGGATTAATTTCAATGGTCTTAATGTTCTTACATACACCTTTGCAGCCACTATCATTATCCAGCCATACAACATCTACTTTAGCCTTAGCTAAGATATCGATCAGATTGTCGCGCTTATCTGCTGCTTCAAATTTAAAGTTATCATGTTTGAGATCAGAGAACATGCAAGGTACAGATTGCGCAGTTGCAGTAGCACAGGAGCGAACTTTGCTAAAGTTAATTACCTGCTCACTTTGAGTATATTCATTGGTATTACGCTCATAGCCTAAAGAGCCAAAGTTAGAGGCACGGGCGGTCTCACCTACGACAAAGAATAGTACTTTAGGTTTATTAGAAGTTGATGCCAGCTGGGCATCATCGCCTAAAGAGACGCGTGGATAGTGCTTAGGAAAGTAAGTATTTTTGGTGTATTTAACTGAGGCTACGATATAAGAGACAGGCAAGATCTCTTTAAGTAGGGTATGGTTCTCACGACCAATAAAGGAGTAGAGCTGATAGTTAGGCAACACAATGGATAAGGCCAAGGCAAAAGCACCTAAGGCGCTGCTTAAACGTAAAGCTAAGCCTTTGATAATACTGCTTTCGTAGTTAATCTTAAGCTTAAAGATAGTTAAGGCAGGAATAATGCCTAATAAGAGCACAAATATCACCAAAGACCAGGAGAAATAGGAACTAGCTTCACTGACATTAGTCTGCATGACATTCTCCACCATGGAGACATCAATAATGACTTTATAGTTAATAGCCATATAGCTAATAGCAGAGGTGATTAAGAATAATGCTATAGCTACTGGTTTTAATACATAGCGATAGGAAAAGAGTAGAACAAAGATCACCACCATTAAAGCGCTAATAGCTATAGGAGTGAGGATCTTAAAGTATAGAGGAATGTCTGGATTATTATCGTAGATGGTACCTACATGGCTCCAAAAAGCCCAATTGTAGATAGTAGCAAAGATAATAGCTAAAAAAGTAGTTATTACTAAGTAATGGCTTTTAAGTGCCCAAAGCTTTTTTAAGATAGAGAGCATACGACAAACCACAGTAAACAAGATATTTGATGTCAGAATTATCTAGGCAAGCTGACGATTAATAATCAGTAAATAAGAGAGCAAAGTAAGGCATTAGCAATGCTACTTAAGGAGGGCATTATGGGACAGGGATGTTAAGTTTGAGTTAAATCTAATTTAAGGATAGGGCGATGAGTTTTTTGCTCAAGGTAGGGAACTAAAAAGCCTTGCAGGTGAGGCAAGGCTTTTTTAGAAGATAGCTTAATAGCTTTTAGAGATCATCGACTAAAGCGGTGCTCTTAGCGTAGGCAGTAGATCGAGCCTCAAAGAAGTCGGTCTTTACCATATTGGCGTTGGAGTATTGGCTTACCCAAGACATGGACTCAGGCTCACTTTCATAGCGTGGATCGTATGGAGGGAAACCTAAGCTCATCCAGCGTAAGTTGCCTAAATAGGAGATATAGTCAGTAATCATCTCCTTGTTGAGGCCTGGGATATTATCACCAATTACATAATGGCCCCAAGCGATTTCTTGGCGCACGCCTTCTTTCATCATTTCACGGAGCTCATCGATAGTAGCTTCATCAAAGAGCTCTGGGTTTTCCTTTTGCAGCTCGCGGATGATATTTCTAAATAACCATAAGTGAGTGCTCTCATCACGGTTAATATAGCGAATTTCTTGAGCTGAGCCTGGCATCTTGCCGTTACGGCTTAAATTGTAGAAGAAGGAGAAACCTGAGTAGAAATAAATGCCCTCTAAGATATAGTTAGCCATTAAGACTTTAACTAAATTGTGGGCGGACTGGTTCTCTTGGAATTGGTTATATAAGTCACCAATAAAGGTATTACGAGCTAATAAGTGCTCGTCATTCTTCCACTGATATAAGATACGATTGCGCTGATCTGGAGAGCAGATGCTATCTAACATATAGCTATAGCTTTGAGAGTGAATACACTCTTGGAAAGTCTGAATAGACAGACATAAGTTCACTTCAGATACAGTGATGAACTCAGCAATTCGAGGCAGATTAGCAGTTTGGATAGAGTCCAAGAATACTAAGAAGCTTAAGATCTTGTCATAAGCTTCGCGCTCAGCGGTAGTAAGATTTGGATAGTCCTTAACGTCTTGTGCTAAGTTGATCTCCTCAGGGATCCAGAAATTGTTCATGGCCTGACGATACCAATCAGAAGCCCAACGATACTTCATATTGTTGAAGTCATTAAGGTTGGTGGTATTACCGCCGATTAATCTCCAATTGGTAACATCGGTGTCACCTTGAGGATTAAAAAGCTTCTTCTTAGTGAGCTGTTCCATAGTTCCCAACTAACCTAATCCTGAAAGTAAAAGTAAAAATAATAAAGATAAAAGCGGCCTTATTCTACAAGATCAGGCCTAGAAAAGAAATATATTCATAATTTGTGCCCAATACGCCTAGGCCAGTGCTAGTATACAACAGTTAGCTTTAACTAACACTAAGTTAACTAAAAAGCCCCTTAATTAAGGGGCTTTTATTAACTAGTACTACTACATAAAGAGAGCAGCACGCCTTGAGCTTATTATGACGAGCAAGAGGTGCACTCTTCAACCTCTAAGGACTTAGAGCGTACATAGTAGATGGTTTTAACACCGCACTCATATGCTTGTAAGTAGAGGTTTAATACCTGGCGCATAGTGAACTCATTGGTAATATATAAGTTCATAGACTGTGCCTGGTCAATATGGCGCTGTCTAACACCACAAGCCTTGACTGACCAAGTTTGGTCAATATTGTGGGCGTTTTTATATAACCACCAAGTAGTGTTATTCAAATCAGGAGCTACACGTGGCAACATGCTACCCTTCTTTTCCTCTAAGAAGTACTTATTCATTACAGGATCGATACCTGCAGTAGTTCCTGCAATAATAGAGGTTGAGGAGGTTGGGGCAATAGCTAAGAGGTAAGCATTACGCATGCCTTGGTGAGCTACGATCTGACGAAGCTCCTCCCACTGAGGTGAGGTGTACTTACGCTTAATAAAGTACTGGCCAGTTTGCCAGTCAGAGCCTTCAAATAAGGAGTAAGAGCCCTTTTCATTAGCAATATCAGAGCTAGCGCGAATAGCTGCCATATTGATGCGCTCAAAGACCTTATCAACAAAAGCTAAGTGCTCCTCAGACTCCCATTTAATGCCGTTTTTAGCCAGCATATGGTGGTAGCCACTCATGCCCAGACCAATAGAGCGATACTTCTTATTGGTGATCTCAGCATATGGAGTTGGATAGAAGTTCAAGTCAATAACATTATCTAAAGCACGTACAGCAGTAGCCACTAAGCTATCTAAATAAGCTCCGTCTTGGACAGGGATACGACCTAAAGATAAAGAAGCTAAGTTACAGACCACAAAATCACCAGGGATAGTGGAGGTCATAACTTTAATTTGACCGTCTGGAGTGTGGACAATCTGAGTCTCATCAGTGGCAATAGGGCTCATATTCTGAGCAATTTCAGTGCACAGATTAGAGGAGTAAATACGACCAACGTGAGAGTTTGGATTAGCCTCATTGACCAAGTCACGATTGAAGATAAAAGGTGTGCCAGTTTCTACAGCAGACTTGATAATTAAACGTACGATATCCTTGATGGCAATTTTGCGCTTAGCAATACGAGAATCGTGGATACAGTCTAGGTACTTTTGCTCCCACTCATCGCCAAAGCAATCTTCAAGGCTAAAGCCCTTAACCTTTTTGACCTCATAAGGGCACATTAAGTACCAATCGCCTTCAATGTTATCCTTGACCTGGCTCCAGAAGTAATTAGGAACACACACGGCAGGGAAGACGTCGTGCGCCTTCATACGATCATCACCGTTGTTGGTACGTAATTGTAAGAACTCTGGTAAGTCACGATGCCAGATATCAAGGTAAACAGCTACTGCACCTTGACGTACACCTAATTGATCTACAGCAACTGCAGTATCGTTGATAAGACGAATCCATCGGATCACACCACCTGCGGCACCTTCAAAGTTGCGAATGGCAGAGCCCATAGCACGTACTTTACCTAAGTACATGCCCATACCACCACCAAACTTACTTACTTGAGCAAAGTTATTGATGGAGCGATAAATGCCATTGAGACTATCAGGCACAGTATCAATAAAGCAAGAAGATAACTGATGGTAAGGCTTGCGCGCATTAGCCAAGGTAGGAGTAGCCATAGTGACTTCCATCTTGGAGAGCATATTGTAAAAACGCTGCACCCAGTCCATGCGGTTATTGGTCTCATTCATAGCCAAATGCAAGGCAATGCCTAAGAACATTTCTTGTGGAGTCTCTAAAGGCACATGCTTATGGTTGCAAATGACATAGCGCTTAATGAGCAGATCTAAACCTGAGTAGGTAAAGAGGTTATCGCGAGTGTTATCAATAAAGGTATAAGCGCGCTCAATCTCCTCTTGGCTATAGGCCTTTAAGATATAAGAACCATATAAACCATGATCAGAGAGATAAGAGATCTTGTCGTAAAAGGACTTTAAGTTGAGTTTGGTTAACTCTTGAGCTAAGTTCAAATGGAACTTGTGAGCTAAGAGGCGACCTGCAATCATCTCAAATTTAGGAGCTGTTTGGGTAGTCAGCTCGCAAGCAGCCTTAATCAAGGAGTTTAATTGCTCGTTAATGGAAGCATTATGTCCAGCACTAATGGCAATAAACTTAGAAGATAAGACGGTTAAAGAGTATTCTGGCTCTAAATAGTCATTTTGGATAGAGGCTAAAGTTGGCTCTAAGGACACATCGCCAGTGGCTGTTACTAAAGCCACACGAGCAGTACGCAACTCAAAGCGCTTTTGACGATAGAGAATAAAGCTCTTAGCAACAGCGTAAAAGCCCTGTTCCATCAAGGTCTCTTCTACAATGTCTTGAATGTTCTCTACTGTCTTTTCTGCAGCGTCAGTGACCCTTTGAGTAATCACGGAGACCAAACTATTCTTCTGATCGTCATCGAGCTTCTGGCCAACATTGGCAAATGCTTTGGCAATAACTACTGCAATCTTGTTGCTATCAAAAGTTTCGGTTTGACCTGAGCGTTTTATAATTTGCAAGGCTTGTCTCCCATAGGGTGATGGATCAAAGTTTAACTGAATAAGCGATATATGTGCCAGATCATCAATAGTAGCAATAATTTTTAGCCTATGATGATAAATTGTGGAGTTGGATTGTACACCAAAGGGCTATCAAAAATCCAATACGTCCTAAGGACGATGCTAAGGCCAAAGCATGCTAAGCAAGGGCTTAAACAAGCCACTTTGTAGCGGACAAAAAAAATGCTATTTGCACATTTTTAGCAGTTGTATAGAGTATAAAGTGCTAGGGCGCTAAAGATGAAAGCGGCGGAGCCATTAAGATAGCGATTAAAAGTAGGACTGGCAAAAGCCGAGCGTAATAGGGTTGAGCTCAAGGCAATAATGCTAAAGACAAGCAAAGTTGCTAGCGCAAAGATTAAACCCAAGATTAAGATCTGAAGAGCTAAGTTTAAGCCTTGAGCATCAGGCGGCAAGAATTGAGGGAAGAAAGATAAGAAAAAGAGCTGCACTTTAGGATTAGTAATATTCATGAAAAAGCCACGCTTAATAAGAGCTTTGCTCTCGAGCTTTTGTGAATGGTCAGTGCTCATACCTTGAGCTTTTAGTGCAGCTAGAAAGGCTTGGTAAGCTAAATAGCTTAGATAAGCTACACCTAATAATTTAATAAATAATAATAGGGTAGGATAGGCAGCTAATAAGGCACTAATGCCTACTATCAAGCATAAGGTGTGAATCATAATACCCAAGCATAGCCCTACAATTACAGCAATGCCTGAACGTGCTCCATACAAAGCGCTATGAGTGAGTACAAAGATATTATCTGGTCCTGGGGCGAGGGCTAATAATAAAGAGGCAAGGGTGAAAGAGAGTAATAGCATAGTGATGAGGGGCTCTATTAACATTAAGAGCCCCTATTGTAGCCTTATTCTTGAGGCTGTTTAAGATCAGGGGCTTGGTAGCCATAGTGTTTAATTGCTCCTGGCTCTTCTTGCCAAGAGGTAATGAGCTCATTGAGCTCTAAAGTTAGCTGTTGACATTTGTTTTCGTCTTTTTCGTAATAGCAGGCTTTCAGACGATTAATCGCCAGCTCATTGTATTGCTCATTGCTCTTGCCTTTATGTGCGCTGACACAATGTGCAGCATAGTCTTTGTAATCACGATCAATAGGCATGATATGAGCGTAGCAGTTATAGTCGTTAACAGGCGGGGACATAGTATCACAAGCACTTAAAGCGAAGGTACTAAGCACCACAATGATCAAGGTTTTCTTGTCCATAAGTGACCTCCTAGACCAAAGAACTACTAATTAATAATTAATAACGGCACCATATTGATCATTTTTAATGATTTTTCTTGTCTCAAGGATCTTGGCTTTAGCCATTAAGATTATGCAATAATATATAGCTTAATTGATCTTGTCTTTAGTCTATTAACTGGCAGTAATTCATGGCACAAGTTATTTTGGGTATTGATCCTGGCTCGCGCAAAATGGGCTATGGAGTCATCAAGGTAGTTAATAATGAGCTTATTTATTTGGGCTCAGGCTGCATTATGACAGGCACTGAGGCTTTACATAAGCGACTTTTGGTGATCTTAGATGCTGTGACTAATATTATTGAACAATTTGCTCCTACAGAAATGGCTATTGAAGAGACTTTCTTATCCCAAAATGCCCAAGCTACGATTAAGCTCTCAGAAGCTCGTGCTGTGGCGATGGTCGCTGGTGCTAAGGCAGGCTTAGAGGTTTATGAGTACACTCCTATGCAAATTAAACAGGCGGTAGTAGGCTATGGTGCGGCGCAGAAAACTCAAGTGCAATACATGGTTAAAACCTTATTAAAACTCAATGGCACTCCTCAAGCTGACGCTGCTGATGCCTTAGGATGTGCTATTTGCCATGGCTTTGCCTCTAAGGTCAATAGTATTTTGGGCCCTAATAACACTATTGCCACGAGCTCTCGTGGTGCTAAAGTATCATCACATTCTAGCAAGTCTTGGCGCTCTTATTCACCGCCTAGCTCTAATGCTTAAGTTGAGGTTTATATGATTGGATCGTTGCGCGGTAAGTTAATTGGTATTGAAGGCCTCAATGCTTTAATTGAAGTTGCAAGCGGTGTAGGCTATGAAGTAGAGATTCCTGGCAATATCTTAAACGCGTTACAGATCAATGAAGAGTGCTTTTTGTACATTCATCATGTAGTTCGTGAAGATGCTGATCTCTTATATGGCTTTGATAGCCAAGAGTCACGACTGCTCTTTAGAGAGCTGATTAAGATCAGTGGTGTTGGCCCTAGAGTTGCCATTGCTTTGCTCTCTACTATGAACTTGCCTACTTTTATTGAAGTAATTAACTCCCAACGCATTAATGCTCTTATGGCTGCCCCTGGCGTAGGTAAAAAGACAGCTGAGCGCATTATTGTCGAGATGAAAGATCGCCTCAATAAATTGCGTATTAGTGAACGTATTATTGTACAAAATACTATGGCTGTTGAGGGCTCTTTACTCTTAGAGCCAACTGTTGATGAAAATGCTTTTGCCTTTGATGATGCTGTTTTAGCTTTGGTATCTTTAGGTTATAAGGAAGCTTTAGCTTTAAGTACTGTCAAGATGGTTTTTGAAAAGGGCATGAGTACTGAGCAAATTATTGTTGCTGCATTAGCTAAACTCTCAAAGAACTAGGAGATAGAAATTTATGGCTAAAGGAATTGTTGCTGATGCGCTGCAAGTAGAGATGCGCACCGATGAGCTCAATCCACAAAAGACTATCCAAGAGCTGGCCGCAGAGCTTACTGAATCTAGTGAAGATCGTGCTTTACGTCCTAAGACCTTACATGACTATATTGGACAAGAAGACGCCAAAAACCAATTAGAAATTGCTTTGGCAGCAGCTAAAAAGCGTGGGGATGCCTTAGATCATGTGCTAATCTTTGGCCCTCCTGGTCTGGGCAAGACTACTTTATCTAATATCATTGCCAATGAGTTGGGGGTGCACTTATCTTCGACTTCAGGTCCTGCCTTAGAGAAAAAAGGTGATGCCGCTGCACTGCTGACTAATCTTGCCCGTCGAGATGTGCTTTTTATCGATGAGATTCACCGTTTAAGCCCTGTTATTGAAGAGTTTATGTATCCTGCCATGGAAGATTACAAGGTCGATATCATGACAGGTGAAGGCCCTTCAGCACGCTCTATTCAAATTGGTTTACAGCCTTTTACTTTAATTGGCGCGACCACTAGAGCTGGTACTTTGACCTCTCCTTTAAGAGCTCGTTTTGGCATTATCTTGCAATTGCAATACTACTCTCCTGAAGAGCTTAGTATCATTATTAAAGCTTCTGCCAAAAAGCTTAATATTAGAATTGATGAAGCAGGTGCTTTAGAGTTAGCTCGCCGTTCCCGTGGTACTCCGCGTATTGCCAATCGCCTTTTAAAGCGAGTTCGTGATTATGCAGAGGTCAAAGGTAATGGTACAGTTACTCAAGAGATTGCTCATAAGGCCTTAGATATCTTAAAGATTGATGTCGATGGCTTTGATGATTTTGATCGTGCCTATTTGCGTGCCATGATCTATGATTTTAATGGTGGTCCAGTGGGTATTGAGTCAATGGCTGCTTCCTTAGGTTATGAGCGCGAGACTTTAGAAAATGTGGTAGAGCCTTATTTAATTCAGCAAGGCTTTGTCCAGCGCTCCAGCCGTGGTCGTGTAGCCACTTATAAGGCCTACCAAAAGTTTGATGAGCCTATGCCAAGTTAGGAGCCAAGGAGGAGTACATGGCTGTCTTTACGAGCAAGTTTCGCGTTTATTATGAAGATACCGATGTTGGTGGTCGCGTCTATCATGCTAATTATCTGAAGTTTTGTGAGCGCACTCGCACTGATTTTGTCCGTGAGGTTTTAGGATATTGCCAAAGTGAGCATTTAGAGGCTGATAAAAAGGGCTTTGTTGTCTCCAAGCTTAATGCGCGTTTTTTAGCTGGCGCTAAGTTGGAAGATGAATTGTTAGTTACTTGTGTTCCTGTTATGTTACGCAAGGCTTGTCTTGAAATGTACCAAGAAGTTAGCGATCTTAAAAGTGGTAAGGTCTTATTTGCCATGCGCTCAACCATTGCCTATGTCAACTTTGTCAGTGATCGCCCTGAGGCTATTCCTCAAGACTTTGTCAACGCTTTAAAGAGCAACTTAGCTTCTGAGGATTTCAAGACTTTATGTTAGATAAGATAGAGCCAGAACTAAGTGCTGATCTTAAGGAAAAGAGTGCTGCTTGCTATATGGTTTATCTATTAGATAAGCACTTTGACTTAGTTAAAAAGCAAGTAGCAAGCCAGCTCTTGGAGCATAGCCATAAGGGCATTAGACTGTATGGTCTTGATCACAATTCACAGATAGTTGAGAAAGTAGTGCCTTAAGACGTTGTTGCGCTACTTGGGGAAGTAGGGCAAGAGCTTGAGTATTAACCTTATAGCCTGTAGCATCCTTGACCATAATCTTGCTGAGCTGGTTGCTATTGTCAAAGAGCTCGGCATAGTCAGCTAGGGCTATGGCTTGAGGTAATAGCTCCCAAGTGCGCTCATAGCGGCGCAGTACGACTTTGTCTTCTATATAATGCCCTTGTGCTGCCACACGGGTGGCGATGCGTCTTAGGTGTAGCTGACTTAGGCCTAAAGTTACGCACTCTAGACGTACTAGATAGCCTAGACTTTGAGCTTTGCTGATTAAGCGTAAGAGCGAGGGAGATGAGCCTGTAGTCTCAACAATTAAGTCTTTATGTAAAGAGAGCAGCTCTAAGCGACGCTTGAGAGCTATCTTGCCTGCTTGTAAGTTAATGCTCTCTTTTAAGTTCTCGGGCAAGTCATTTATGCACTGATATTCTTTGTTTTGGGCTAGTTGTAGTGCAATACGATCGGGATTGACGATTTGATCTTGGAGCGCTACAGGGATTAAGCGCTCATACATGGTTGATTTACCTGCGCCATTAGTGCCGACAAATATAAGAAGGAGCGGTGATTTCATAATCTTATCCTAATTTAGATGGGCTAAGATGGTGCATTATGTTCTTTTCCTGCATGATCTTAGGCTTATGCTTGATAGAATAGGGCAGCTTCTTATGTGGTATAAGGAGCTAAGTTTTTGTGGAGAAATTATTATTTATGCAACCTCAAGGAGCGCTGTCCTTTACTGAGTTGGTGCTTAATGCCAGCTTTTTAGTGCAATGTGTCATGCTATTTTTATTAGCTTTATCCATTGCTTCATGGACTATTATTATCTCACGTAATAATCAATATCGTATTGGCCGTGCTAAGGCTGATGCTTTTGAAGATCGCTTCTGGTCAGGTATTGATTTAAATAATCTCTATCAAGACTGCATGAAGCGACCAGATGAGCTGGTAGGGCTAGAGGTTATTTACTCTGCAGGATTTAAAGAGTTTGTGCGTTTGGTTAATTCTGGTCCTGCCGATCAAGATGTAGTCATGGATGGTACTTATCGCCAAATGAAGGTTGCTTGCTCTCGTGAAGTTGAGCTTTTAGAGAACCATTTACCTACCTTAGCTACTATTGGCTCCATTAGTCCTTACATTGGTTTGTTTGGTACTGTATGGGGTATTATGCATGCTTTCGTAGCTTTAGCTGCAGTGAAAAATGCTACTTTAGCTATGGTTGCTCCACCAATTGCTGAGGCCTTGATTGCTACTGCAATGGGCTTGTTTGCCGCTATTCCTGCTGTTATGTTCTACAACCGCTTTGTAACCAAGGTTGAAGCTCTTGAGAATCGTTACTACAACTTTATGGATGAGTTCTCCACCATCTTAAATCGTCGTTTGGTTACCATTCGTTCTCAACTCAATCGCCACAATGCTCCTGTAGCTCCTGAGAGTGTAGGCTCTTCTCCTAATGGCAATGATTTATCGGCTATGAATAATTTAAATGCCTTAAATCCAAGTGCTGCTTCTACAGAGCCTCAAGCGGCGATTAATAATATCGCTCCACCAGAAAGCGGAGATTTTGTTCGCTCTAAAGTTGAGATGGAAAGTGCTCCTATAGCTAATCCAGCTAAAGCACCAGCACGTCCTATTAGTAATAATGCCACTGTGGTTAATAATGCAACTCCTGCTGCTATTAACCCAGCACCACGTTATACTCCTCAAGTAGCTCCTAGAGAGAATAAGGCGCCATTGCGTAACAATGCCACCGCTGCTACCGCTCCTGCTGCGACCTATAGCGATCCTAATTATCGCGGCATTGTGCCTCCAAGAGGTAATAATCCTGCCCTTAATAATGCTCACTTACTAGGCGGTTCAGCAGTAATTACTAAGGGCGCTCCAAGTAGTGCCGTGCGGGCTAATCCGAATTATCGTCCTGTCGCTCCACAAGAGGTGCAGTATATTACTCCAGGAACTCATGCTAATCGTCGTGAGCAGTAGGGCTAGGGGGTAGTTATTTATGTCACAACGAGGAAGACGTCGTAAATCCCGCACAGTAGCAGAAATCAATGTAGTACCTTATATTGATGTGATGTTAGTTTTGTTGGTGATCTTTATTGCCACTGCACCAGTAGTGATGCAAGGTGTGACTGTGGATTTACCTCAAGCTGAAGCTGAGGCTATGAATGAAGATCAGCGTACTCCTATTATTGCCACCGTTGATAAGGCTGGCCAATACTTTGTGAGCATTGATAGCCAAAGTGTGAAGATCCCTGATTTAAATACTGTAGGTCAGGTGGTCGCTCAAGAGCTGCGTAAAGATCCTAGCCGTCCTGTGGTCGTGCAAGGTGATGCTCAAGTGGCTTATGATAGTGTCATCCAGCTGATGAATGCGCTCAAAAGAGCAGGTGTTGATAGTGTCGGTTTAGTTACTGATCCTATTGCCATAACTAATTAAGATGGTGTTATAGCTGTGAAGATTGGATTAGGAAGTGCCTTTGTCTTGGCTTTGCTCTTCCATGGTGCTTTATTTGCTACCTTGGTAATTAATGTGTCCTTAGACAAGCCTAAAAAGCCTGAGGAAAAGTTAGGCCAGATTATGCACGCTACTATTGTCAATGTGCCTCCTGCCAAAGGCTCACCTACAGGTACTCCTCCTAAGAAAGTACAAGTCCAAGACACAGCTAAGCAAGCAGCTGAAGCTGCTGCTAAGGCTAAAGCTGCAGCTGAGGCCAAGGCTAAGGCCGAGCTGGAGAAACAATTAGCCGCACAAAAGAAAGCTGAAGCTGAGCGTCAGAAAGCTTTAGCCTTAAAGAAAGCTAAAGAGGAAAAGAAAAAGGCCGAAGAAGCTAAGAAGAAAGCAGAGGAAGAGGCCAAGAAGAAGGCTGAAGCTGAAGCTAAGAAGAAAGCAGAGGAAGAGGCCAAGAAGAAGGCTGAGGCTGAAGCTAAGAAGAAAGCAGAGGAAGAGGCTAAGAAGAAGGCTGAGGCTGAAGCCAAGAAAAAAGCTGAAGCAGAAGCTAAAAAGCAAGCTGAGCTAGAGGCTATTGCTAAGCAAATGGCTGCCGAGCAAGCAGCACGTTTGGAGGCGCAACAAGCTGATGACTTAGAGCAAGATCTCTTAGGTCAAGCTCATGGTGTAGAAGGTGGCGAAGGCTTAGGCTCAGGAACAGGTTCATCAGATAGCTTAACTTATGGCAATAAGGTGCAGCAGTTAATTGAGCAAAACTGGCGTATCGATCCGTCCATGAATGGCAAAAAGGTAGTAGTAACAGTGTCTGTCGATAATGAAGGCATGATTTACAATGAAAAATGCCAAGGCGATAATGCTGTCTGTGCCAGTGCTATAGCTACTTTAAACCTAATTGGCATGCTGCCACGCCCACCGCAAGGCTGCAAAGATTGCAATACCATTGTCATTACTATGACCCCAAAGATCTAGTTTGGCAATATTTTTCATACAGAGCTCTTAGAGCTTTGTTAAACTAATATGTAATTAGTTTAATAGTTATTATGGGGGATCCATGCGCTTTATTCGTGTACTTGGTGCTGTTTTGCTCTCTTTGAGCTTGCTGGGCTCTAGCGCTCAAGCGGCGTTACAAATTGAGATTACAGGCGGCATTAATGAAGGTCGTCGAGTGGTGGTGCTACCTTTCCAAACTAAAGGTGATGTACCAACTGATGTGTCAGCTATTGTGAGTGCAGATCTAATGCGCTCAGGCAAGTTTACTCCTATAACTGTAAATCAATTGCCTGCAGGTGCTATTGGTGATGGTCGCGTCAACTTTGAGGTGTTAGCTACTCAAGGTGCTGAGGCTGTAGTGCAAGGTACTATTGCTCCTGTAGAAAATGGCAATAAGTTCCAAGTTATTTATCAGTTGTTTGGTGTGCAAGGTGCCAATATGGCTAAGCCATTAACTGAGCGTCGTGGTATTACTGTTAATGCCTCTCAGTTACGTCACGCTGCGCACTTAATCTCTGATCGCACTTATGAGCTTTTAACAGGACAAAAGGGTGCTTTTAGAACCCGTATTGCTTATATTGTGTATCGTCATGGGGATCGCTTCCCATATCAGTTGATGACTGCTGATTATGATGGTTACAATGAAGTTCCAATCTTGCGTTCTACTGAGCCTATTATGACTCCTAACTGGTCTCCAGATGGTCGCCGTTTAGTGTACGTTTCTTTTGAAAAGCGTGCTCCTGCTATCTACATTCAAGATATCTTTACTAAAAAGCGTACTAAGTTGGCCTCCTTCCCAGGTTTGAACTCCTCACCAGCTTGGTCTCCAGATGGCAACAAGATTGCATTTACCTTATCTAAAGATGGTCAGCCTGAGATCTATTACTACGACTTAGTAAGCAATAAGTACAATCGTGTGACTAACAATCGCTCTATTGATACTGAGCCATCTTGGTCTGCTGACAGCCGTATCATTTACTTTACTTCTGAGCGTGCTGGCCGAGCCCAGATCTTTGCGGTTAATATTGAAACCAAGGAAACCAGACGTATTACGGTCCAAGGTGCCATGAATTTATCTTCCCGTCCAATTCCTAAGAGCGATGCCTTGATTGTTATTACTCGTCAAAATGGTTATCGTGTAGCTCGTATGGATGCCGATGGTTCGATTTATATGTTAACCACTTCATCTTTAGATGAGTCTCCTTCTGTGGCTCCTAATGGCAGTATGGTAATATATAGTACTGTCTACCAAGGCCGCAAAGGCTTAGCTTTAGTTTCTACTGATGGCCGTTTCAAAGCAAACTTACCATCTAGTAACCGTGGTGAAATCAGCGCTCCAGCTTGGGGCCCATTGCCTGAGAAATAGGCATTGCATAACAATAGTTCAGGCAATTGAAGGAAGATTTTTATGAGAACAAAAACTTTTCTAGCACTATTAGCAGGCGTGATGATGTTTGCCTTAAGCGCATGCTCTTCTTCTAATACCACCACAGAAGATGGTGAGTTCATTGATGGCGCCTCTGGCTCTGGCTATGAATCTGATCTTGCAGGTGATGTCTTAGTAGAAGATACCTTAGGCTATGAGGGTATGGGCGGTGATAGCGTTACCCAGATTGGTCAAGATGGCTCGTTAATTATTGGCGATCCTAATGCTTCTCAAGATGCACTTTATGATCCAAGCTTCTCTGGCCCACAGGCTTTACGTGAGAACAATACTGTTTACTTCAAGTACGACTCTGACCAAATTCAAGAGGAGTATATTTCTGTAATGCAGGCTCATGCTCAGTACTTACGTAATAACCCTGACTCTCGTATCATTATTGAAGGTCACACTGATGAGCGTGGTACCCCTGAGTACAATATCGCCTTAGGTGAGCGTCGTGCGCGTGCTGTTGCTCGCTATATGCAAAACTTAGGTGTAGATGTTAATCAGTTATCTATCGTCTCTTATGGCGAGGAAAAGCCTTTAGATCCTGGTCACGCTGAAGCTAACTGGAAGAAGAACCGTCGTGCTGTTATTAATTACTAATCTTAATTAAGCGGCATTCGTAGAGATAAAGCCCCTGTCAGACTTGATTTGACAGGGGCTTTTGGTTTTTGGCCCTAGGTCAAATTTTCTTGGTGTTAAAAGGTGTACCTTAAATAGGGTTGCTATAATATGTTTTACTTTAGAACTAATTTGCTTGAGGAGTCAAAGCATGGTCAAACCTGTGTCACTTATGATGTGGAGGGCTTCGCAAAAAACTTGCGATATTCTATCTACTGAGTACATGTTAGGTGGCTCTAATAATGCCAGTTTGTGGGCTTTAGGAGACGAGCAATTCGATCGTGAGTGCTCCTCTTTAATTCCTGGAACTTTGATTCTCTTATTTAAAGAGACTGAGCCTAATCATTATTATATTGTTGGTGGCGCTTATTTCTTAGGCTGGCGTAAGAGCAATCCACAAAAGGCTTGGCAGTTATATGGAGTGCACAATGGTGCTTATACTTATGAAGACTTTGTCTGTGATGTAGCTGCTCAAGGGGGTAATGAAAATAGCGAGCTTTCAATGGCGCTGCTTTCTCATACCTTTATCTTTGATAAGAACGATCAGGTCTTTATTCCTGAAGAGCTCAATGAGAATGTGGTTAACCGTCAGGTATTTACCTTGCCTTTAGATGAGCCTGCAGGTCGTTATTTACACAAGCAAGTATTAGCTCGTCGCGATAATTACATTGGAGAAGATGGGGCTGATTGGCATGGTATGTACTATACAGCCTCCCATCGTAATTCCAAGACCTATGTAGCTGAGTTCCAAGCTCGTGTGTTAAATGCTTACAACTTCCGTTGTGCTATCTCTGGAGTTAAGGCTCGTCCTGTGCTCTCTATTGCGCACATTCAGCCTTTCTATGACAACAAGTTCCAAAGCTCGAGCAATGGTGTAGTGCTCCGCTCTGATCTTTATCAGTTGTTTAAGGGTGGTTATATTACCTTTGTCTATAAGGACAATGGTTCTAAGCTAGTAGTTAAGGTCTCAGAGACAGTACGTGAGGCCTATGGTGAGGACTATATGGTCTTAGATGGTAAGGAGCTGTTTTTACCAGAAGATCGCAGTGCCTGGCCAGAGCCACGTTATGTCTTATGGCACAATAATAACTGCTATGAAAATTGGCTTAAGGTAGGCGGCACCCACGCTTAGTAAGAGCGTAACAGTGCTTATTTATTAACAAAAAGCCCCACATTTTGCGGGGCTTTTTTCATTCTTGATCAGGAACCCCCACAGGCTCTTGCCTGTGAAGGGGCTGATTATTTGTGAGCTGTAGTGCTGGGATCGCGAATCTTAAAGTAGGATAGGGCCTTTAAGAGCTTATCGAGATCAGCTGTAGCTTCTCCCATAGCATGGAATTGATTGTCAGCATCGGCACTCATATCTGCGGCAACATTAGTGACATTTTGCATATGAGATGAGATCTCGCTGGTAGCAGCAGTTTGCTCTTCAGCAGCAGTAGCAATTTGAGTGATTTGAGTATTAACGTCGTTGACGTGCTCTGTAATGTCATTGAGGATTTGTACAATGTGCTGGGCATCAGTTGCTACTGTGTCCATATTCTCCACAGAGGTATTAATAGAGTCAGTGGCGATAGCTGCATCGGATTGAATGCTCTTAACCATCTTGGAGATCTCTTGGGTAGACTGAGAGGTGCGGCTAGCAAGTGCACGAACCTCATCTGCTACCACAGCAAAGCCACGACCAGCCTCACCTGCACGAGCTGCTTCAATAGCTGCGTTTAAGGCTAATAAATTAGTTTGAGCGGCAATGTCATCAATAGTGCTAACAATAGAGCCAATCTCGCGTGATTGACGAGCTAAGTTTTCAATCTTGGTAGCATTGTCACGAGTGTGCTCACTTTGCTGACGAATATTTTGTACAGCTTGCTCAACTTTCTCTAAGCCTGAATTAGTAATGCTCTTACATAAATCAGAGCCAGCAGCGGCAGTTTCACAGTTGCGGGCAATGTCAGTAGTAGTAGAAACCATCTCATCAGAGGCTGCTGCTACAGTAATAGCTTGGTTTTGAATGCTAGATGAGACCTTGGCAATATTTTGAGCAATACCTTGTAAAGTTGTCATCTCATTTTTGAGGCGACGGGACTCATCTTGTGTCATATAAATGATGTCGCTTAAGGTATTACGTAAATCACGAATCATATCGTGGCTTTGGCCAAATTCATCATGATAGCCTTCGTGGATATGAAGGCTAAAGTCACCGTCTTTTAAGGCCTTTAAGATAGCATTTTGGTCATTTAAGGAGCGTGCAATGTAGTTAGACATAGCTAAAGCTAAGATCATAGCCATTACTACACCTAAGATAGTAAGGATAATAGCAATGATAATGATATTGCTATCAGCAGCATCTTCGGTTAAACCAATGCAGTAATTGTTTTGCTGTTTAAAGATATCAGAGGCTGTCTTAGCTGCAACACTTAAAGGAATAGCAGCATTGTTCATGAAGTTGGCAAAAGCCTGCTCATGATTGCCTTGTTTAGCTAAAGGCAATACATCCTTATTAATGATATCTAAAGCTTTGCGAGTGTTTTGTTGCAGTGCTATACAGCTATTGCGATATTCTATAGTGCCTAAGAAGTCTGGTTTAATAGCATCTACAGCTCCTTGAGCTCTATTTAATAAAGTAGAGGCTTCATTAGTAAGCTGTGAGAGGCTATAGGAGTTCTCTTTGACATTTAAGCCCATAGAGAACTTGCTCTTAATCTCTTCTACAGCTACTTGGGCTTTATGAATACGGGTAAAGGCATTATTGAGCACATCGTCAATAACAACAGAAGAGCTGTGAATAGAGTTAAGGGATACGATAGTAGTCACCGAGATCGCTAAATTGATCACAATGACAATAAGGAAGCTGGTAAGCAGCTTAGTCTTAGTACTGAGATTAAAAAAGAAGCTCATAATTTCAACTCGCAAAACTACAAAACGGTACAACGATAGGCTTGGGCTATAAGGGCTAGTTTGAGAAAAAGGAGAGCTTAAAGTACAAGCATTAACTATCTAGGCACACAAACACGCTAGGTATATATACCTCTTATGAAGATAGTATCATTTACCTGCTTCAAGATACAAGAAATAAAGAGGTCATAATATTAGTAGCGTGGAACCCCCTGTCTTTAGACAGGGGAGGAGGGGCACTCCTTTTTGATTACAGTTAGAGCTCAAATTTTGTGCAATAAAATTACTGTTGATGATGATTAGAGTTGATCTTAAAGAACTCTAAAGCACGATGGAGCTCCTTAACATCCTCAATAGTCTCAGCAATAGCACTAGCTTGTAAATTAGATTGCTCAGTCATCTCTGTAGTGGCATGAGTTACATTTTGGGCATTGGCAGAGATCTCACCTGTAGCTGCAGTTTGCTGTTCGGCTGAAGTAGCAATTTGCGTAATTTGAGTATTAACATCGTTAACGCGACTGGTGATGTCATATAAGAGAGTCTCCAGCTCTTTGGCATCATTAGCTACATTATCCATATGCTCAACAGAAATATTAATAGATTGGGAAGCATCGTTGGCATAGCTTTGGATAGTGTCAACCATGCGAGAGATCTCTTGAGTTGATTGTGCCGTTCTAATTGCTAATGAGCGTACCTCATCTGCTACCACAGCAAAGCCACGACCTGCATCACCTGAGCGTGCAGCCTCAATAGCGGCATTTAAGGCCAATAAATTAGTTTGGCTGGCAATGTCATCAATAGTGCTGACAATAGAGGTAATTTCACGGCTCTTTTGTGCTAATTGCTCAATCTTGTTGGAGTTGTCCTTGGTGTTAGCCACTTGGCGCTCAACATTGTCAAAAGCACGTTTAACTACTGCTACACCATTAGAGGTGATTTCACGGCAGATATCAGAGCCATGCGCGGCCGTTTCACAGTTGCGGGCAATGTCAGCAGTAGTAGATACCATCTCGTCAGAGGCAGTAGCTACAGTCATAGCTTGGTTTTGGACATTATCAGTAGCATTAGCAATAATAGAAGAAGAGTGGTTAACTGACTCTAAGCGCTCATAGAGCTTATTGCACTCATATTGGGTACGAGAAACGATCTCGCTTACAGAGTGACGTAATTGGTTTAATGAGCCACTAGCACGACCAAATTCATCCTTGCTATTAACCTTGATTTCTCTAGTGAAATCACCTGTGCTCATGATCTCTAATTGCTTAATAAAGTCGATGATCTGGCGGTTGATATAAGAAGCAATGAACATAGACATGACAATAGCCACTGATACGCCTAAGACCGCTAAAGCGTAGATGTAGTAGAGATTAGTTTCATTGGCGGCATCAGAGGATACTTGGAGACATTGCTTGGTTTGCAAATCATTAATACGATTAGTACAGTTTAAAGCTAAAAAGCGTAATGGCATGGCATCGCGAGTATAGAGATTTAAGGCAAAGTCAGCCATCTCTGAGTCCATCATTGGCAGAAGCTGATCTTCGATCTGACGGATATAGCCATTAGTAGCAGTGCGCAATTCTTGGTTAGCTGATGTATAAGCTGGATCGTTGATAAAATCATCATGCAAATCATTAACCGAGGATCTTAAGTTAGCAATTAATCCAGGAAGATCGCGCACTAATTGTTCTTTTTGATAGTCCTTATCTAAAAGATTTAAGCCACGCATTACTTTTTGGTCAGTGAGAGCAAAAGCATTTTCTACTTTCTTAATGCGCTTAAAGGCTACCGATAAAGTATCGTCAATAGTAACCGCTGCTTGTTGGGATAGAGTTAAGTTATAAATCGAGATCACCACTACGACTGCATTGATCATAATGACGCAGAGGAAACCAGTAAGGATTTTAAATTTGGTACTTTTGTTGCGCAAAAATTGGATCATAATAATGTACGTCCTGTGACCTTATAGGCTAATAAGGGATGCAGAAACTAAAAGGTTTAAGGACGGTCTCCTTAATCTTAGGTACAAGCTTTTTGATATCATAGATATTGTTCAACCATTCACTAAGCCTGTATAACAAGCATGTGGTTGGGCAACAAGGCTCTGTGAGGTGTCGCGGTATTCTATCACAGGACATCCTGATAGATAGATGATTGTGCCGCTACTAATAGATATTGTCAAAATTATATGACTTGACAGTAAATTATGCTATGAGCAAGCTAATATTAAGCGCTATTGATCTCAGAAATTTTCTTACTGCACCAAAAAATCTTAAATGGCTCATATTGAAACATGTAATTGGTATATTGATCCTTCAATATTATTAGATAAAGCTCAAGGAGCTGTTGGCGAGCTTTTGGCTAGTATCGGATCGCTATCTCATCAGGCTTTTGTGCAGGTATATCCTGGAATGATAGCTACTGTTGTGGCGCAACAACTCTCTGATAAGAGCTACCAGAGCTTACTGTCTAAGCTGCCTGAGGAGCTTTTTGACTACCATATTGCAATGCCTGATCAACTTCAACTACCTCTTTCTCAGAGCAAGATTTCTACTATCAGAACCTTGCAGGAGCTATTTGTTACAGGTAAGTTGAGCGAAAGCTCATTGCGCTCTTGGGATCCTGTATTACGTGCAGAGCGCTTGCTGCTTATTAAAGGTATTGGCCCTTGGTCGGTGCAGATGATGGAGATGTTGGTCTTTCATAATGAAGACGTATTTAGCGTGCACGATTGGGGCTTACAAAGCGCCGTCTTACACTTGGCAGGCAAGAGTCGTCAGAGCTTAAGTAATCAAGAGATATTGGCGCTTATGGAGCGCTACTATAAAGTAATTGCTCCTTGGCACAAGAGCTCATTAGTATCATTTGCTCTATGGGAGCTAAATAGATTGCCACCTGAGCGCAAAGACCAGTTGTTTGGTATTTGGGAAGGATCTTAAAGAATAGGGATAAAAAAGCCTGCTTATTGCTAAGCAGGCTTTTTTCATCTTAATCCTTTACAGGATGAAGTGCTTCGTGATCGGCATAGCTGTCACGTTTAAGGTTGCGTAAGTGAAGATAGGATAATACGCAGACCATGATGACAAAGCCAGTGCCTAAGCTTAATAATAAGTTGCCAGTAAAGCCTGCTACGATATAACCGCTAAAGGAAGAGGTAGCAACGATTAAGGCGAATGGTAACTGGGTAGAGACGTGCTCAATGTGTACACATCCTGCACCTGCTGAAGACAAGATAGTAGTATCGGAAATTGGTGAGCAGTGGTCACCGAATACTGAGCCAGCTAAGGTGGAAGATAAGGTAATGGTTACTAAAGAGCCAGATGGATCAATAGCCTGAGCAACTACTACTACGATTGGAATTAAGATACCAAAAGTACCCCAAGCAGTACCAGTAGAGAAAGATAAGAAGCCAGCAATGACAAAGATAATGGCAGGTAAGAAGTTGCCTAACATACCCATATCATTTTCAACGATACCTGAGATGAATAATGGGGTCTGTAATAAGTCACGGCAAACGCCAGAGATAGTCCAAGCCATTACTAAGATTAAGTTAGCTGGGATCATAGCCTGAACGCCCTTTAAGACGCCATTCATAAATTGCTTTAAGCTTAGTAAACGACGACCAACAAAGAGGGCAAAAGCAACAACTAAGGCAGCAAAGGAAGCTAAGACTAAAGCTGGACCTGCACTGGTATTACCAAAAGCACCACCTAAGGTGTGGTAGGCAGGATCTTCACCCCAGTAGCCACCTACATAAAGTAAGGACATGATAGCAAAGACAATCAAGGCCAAGATTGGGATGACCATGTCTAAGACACCGCCCTTTTCAGTAACGACATCGATATTCTCGTGATCGGTGTTGTTAACGCCGCTTGAGCCATTCTTGATAGCATCAATTTCAGCACGACGCATTTGACCAAAGTCAAAGTTACCAATGGCTACTAACACTACCATGGATAAGCATAATAAAGCATAGAAGTTCCATGGAATGGTGGACATAAAGGCTTCCATCTCAGACTCAAAAGCACCTGTAGACTTTAAGTTTGAGCCTACAGCAGCGGCCCAAGAGGAAATAGGGGCAATAATACAAATAGGGGCAGCAGTAGAGTCGATGATATAAGCAAGCTTAGCACGGGAGATGCGGTACTTATCAGAGATAGGACGCATTACAGTGCCTACAGTTAAGCAGTTGAAATAGTCATCAATAAAGATAAAAGCACCTAATAAAGAGGTAGATAATAAAGCGCTCTTACGACCCTTAATCTTCTTGGTAGCCCAGTCACCATAAGCGCGGGAACCGCCAGCCATGGCAATGACATAGACTAAAGAGCCCAATAAAGAGCAGAAGATGATGATATTGAAGTCAACTTTATTAACCATCACGCTAAAAGCATTTTGGACAGTGCTGACAATTAAAAAGTCTTGACCCATGCCAACGGTATAGATCAAGGTACCAGTTAAGATACCGATTAATAAGGAGGAGAATACTTCCTTAGTAATAAGTGCGAGCACTACCGCAATAATTGGCGGCAGAATGGATAACGCACCAGCGTAATATGGTTCCATTAGTTGACCTCTCCTATCAAAAGTCAAAAGGGCACATTTGATTGCAATAAATAAGCTCTGATATATCAGAGCTTTAAAAAACGCCGCAATTATAGCATGTGCTAAGATTAAGCTTATGCCATGCACATAAAGGGTGCACTAAAGGCATTGAGACCATAATAGCCCCCTTTAGCTCTAAATATTGCACCAAAATAATGCGTTATTCTTGCTTAAACCTCATATATAAGCCATTTATGATTAGTGCTTTATCCGTACTATCTCATAGTAATTCTCTAAACTTTTCTTAAAAATTTATAGATAAAAACAAAGCCCACCCGAAGATTATGATTGCTATCTATTAACTTTCAGTAAGACAATGCCTGCTTGAGCACAATACTTAGTATCCGCAATAGCTTAAAGGTAAGTTCTAGTTTGTTGAATCAAAGATACAGAGATGGGAAGCTTATAGGACATATGGAGAATAGGGGTATTAGGATGATGGATTTTACTTACGGGGCAAATGAAGGTATATAAGAATACAAAAGCCCTCAATACCACAGGTTAAAGAGGGCTTTTTTGTTTAGCACAGAGCTCAAACAGAGTATGTAATTAGCCTAACATGGAAAGAGCTAATTGAGGACGAGAGTTAGCCTGCATTAACATAGAAGTAGCAGCTTGCTGGATGATGGACTGCTGGCTTAAAGCGGCAGACTCTTCAGCAAAGTCAGCAT
>Reba_p2__coassemble_474_pt1 | contig 32831 bp, 18 predicted proteins | sample Reba_p2__metabat2_low_PE_017 | metagenome-assembled genome bin Reba_p2 | reverse complement strand
TTCATATATAAAAGGCAGAGCAATATTGATTAGGGACGTTCCTGCATACTTTTTGCGTTCGCCTTGCTCCGTTAGCTATACCTTATGTAGCTGAATTTGTCGATGACCAGAGGTGCATCAGCCAATACAGTTATGTACCCTATCGCTGCCTCCTTTACTTTGATCCAAGAGCTGGTGGCAATGGTAGTTATTCTTATCCATTTGTCTACCACAAAGAGCACAACGTCCCTCTTGCATAGCGAAGATATGATCCTTAACACTAGCATAATTTTTGAGTTTACAGTTTTGATAGTCAACTCCTTGAACCGATCCCGCCTCATAGTTGCATAAGCGGAATACCTTGACTATTAAAAACAAGAGCAATATCCCTAAAACATAAACTCTAAAAAAAACATAAAGTAATGCGCTATATCTAGTCAAACAAGACATAAAGTAAAATTAGCATAGATTCGACACAAATACGCCCAGAGCTTGGGGCTTGGTACCAGGTATACACCGTTGACACCACAAGTTGGTTGAGAACTAAATCATTCTGTGTCGTAATTGTCTCTGCTCATTGAAACCGAAGTTTCAAGCTCAATCCTGAAAAGGAGCTCAGCTCATTTTATGATGGAGTTGTTGACTCATTATTACGCACGTAATTTTTTTAACAAAAGTTAAGGTATAATACGGCCTAATTGCAGCTACTACCAACATTATCTTATTTTAGTTGCAATTCCCCAAAATATAGAAAGCATGGCATATTAAGGCGCTTAATTTGGTAGAGTATCAAACAATCTGCCAGCATTTAACAACTATAACAGTTGTAATTAGCTTGCAACTTTAAGTTCTTGTTAAGCATATAGTTAGCGTCCTAGTACAACATACCAAGCTTATATCTTGCATTTCTGAGCAAACCTTAACTTTGGGCTCCGAACCATACTGTAATGCAAAACACAGCTCAGTATTTAGTTGGGGATACTCTTTAACAGATATTTAAGATGATGCGATTTATCTCCTGACCTGCGCTAAGCTTATAGGTAGGGGTATCAGCGCGGAATTACGATGAATAAGTCTTCCCTTGATAAATATTGTGAGGCTAACTTAATTGAAACTCACCCTGATTTTAAGCGTCTTAAGCGTGCCCTTAAAAGTAGTATAGATGATCCTAAGCTCAAAGAGCGCTATGACATAGTCATGCTCTTTACCAAAGTTCGCTCTATTAGCCAAGTAAGTGCTACCTTAAATATCGATCGCAAAACTGTCCGCAAATGGATTGCGCGCTTTATTGATCTCGGCTTAGCTGGACTTAATGACAAACCTCGCTCAGGGCGCAAGACTACTTTATTAAAAGAAGATCACCAACTCATTGAAAAAACTATTGAGTCGGGAAAACCTGATGATGCTCTAGGAGAGCAATGGCATGTCAAAGCTCTAGCAAACTATTTGAACTTACCTTATCATCCCGTATTGCGCTTCTTAAAGACTAAAGGCATAGAAATTGAAGACTTTCCTTACCATAAGAGAAAGAATAGCTCAGAGCGCTTGCCTGCCACTAACGAAAAAAAAAGCGCCCCTAAAAAGGAGCGCATGCGTTAACTTATTTCTTCTGAGGTAGCCATTGACTTTGGATTCGCTCTAATTCTGAGTAAATACGCTTATCAGAAATAGGACAACTTACACCTAGGTGTTGGGCAAAGTAAGAGACTCGTAGCTCTTCTATCATCCATTTGACCTCCTTTAAAGGAGGAGGAATCAAATCGCTATGATAGCTCTTTAAGACTTTTTGGTACTCTTCATTAAGATTTTCCAAGGTGCGCATATACATTTGATCACGCACTACATCTCTTTGTAAACGAGAGATGCGCTCAATAGCAGCCTGTAAATAACGAGGGAGCTCTTTTAAGTGTTCATTGCCACACTCGCTAATAAAGCCCTTATAAATCAGACCATCTAATTGGGCTGCAATATCAGCATAAGAGCGAGCCAAATCAAAAGAGATCTTGCCCTTTAATAGACGCTTTAACTCATGAGCCTTAACCAAGCTTTGTTCAATAGTTTTAGCAATAGATAAAGCCTCATCATTAAGCTCCCCACGCACAATTTCCTTAAGGCGCAAGAAATTTTCCTCATCCCATGGCACACCACCATTACGCTGCACAATATTACTAATAGCACAGAGCATGAGATCGAAAATGAGCTCTTTAATCGATCCTAAAGGCTGGTAATACATAGAGAGCTTAGCACGATTTGGTAAATGCGTTTCTAAGTAACTAGTAGGACTCTTTAAGCTCAAGGCAATAAGCTTAATAGCACCTTGGTTCATAGCTTTGGACTGACGCTCAGGGCTATCATAAAGCTCCAAGGTTACACCATCTCCTCTATCCGTTAAGGCAGGATAGGCCGTAATACGTAAGGAGCCTTGACGAGTTACTTGCTCTTTTTTAATGGTGCCATATTCCCAAGACTGAGCAGGAGCACTAACCTTATGGCTCTTTACTACTTGGTGTAAAACCTCACGAGCTTTACCTTGTAAACGAGAGGACAAGGCCATAAAGTCCTTGCCAAAGGCTATTTCCTTACCGTCCACGCCTTCAATACTAAAGTTGACAAATAGATAGTCAGGGATCAGGCTCTTATCAAAATCATCAACACTAACTACCTCGCCCCCCATACGCGTTAACTCACGAGCAACTACGACAAAAAGATTGTCTAATGGTTTGTTAGTAGTACTTGCATTGTGATCTTGATTAATTTGTGCTGTATAAGTAGCTAAGCTATCCTCTAAGGCCTTAGCATACTCAGGAGCAGGAATTAAGTTGCGGCGCAGGCGCTTAGGCAACGAGCGGATCAAGGTAGCAAAAAGTTCTTGACGTAAACCATCTATTTGCCATAAGAACTCTTCAGCCTTTACTTGATTGAGCACAGTAATAGGAATATGCACTGTCACGCCATCGCGCTCATTACCAATATCAAAGACATAGCTTAACTTAAAGCGCAAGGCACCTTGATGCCAAAACTCAGGATAGAGTCTATCTTCAATAGCCATAATATCGCTCTTGGCAATTAGCTCATAGCTAAAGTCCAAGTACTTAGTATCTTCCTTGCTCTTAGTGCGCCACCATTTATCAAAATCGCGCATATTGCAAATATGACTTGGAATACGTTCATCATAAAAGTGCTCTAAGGTAGTAGCGTCGACCAAGAGATCTCGACGACGTACTTTATCTTCTAAGTACTCCACATCATCAATGAGGCTGATATTGTGCTTTAAGAAACGATAGTTCCCCTCAATATTACCCTCAACTAAACCATCACGAATCATCAGTTCGTGGCTGAGTTTAGGATCAATATCTTGATATTGCACTAAGCGCTTTTGCACAATAGGCAAGCCGTAAATGCTGCGTGTTAAATACGCCATCACTGCGCCATTTTTCTTTGACCAATGAGGCTCGTTATAAGTGTTCTTAATTAAATGAGCGGCACAGCTTTCAGCATAAATAGGATCAATGGCAGCAACAGTGCGTGCAAAGAGGCGACTAGTTTCTGACAACTCTGAAGCACAAATCCACTTAGGAGGCTTTTTGGCTAGAGGAGAGGCAGGGAAAATAACAAAACGAGATCCACGAGCACCGATATAGTTGTTGCCATTAGGCTCAATCATACCCAAGTGCGAGAGCAAACCAGAAATCAAAGAGCGGTGAATAGACTCATAATCAGCCTTTTCTTGGTTAAAACTCATGCCCATCATCTGAGTGCTAACACGCAATTGACGTAACACATCAAACCACTCACGGACGCGTAAGAAGGAGATAAATTCCTGTTTTAACTGGCGACGCAAAGCTGAATTAGACAGTGAGCTTTGCAACTCTTTAAGATAGTCATAGAGTTTTAAGATCGAGATAAAGTCAGACTTATCATCATTAAAGCGACGGTGCCACTGACTAGCAGCCTCTTTCTTATCCAAAGGATATTCACGCGGATCCATCACTGCTAAAGCCGAAACAATCACTAGCACTTCATTTAAGCTATGGTATTTTTCGGCCTCAACAATCATACGGCCTAAGCGAGGATCACAAGGCAATCTAGAGAGAGTTTTACCAATATTAGTTAATTGGAGATGATCTGAGTGGTAGTTGCGACTCTTGGCATTAATGGCACCTAGCTCTTCTAACAGGCGCAAACCATCACTTACTTGGCGCTCAGCAGGTGCATCAATAAAAGGGAAATTCTCTACTCTACCTAAGCGCAACGAAGCCATTTGCAATAATACCGAGGCTAAATTAGTACGCAGAATTTCAGGATCAGTAAATTCAGGACGATTGTCAAAATCCTCCTTGGAATATAAGCGTACACAAATACCATCGCTGACACGACCGCAACGGCCCTTTCTTTGGTTAGCACTGGCCTGAGAGATTGGCTCAATTGGCAATCTTTGCACCTTGGTGCGTGAAGAATAGCGAGAAATACGAGCTAAACCAGGATCAATCACATAACGAATACCTGGCACAGTAAGCGAGGTTTCAGCTACGTTAGTTGAGAGCACAATACGTACTCCAGCATGATCAGTAAAGATCTTATTTTGCTCTTGAGTGGCTAAACGAGCATATAAAGGCACAATTTCTGTGTCTTTTAAGCCTGCTTTACGCAAGAATTGAGCTATTTCTAAAATATCACGCTCACCTGGCAAGAATACCAAGGTATCGCCTCGGCCTCTATTTTGTAAATAACGAATAGCCTGCAAAATGCCTTGGCGCAGATCCATAGTATCGGCGACATCACGATCATCGTCATCTGCGACCCGAGAGCGCGAAGCGGCAGCTTTTAAAGTAGATAACGAACCTTGGGCATTGTTAGTACGCCACGCTCCAGGACCATTATCGCCTAACAGTTCATCAATTTCCTCAGCACGACTCTTGGCACTTGTAACCTTACTCTCATAACGACCAGAGCCATCATAAGACTCAATATAAACTCCCTTATGATCTTCAACTAAAGGCATATACACTACCTCTACAGGGTAGGTACGACCTGAGACTTCAATAATAGGGGCATTATTAAAGTGAGCCGCAAAGCGCTCGACATCTATGGTGGCAGAGGTAATGATGAGCTTTAGCTCAGGACGCTTGACTAATAAGTTCTTTAAATAGCCTAAGAGGAAGTCAATGTTTAATGAGCGCTCATGAGCCTCATCGATAATAATGACATCATAATTTAGCAACAGACGATCAGTTACGAGCTCTGAGAGCAAGATACCGTCAGTCATTAACTTGATATAGGCATTAGGCGAGCTAATATCAGTAAAACGTACCTTATAAGACACACTATTACCTAGCTGCTCATGCATTTCTTCAGCAATACGAGTAGCTACAGCACGGGCAGCAATACGACGTGGTTGGGTATGGCCAATTAAGCCCTTACGACCAAAACCTGCCTCAAGGCACATCTTTGGGATCTGAGTAGTCTTACCTGAGCCAGTCTCACCTGCAATGATCACTACTTGGTGGTTAACCAAAGCGCTCATAATTTCATCTTTACGCTGACTAACAGGTAAGGCCTCTGGATACTCTAGCTTAGGCACATTCTCATTGCGCTGCTGGAGTGATTGTACTTGTTCTGCTAAATACAGCTCTAAAGAAGCTTTATTTTCTAAGTAATCAGGAGAGGTTAGCACTTGCTCTAATAGCTGAGCACTATTTTTGCTAGGATCTTGCTCTTGGTAAATCTTAGCTTGTGCACTAATATAGCTATCTAATTCACCTAACTTACTATATAAAGTACGGCGAGCTTGGTAGCTTACTTGATCTTGTTGAGCTCTCACCTGCTTTAATAAAGAGCTATCAAAATACTTGCCCTCAAAAAGTGGAGCTTTTTGGGCTTTAGCTGGAGCTTTAGTCTTAGTTTTTACCTTATTAGAAAGGGCAGCACTAGTCTTGTTAGGGACTGTCACTTGTTTAGGCTTTTTAGTTAAAGTCTGATCTTTATGGTTATTAAGATCATTTGCTTTACGCTGAAGACGATTTAATGCCTTGGTTAGACGCTGCTCTTGAGCTTTGTCTTTTTTGCTGGCGCGGCTTTCTTGAGCTACTTGAGCATTTAATTTAGCAGCATGCTGCTTGAGTGGATTTAAGTGCTCAGTACCTGCCTTAACAACAATAGCATCGGCCTTGGCCTGAGCATGATCGGCCTCTTGCTTCCGCAGACGCACTTGCAAATCTTTTAAATCAGCAAAAGAACTAAAGGATCTGTCACCCATAACCAACGATTTCCCTACTAATATGATTAAAAACGGCTCTATTATACGCAAATCATATTGAAATCGGGTAAGGCGCATCTTTAAATTAAAATGCGCCTGCAAGATACAGCGTTAATATTGGAACTTGGTATTGCCTGGAGCAAAGCGTGAGAGGATATGTGAGGAGATAAGCTCATCCATAGTTTCATCACTAGCTAGTGCGGAGCTTTCAACTACATCCATGCGTAATACTTTGACACTGTGAGCTGCGCACATGCTCTCAAGACCTGACTCATTAGAGTAGCGGCGTGGAATACCATCTTCTTCTGAAGAGTCAATTAGCGCATGCCAATAACGATCATGCAAAATGCTTGGCATACGGAACATTAAATCATGATCTTCATTATTGATCATCAAACACCAGCGCTCACCACGATAGTTGCGATCACCTACATAGAGCATAAGATGATTGATATCATGAGAATGCCAATCTTGATCGCGCAATAAGGTACCATCTGCCTTACGCCACTTGGCAATATAGTCATCTTCAAACTTATAGAAGTAGTCATCAAACAAGTTAATCTCTTTGAGCACTCTACTGGATTTAAGTTCACTAATTAGCTTGGCAATAAAGTCTAAGAAATAGCGCTGCTCTTGAGAGATATTCCAACGCAAGTAGTTAATATCATTATCTTGACAATAGCTGTTGTTATTGCCCAATTGGGTACGACTAAGCTCATCTCCGCCTAAGATATGAGGAATACCTTGAGAAATAATTAAAGAAGCCATGAGATTGCGCTTCATCTGCCAGCGCTGTTTGATGATTTCAGGATCTTTGGTATGGCCCTCTTCACCACAATTGCAGGAGAAGTTTTCACCTGAGCCATCACTATTGTTATCTAAGTTAAGCTCATTATGCTTGTAGTTATAAGAGACAAGATCCTCAAGAGTAAAGCCATCGTGATAAGTAATATAATTTACCGAGGCATTGATTGAGCGCTGACCTTTTAAAAAGACATCACGGGATCCTAATAAACGAGTGGCTACCTCACCTAATAAGCCCTTATCACCACGCCAGAAACGGCGCATGCAGTCACGATATTTATCATTTTGCTCAGACCAGCCACGAGGAAAGTTACCTAATTGATAGCCGCCCAAACCAGGATCCCAAGGCTCAGCTATCATTAAGGCATTATGGGTATCTTGGTTGGCAAAGGCAGCCTTAAAGAAGCCACAGTTTTTATCAAAAGCGTAGTACTGTTGATTACCATGACTCTCGCGACAAATAGTTACGGCTAAATCAAAACGGAAGCCATCTACTTGCATTTCTACCAGCCAATACTTAAGGCTATCCATAATAAGACGAGTAGAGATAAAGGTATCACTATTAAAGGAGTTACCACAGCCTGTGACATTGATAAATTGTTGGTAGTTTAAAGAAGAATCTTGATTACGCTCAAAGGCATAGTAAGAACGGGCATCTAAACCCTTATAGCTTAAAACGGGACCGTCTAAGCCAGCTTCAGCAGTATGGTTAAAGACTACATCTAAGATCACCGCCAAACCATTTTGGTGGAAAGTCTTAACCATAGTTTTAAATTCATTAACAGCATTTAAAGGATTAGAAGCGTAAGCAGGATTTGGAGCCATAAAACATACTGGGTTATATCCCCAATAGTTCTTAAGGTTACGTTTGACTAAAAAAGGCTCTGACATCGAAGCGGCAATAGGCATTAACTGAATGGTAGTTACGCCTAAATGCTTTAGGTGCGCAATCACACTAGGATGGCACATGCCCAAATAAGTGCCACGCTCATTGACAGGAACATCTTCTTTTAAAATTGTCATGCCCCGAACATGAGCTTCATACAAGATCACATCAGCACGATCGCGAAAAACCTTAGGAACACCTTCCCAATTGAAAGTATCTGGACCTTGGATAATAGCTTTAGGAATGAATTGCTCACTATGTTTTAGATACATCTCCTCATTATATTCAAAGGCTTTATTTAACTGCTTGGCATATGGATCGACTAAGAAGCGTCCTTCTTGGAAATAATAGCCTAAAGCAGGATCGTTAACTCCTTTAGCTTCAAGAGCATAGCAATCGCCAGCTTTAGCACCTTTAATAAAACCAAACCAGACCCCGCCTTTTTTCTTTTGTAAGGAAAATACTCCTAATTTGACCTCTTTTTTAGTATAGAGGTGAATCACAATCTCTTTGGCATCTGGCGCCCAAACACAAAAATAGCAGCCATCAGGAAACAAGGTTGCGCCCATGCCAACTTGGCGTAATCTATCCTCAGAAATTAGCTCGAGCATAGTAGATCCTAAGTTACTGATAGGTAAGAAAAAAACAAAAAAGGCTTGTTCTTTAGCTCCTTGGTAAAATTGTCGTTGTGAACTCCTACCTAAAATGACCTTACATTAAGATCATGTGTATTGAACAGCAGTCCCTAGGACTTTGTCAGAATTGACAACCAAGAAAGCAAAAAAACAAGCCTTTTTTTAAAACGGTAGTAATCTTCCTAGCGCTAACCTAGGAAGATTAAAGCAAGGGCGCTACGCCCTTGCAGGTGAGACTAATCACCAATACGCTTGATAAAGACAGTAGCTAATGGAGGTAAATCTAATACCAAGCTGTGGTATTGACCCTGCCAAGAGATATTGGAAGCTACCAACTGCTCTGGACCCGTAGAATAACCAGAACCCCAGTACTTCTTGTCATCAGTATTGAATACTACCTTGTAAGTACCTGGACGTGGTACACCTAAGCGATAGGCTACATATGGTACAGGAGTGAAGTTAGAAATCATGATGATTTCATCCTTGTTCTGACCTGAGGCTGGAACCTTGTCGCTATCAGGTAAAGTACGTAACATAGCAAATACGGAGTGCTCAGCATCAGAAACATCGAGCCAGCGGAAGGCATCTGGATCGTAGTCATTAGCCCATAAGACTTCATTTTGCTGATAGAAGTGGTTCAAGTCCTTAACTAAGGCTTGTACACCCTTGTGCTTGTCGTACTGTAATAACCACCAATCAATGCTGGCATCATGGTTCCACTCATTGCCCTGAGCAATTTCAGTACCCATGAAGTTTAAGATCTTGCCAGGGTGACCATATTGATAGGCTAAGAAGGCACGCAAGTTAGCGCACTGTTGCCACTCGTCACCAGGCATCTTGTAAAGCATGGAATGCTTGCCATGAGTTACCTCATCGTGGGATATAGATAAGATAAAGTTCTCATTGTAGGCATAGATCATAGAGAAGGACATCTCACCATGATGATACTTACGGAAGTAAGGATCTTGTGACATGTACTCTAAACTATCGTGCATCCAACCCATGTTCCACTTAAAGCCGAAGCCTAAGCCACCAGTGTAAGTAGGACGAGATACGCCAGTAAAAGCAGTAGACTCCTCAGCGATAGTCATTGCGCCAGGGAACTTGCGGTAAACAGTCTCGTTGAACCACTTTAAGAAAGATACAGCTTCGTAGTTGATGTTGCCACCATTGACATTAGGAATCCACTCGCCATCTTTACGTGAGTAATCCCAGTAGAGCATAGAAGCTACAGCGTCAACACGTAAACCGTCAATGTGGTAGTAATCAAGCCAAATTAAAGCAGATGCAACTAAGAAGTTACGAACAGTATCACGACCAAAGTCGTAAATTAAGGAATTCCAATCTGGGTGCCAGCCACGACGAGGATCTTCGTACTCGTAAACTGGAGTACCGTCAAAGCGAGCTAAGCCATGAGCATCAGTTGGGAAGTGGGCAGGAACCCAATCTAAGATCACACCGATATTATTCTGGTGACAGGTATCAACGAAGAACTTAAAGTCATCGATGCCGCCAAATCTGGAAGTTGGCGCAAATAAACCAGTTGGCTGATAACCCCAAGAGCCTGAGAATGGATATTCCATTACAGGTAATAACTCAATGTGGGTATAGCCCATTTCCTTACAGTAGTCGACTAACTCTTTAGCAAACTCACGATAGTTTAAAGAAGAGCCGTCTTGCTTACGCTTCCAAGATGCTAAATGTACCTCATAAATAGACATAGGCTGCTTGAGCTTGTCATTTTCTTGGGACTTGCGCCAAGCATCGTCACCCCACTTATAAGTGGTTTGATCGGAAATGATAGAAGCAAAGGAAGGATACTGCTCGTGGAAGAAACCTACAGGGTCAGCCTTGTGAGGGAGACGGTTGCCATTGTTATCCTTGATTTCAAACTTATAGCGCTGGCCAGCCTCTAAACCTGGAATGAATAATACCCAGTGGCCTAATAAAGAGCGAGCCATTGGGTGGCGACGGCCATCCCAGAAGTTAAAGTCGCCGATAACAGCAACGCTAGTAGCACTTGGAGCATAAACTGCAAACTTAGTACCACGAACCTTAACGCCATCAACTTCGATTTCAACTAATTGAGCACCTAAAGTCTTATAGATGTTCTCTGGGGTCTCATACATGGTATTGAGACCGTAGAAAGCCTCTTCGCGGAACTGATATGGATCAACTACTTCTACAGTAGCATCATCATATGTGACCTGATAAAGATAGTGGAAAGGTGCACTTACGTCTTCAAATACTTTCTCAAAAAGGCCATCAGGATTAACTACATTGAGCTCGCCTAAGTCTTTCTTACCTTTTAAAGTCAAGACACGGCATGTCTTAGCACCTGGCAGCCAAGCACGCATAAGATAACCCTTGCCATTAGGATTAGGCTGCAAACCTAAAGCCTCAAATGGCTTGGTTAGACGTGCACTATTTAGTTCATCAATAAGCATTTCTAGCTCCTTTGTGTTTGGCAATCTCAAGCGAAAAACCGCCGCGAGCGCTCAAATTTAACTGGTTAGCCTATCTTTAGTATGCAGCTAGCCAAGAATCAAGAAAATTAACTGCTACTAAGGCACACATCAGCAGTCAGGTAATTTTCTTGCCCCTAATGTTGCATAAAGATAGTATATCCCTCCACCAAAGGTACTATCTTCATATCTCTATAGTGTATTACAAGCATAGCCCATATAGGCACTAGCTTGCTGTATTTACGTGTCCAAGTTCTCAATTATTAAAGAAACTGCACAGTTTTGGCAGACAATGAAGTATCTATTATAGACTCAATCTCGATATTAAAAAAGCGCCACTTACTTAAGAGCAAATGACGCTTTTATCAAAAATTAGCGCTTAACAGCCGCTTCTTGGCGAGCTAAGGTCATAGCCTTGGTTAGCTCCTTGACAAAATTGTCTTTATCAAGATCCTCCACATTGACGGTAAGCTTACGGCGCCAATTTGGATACTCTCTAAAAGTACCTGGAACATTTACAGGCTTTAAAACACCTATCCAGTCTTCAATTTGACTGGAGAATAAGGCACAAGAGCCACGGCACATATGACGCTCAATGCCCATAATGAGCTCATGGGTCATTTCAGGAATATCAGATACCTTACGTGGTACTTCCTCCCCTACCGAGCCTAAACCATGCAAGCTATCTAAAATGCGCTGCTTATTGTACTTACGCTCATCACCAATACGCTTAACATCTTGCTCATTGTAAATGCCTAACTCTAAGCCCATGGTTAAATCATAATCAGACCACCAGCCTAAAAGAGTTGGCATATCGTGAGTGGTAACAGCACTTAAAGCCTGACGCTCATAATCTTGTGGAGCAATATAGCCACCATCAGCAGCCTTTTCACCAAAGAAAAGCTTGTAAGAGAGAGCCCCTACTTCCTTTAAAGCTACACGTAATTCTAAAGGAATAGTACCTAGATCCTCAGCAATGATTAAGCACTTATTACGTTGTGACTCTAAAGCTAAAATACCTAACCAATCATGAATGTTGTTATAGACATATGCACCATCAGTTGGTTTGTGCTCAGCTGGTACCCACCAGAAGCGATACAAGCCTGCAGCGTGGTCAATACGTAATGCTCCACAAGACTTCATGTTTGCCCTATAGAGCTCAATTAATTGCTTATACTTGCTACGACGCAAAGCATGAGGCTCCATAGGGGCAAGACCCCAAGACTGACCTAATGGACCTAAAGGATCAGGAGGAGCACCTACCTCAGCACTGCCACGATAGACATGATCACTATCAGACCAAACGTCACAACTGCCTTCACTTACACCTACTGCTAGATCACGATAAGTACCTAGCACCATACCCTCATCACAAGCTGCTTGATAAGCATCTTCTAACTGCTCTTGAGCTAAAAACTGTAAGTAGCAATAGAAATACACAAGCTCTTGATTAGCCTCGCGCCAGTTGCTAACAAATGGGCTATGGCAATCATGATATTCCTTAGGGAATTTCATCCAGCCCCAAGCATTGACACCACTTTCATAGAGGCTACGTTGCATAGCATCATAAGTAGCCATGTTCAATAAAGAGTCACCACCATTAGCAATGAACTCTAAGAACTTTTTGCCTCTCTTAGAACGACGATCTGTCATACGCTTATAATCAAAGATCATCTCTAAGACTTTGAGCTTTAAGTCAAGTACAGTCTTGTAATCAACATAATCACGATCACGTAAAGACTGAAGCTTCTTTGTAAAGCTAGGACTTGCTACAAATTGTTGGGCAGCAGCACAGTTAGAGTACTCTGGAACATCAGGTACACTAATATAGATAATATTGAGCCAACGACGTGATGATGGGCTATAAGGGCTGACCATATCAGGGTCAGGATTAGCAGGATAGCCTGCATGTAATGGGTTTAAGCCAACAAACTCACCACCTCTATCATGTACAGCACGTAATAAAAGTTTAAGGTCATGGAAATCACCTACACCCCAATTGTTGCGTGAGCGAACAGAATAAAGCTGAACAGAAACACCCCATAACTTTTGACCTTGAGCCATAGAATCAGGCAAATAGCACTTAAGTGGAGTAATAATTAATAGTTGCTCAATAGAGTCATAATGCTTAACGCCATCGTCAATGGCTACCTGAAACTTATGATAGCCCCATGGTAGGCAGCCCGTAGTACTTGGCAACTCATTAGTTAAAATAAAGCGACGGGTGTCATAAACACGTCCCTGAACCTCTTCGTAGTCAGCAATTTCAATTTCATTTAAAGGACAAGAGCCCTTTAATACCTGACCATCTTCTAAAGTTAAAGTCCAAGACAAAACAGCAGCAGCGCTAAGCTTTTCTAAGGTGCGCATCATAATAAAAGGACGCTCACCATCTCGGATCACACAAACAGGATCCAAAATCTCTTTATAAGGAGTAATTTCTTCTTTTAAGATTAGGGCTGTTAGCTTTTCTTCATCTTTGATGTCATAGCCCATAGCGCCTAAGGTAGCTAGGCGTGCTTCTTTAGTGATCTGAGTGTATTGACCATTGCAGTCGACATAATCACGTGCAATGCCTACTTGATCAGCAAATGTTTCTAAATCAATCATCCTACCGAAATCCTCGCGACTAAGCCTCTAATTCTTGCTCTATTTAGCAAGGATCACAGGCTTAGCCACAATGTGCAGAGTGTTGTATTCTTAATAATATACTCTACCCTAAATTAATAAACCCAAAGAGATAATTTTGCATTCTTCATGCGCAAAATTGTGCCTTATGCCAGATAAGATCTCACTTTCATGCAAAAGAGATAATACATTTACTCAATGGGCTTTGATGGTGCACCAACCATAGAACTGATCCGACAATTAAGCAGCTTTAAAAAATTTAGTAAATCAGTATCTATACAAACCCAAAATTGAATAAAAGGCCAATCTTATGCGTGCCAAAAAATGTGCCCCATGTGGAACTTTAAAAAATATTTACCAAAAATGACTTTTCTTTACGTAATCTTGCTTGAAATTATCAATAAGTAGAGTATATTAAAAGTCACTTAATAACTAGTAACCACACAGATAGGTAACTTTATTTATGACTATTAAAGTTGGTATTAATGGCTTTGGCCGTATCGGTCGTTTCGTTTTCCGCGCTTCCATTTACCGCCCAGAGCTCGGCATTCAGGTTGTAGGTATCAATGACTTATTACCACCTGAGTACATGGCTTACATGCTCAAGTACGACACCATGCACGGCGCTTTCAAGGGCACTGTTGACGTACAAGATGGCAACTTAGTTGTAAATGGTAACGTAGTTCGCGTAACTGCTGAGCGTGATCCTGCTCAATTAAAGTGGGGTGACATCGGTGCAGAGTATGTTGTTGAGTCTACTGGTTTATTCTTAACCGACGAAAAGGCACGTAAGCACATCGAAGCTGGTGCTAAGCGCGTCGTAATGTCCGCTCCTTCCAAGGACGCAACCCCAATGTTCGTAGTTGGTGTAAACGACCAGACTTACGCTGGCCAGGACATCGTTTCCAACGCTTCTTGCACCACCAACTGCTTAGCCCCATTAGCCAAGGTTGTTAACGATAACTTCGGTATCGACTTAGGCTTAATGACCACTGTTCACTCCACCACTGCAACCCAACGTACTGTTGACGGTCCTTCCTTAAAGGATTGGCGTGGTGGCCGCGGTGCTTCTCAGAACATCATCCCATCCTCCACTGGCGCTGCCAAGGCTGTAGGTAAGGTTATTCCTGAGTTAAGCGGCAAGTTAACTGGTATGGCATTCCGTGTTCCTACCGCTGACGTTTCCGTAGTTGACTTAACTGTAACCTTAAAGAAGGCTGCTAAGTACTCCGAGATCTGCGAGTGCTTAAAGGACGCTTCCGAGGGTGCTATGAAGGGTGTATTAGCTTACACCGCTGATGAAGTTGTTTCCTCTGACTTCTTAGGCAACACCCACACCTCTATCTTCGACGAGAAGGCTGGTATTGCTTTAACTGACAATTTCGTTAAGTTAGTATCTTGGTACGACAACGAGATTGGTTACTCCAACAAGGTATTAGAGTTAATCCGTTCTATCGTTGACTCTGGCAAGTAATTTAGAATTTCTAAATTCTGCTAATCCTCGTTAAGAGAAAAAAGGAAGGGGCTTCGGCCCCTTTCTTTTATGCTTTTCTATTTAGCCCTATATCATCAAGGGCTCAAGCCTCTACACCACAGCTCCGTGGCATGTCATATACTTATAGCTTTAACTATCCTAGCCTTATTGTATTTGCAATTTGAGGCCTAAATGTTTTTTTCTGTGTGTTACTTTAAAGCGCCCTTTTTAGGGCGCTTTTTTATTATCTGCACAAACAAATAAGGCTGGTGTAAAACCAGCCCTACTTTTAACTAAAATCTATGATTTTCAGTTAATGCTCTTCTTTTAGAGAGGCTTCAATCTGAGGCACTAAGCTCTTAATAGCAATATAAGGGGTCTTATTATCTTCTAAATAGACCATAGTATTAAGGTATGGCACCATGACCTTAAAGAGTTCTTTATATCCTTCACAGAAGTAAGTCTTAGGAACACCGCCTTGCAAATCAATACGATGCTTGATGCAACCACCATTACATAAAACTAAGTACTTGCACTCCTTACAATCAGAACACAAGTTAAGCTTATGAGCACTTAAACGGGCTGCCTTTAAGACCTTTAATGAGCTAATAGCCTCACCATTATCAGCGCGCTCACCATTAACCTCACAAGCAATAGGTGCAAAGTTAGCAGCTTTAGCAATGTCTAAGATATTAGCCAAGCGATATTTAGGATAAACAGCCTGGTCACACTCATAAATATCACCATTAGCCTCCAATACGAAGTTATCTGGGCAACAGTTTTCAAAAACGCAAGAGTGATGTCCTAGACCTAAGACCTGAGAAATAAAACTTTCAAACTGACGAACTACAATATGACCAATATCTTTAGCTACCCACTCTTTAAAGATAGCCCCCATAAAGGTGCCGTAAGCCTTAGCAGGTAAAGTAAATGGCTTTACTTGATACTCAGGAGCAACAAGATCAAAGTCGCTATTTTCAGGATTAGTCTCAACTACTTCTGAAAACTGCATAAAGGTTGAACCAATCTCCTTTAAGAAGTTATACACCTCTAAAGGATGCTCATAGTTGCTCTCATTGATGCAAGTTAAGGTATTAAAAGGAATCTTATGCTTTTTTAACAACTCAATACCTGCCATAACCTGTTGATGAGAACCTTCATGATGCTTGTTTTTACGATACTTATCATGTAAATGGGCAGGGCCATCAATAGAGACACCTAATAAAACCTTATGTTTTTTAAAGAGTTCACACCAAGCATCATCAATTAAAGTGGCATTAGTTTGAATGGCATTTTCAATGACCTTACTTTCAGCAAATTGGCTTTGCAAGGCAAAGGCTTTTTCAAAGAACTTGCGACCTGCCATTAAAGGCTCGCCACCTTGCCAAGTAAAGAAGACATGATCCCCAGGGCAGTCTTTAATATAACGCTCGATAAAAGCCTCTAGCACTTCATCTGACATAATGCCTTTGTGCAACATGCCCTGCTCCTCACCTTTAGGAAGATAGAAGCAGTAGTCACATGCTAGATTACAGGTAAAAGAGACAGGTTTAATAGTAAAGTGCATGACAGATCCTTTTTTTAATTAGTGTCCAGTGGCAAAGAGCCTTGATGTGAAAATCCTTGCCACTAGATCCTAAAACGCAAAAACCGAGCAACTATAGGCTCAAGCTCAATAGGTGCTCGGCTAAATAGGGCAGACTTTACTGCCCTAAGACATAACTAAAAACCAATTACTTGTTTAAAGCATCAACAATCTTCTGATACTTAGGCTGGTTGATAGCATTTAAAGGAGGAATAGACTCATTGAGACGGTCAAGAGCAACCTTCTTTAACTTCTCAACAACTTGTGGCTTGTCGAAAGCTAAGTCTTTCTTAAGCATGAGATCACGTAAGTCGTAGAGACGAGTTGCATTATCTTCAGCAGTGTAGATTAACTGATACTCGTTAGTACGTACAGAGTAAGTGAACTCACTTAAGTTCTCAGTATTTGGATTGTGTGGGTAGTAATCAGACTCGAAACGAACGTACTTGTGGTAGTTGTCCCAGAATGGAATGTTGCGAATGTCGAACCAGTGAGAGTAAGAGGTTAACCATACTAAGTTATCGTGTGGATTGCCCTTCTTCTCGCCATTGACATAAGGTAATAAGGAAACACCGTCGAGCTTTAAGTCAGCAGGAACTGGAATACCTGCAGCATCTAAAGCAGTTGGGTAGAAGTCCATTGCAGAAACTAACTTATCGTAGTTACCAGTCTTAAGCTTGCCCTTCCAGTACATGAACATTGGAGTGTGAACACCACCTGGCTCGGTTAAGGACTTATAACCAGACTGAGCACCATTTAATGGTAATGGACCATCAATAACAGCACCATTATCAGAGGTGAAGAAGATTAAGGTGTTGTCTAACTGACCATTGGCCTCTAATTGATCTAATAAGCGCTTTACGCCCTGGTCAACAGAGTATACGGCAGCATAGTAGTTGTCAGCAGTCTGAGAACCAGTATTGAACTTAGACTGATAAACATCTGGAGCTGGAGCGTCGTTTGGTAAGTGAGGTGCGTTATAAGCAAGGTAGAGCATGAATGGTTGCTCAATTGCCTTAGCACGGTTAACAGTTCTAATAGCAGCATCAGTTAACTGATCAGAAATGTAGCCCTCGGCCTTAACATTTTGACGGTTTTCGAATAATGCTGGAGAGTTGTAGTATGCAGTACCTGCTGGGTGGAAGCCATAGAAGTAGGAGAAACCACGGTTTTGTGGCTGACCAGGCTCATCACCATAGGTAACAAAATTGTCGTGATAATCACGGGTTTGCATATTCTCTGGCACTGGAATATTGGTAATCTTAGATAAGTGCCATTTTCCTACGCAGCTAGTATAGTAACCATAGTTTTGGAATAATTCAGGCAAGAAAAATTCACTAGTTGGAATACCATCTTGTGAGTCAGTATTGCCATAAACGCCGTAACGAGATGGCTGACGAGCAGTCATAATAGCAGCACGAGATGGGCCTGACATAGCGTGAGCAGTATAGCCTTGAGTTAAGCGTACGCCATCATCCATTAAAGCGCGTAAGGTTGGGGTGGAATTACGTGCTGCTTCAATAGCCTTTTCTGGAGTGATCTTAAAGGTAGCTACTTGATCACGATTCTCCATAGTCTTTGGATCAAAGGAGCTCTCGTCATAAGGTAACTGACCATAGCCAAGATCGTCCATAGTGATAACGATAACGTTTGGCTTGTCTTTGGTGGTGTACTCAACAGGGGTGAAGTCAGCAAAAGCAACGTTAGTAGCAGTTGCCTTGCCATTATCAGCGGCTAAAGCGGCAGAACCAAATGCAGATAAAGCTGCGCCTAAAGCGATAGCAGTTGCGCTAAGTTTTAAATTCTTCACAGACTAATTCCTCAAAATTAAAACAGTCTTCTTGCGCTTTGAAAGAACCTAAGCCCCTAGGCCAAGAGATATTGCAAAGTAAATAATGGAAAGATCTTCTTATGCTGATGCAAGGCAGGCACTAGAACGACGAGCATCATTAACTAAGAAGCTTAAACATCCTTATGGGAGGGAAAAACCAAGCAAACTAACAACTTAGTGTAGAGAGTGAACTACCCAACACCCATTAATCTTTATTTAATAAGCAATGTGCTTAAATTCTTCCGTGTGTAGCAACCTTGAGCAAACAGGTCAACCTCGGAGTATTGTAGTTACTACTAATAAGGCATAAGCCTTAGCAAAGTCTTAGTAGTATGTAGCCCTCACTCTGGTAGTATTAATCCGTTTGGGGAAAGTTATAAACTAACAAGAAAGCTTCCTAAGATTATTACACTTAGCTATAAAAAACACAGGTTAATTACTAGAAATGTGAGAGTTGTCGAAAATTATTATCGATCATTGATGCTAAGTCACACTTTTGGTCTCCATCCCTTATCTTAACTTGTTTATGAGCCGTTATGACCACGATCATAAATCATATTTTTTTATCTTAGTGCCTATTTTTAGTGATCAAAATGCCCCTACTTTCTACAAAGCTTCTCTATCTAAAAAACTAGCGTAAAACGGAGTAATGAAACAAATTTTCATGAAGAAACAGCATAAATATGCCATTTATATTCAAAAACTACCTTACAGCGACGAAAAACTTATCTTTTGTACAACATAAGCTGATCTTGCACATGATTTTGGTAAAATTTTCAGGTTGCATTACTGCAACCAGAACTTATGGTTTACCTACACTGCTAAGCATTATGAATGCTTACTCTACAAAGAAAAAAGGCAGCTTTTAGGCTGCCCTTTTAAAACATCCAGAATTTGTAGAACCCCATAAATATTGCAAATTATGATTTTCTTACAGTTATTTATTAAAAGCACAAAAAAGGCAGCTTTTAGGCTGCCTCTTGCTTTCAATTGTATGAGACTTATTTGACTTAGCGAGCGCGAGCACGTAAAGCAGCGATACGCTTTTCAAGTGGAGGGTGACTCATAAAGAGCTCAGATACAGATACACCACCATTGATGCATAAGGCGCTAAATTGTCCTTCTTTTTGAACTTTAATAGAGGACATTCTTTGTAAAGCTTCAAGAGCACCAATCATACGGCCTGTACCTTCTAAATCAGCAGAACCAGCATCGGCACGATATTCACGATAACGGGAGAACCACATAGAAATCAAGGTTGCACCGATACCAAAGAGGATCTGGAATAAGCTATTTACTAAATAGAAGACAAAGAAGTTGCCGCCCCCAGAACCTTCTTCATCATCAGAGCGGCTTAAGAAGCCAGATACTGCCTGAGCAGCAATATAAGAGAAGAAGTAGACAAAGGTATTTAATACACCTTGGAGCAAGGTCATAGTCACCATATCGCCATTAGAGATATGAGAAATCTCATGACCTAAAACACCACGCACCTCATCAGCAGACATGTTATTTAACAAACCAGAGGATACTGCTACTAAAGCACTATTCTTGGAAGCACCAGTAGCAAAAGCATTAGGCTCTGCAGAATAGTAGATACCCACCTCAGGCATACCAATACCAGCACGCTGAGCCATAGAGGCAATTTCATTTAATAAGAAAGCTTCTTGATTGTTGCGTGGTTGAGTGATGATCTGAACACCATAAGCAGTCTTGCACATGGTCTTAGACATAAATAAAGAAATCATGGAGCCTACGCAACCGAAAATGGCGCACATGACAAATAAGCCCGAGTAAGCACCTGGGGACAATTTAATGCCAAAGAGAGCCATTAAAATTGAGCCGACAATGCCAACTACCACGAGTACGGCTATCTGCATGGCAATGAACAGCAAAATACGCATACCAACCTCATTAGTTAAAAGCGAAACTAAGTAAAGATAATAGCAAAAAAGCCTTAGTTTAGAGACAGCTTGCAGTTTTTTTTAGTGATCTTGCTATAATCGACGCACTAATTATGGAGGTTTTTATGAACGGCACCATTATCGCCATTAATAAAGACAAAGGTTATTGTGACCTTTATCAGGCAGAAGCTACTGCTACTTACCGTAGCCCATTAGAGGGATTTACCCAAGATCCTGCCTTAATTATAGGCTCAGACTGCGAATTTGAAGCTCAAAGCGGCCCATCTTTCTTTAGTCCAGGTAAGGCTAAACTCATCTCAATTACACCTTTAGAGTTTAAAAATGAGAAAGTAGCCCTGACTAAAGAGAGCAATGTTGCAGATCATGAACTAATTAAAGATGATCGCAACTATCTTATTGGTGCTGAAGGTGGTTTTGAGCGTGAATGTCGCTCTGCTTTAATTGAAAAAGCTCTCGAATGCCATGCCAATGCCCTCTTAGATCTAAAATTAGAGGTAGTAACTCGTCCTGGCGTTAAGGCTGCCCTATTCCGTTATACAGCACGTCCTGGCATTATCGAAGGCCCAAAGTACCACCAAGAGCCAGGCCAAGGCCTAACCATTCCTACCAAGGTAGCTCGTCGCAACAGCCCAAATGAAGCGATGGTACGCTATATTCGTGTATTGCTCATTTGTTTCCTCTTTATCGCTATTCCATGTATCTTAAGCTTGACTGAGCAAGGCATTATTCCTAGCCCAATCATTGGCCAGATGTTAACTGCTGGCATCTTAGTACTGGAGATGTTTATCTTTATGTTCATCTCCTTTAGAAAACGTCAAAGCTTTATCTTAAATCTCAAGAACATTAGAAATAGCTAAACAAAAAAGCCCAAGAGCTTTAGTCTCTTGGGCTTTTAATGTTAATCGGCAGCCTCGTCCGAGGCATTTAAATGACCTTCTACCAAAGAAGGCAGATTATCCTGTGCTTGTTCAGCCGCCTTAATTTCAGCTTCTAAAGCATCCTGATCTGCTTTTTGCTGAGCTTGCTGCTCCCTTAAGGCCTTTTGCTCCTCTTCATACAAGATATCATCTTGAGAGACTAGGTTATTAACAGGGATATTGTTCATAAAGACCTGCTTACCTGCAAGCTTTACTAAGGTCTGATATTGATCTCCAACACTATTAATTTGACCTGCCTCAACAGCTGCCATTAATGGTTTTTGATAATCCTCACCTGCAATCTCTTGAACCATGCCCTGATCTGCAACTATCTTATACTCTGAATCAAAGCGCGCAATCTTAGGCTTAACGCTATGCTCATCAAAGGACAGATAAGTCTTACCCTTGACATTAAAGCTGCGCTCTTTATGACTATAACCAAAATTATCAATAGTAAGTTCAATAGTATCAGTAAAGCCCTTTAAGAGCTCTTTAAAGACCTTATTAGTCTCAAACTTCTCATCAGCACCTTGCAAGACCTTCTTCGATGCCTGATATAACTGTGGAATAGAAATACGCTCTACAGAGCCTGAAAGCTTAAAGTCATCTAAGCGATAGAAAGGCTGCTCAATGTTATAGCGCACATAAGGGAAGGCAAAGCCATAGTTACCACTATTATCAAAGGAAAGCTTAGCCATACCTTCAGAGTCTGGTTCAGAGAGAGTAACCATAGTCGAAATATTAGAAAAAGAGATAGCATCTTGCAGCGAAGGATCTCTTACTTCATCATCTGGACTAAAGCCAATGGCATAAAGGGTAGAGAACTTAAAATCCAATTGATTTAAGTTAATGATCAAGCTCTCAAAATGGGGCTTTTTATCAATAATGCGTGGTAAAAAGCTAATATCAAGTCCCAATAAATCTAAGCGATAATTAGGTTTATCGTTATAGCGCAAAGCACCTTCACATACGACACCTGCTGAGCTAAAGGCAATATCAACATCTTCAGTTGAAGTAGCATAAAAGCTCAAAGCATTTTGACCTAACTTACAAATACCTGTACTAGTAGGAATTAAAAAAGAATCAGTCTTGATACTGCCTTCGAGCTTAGGAGTTACAGCTGTAGCATTAAAGGCACCAGTAAAGGAAATAGGCTCGACATTGTACTGAGCCAAGATAGACTCTAAATTGCCCACCCCAGTTACACTATCTACAGCGCCTGACAGACGTAAAGGGCCAAAGAGTAAACGCAAATCGACAGCTCCTGAGATAGCATTGACTCCTAAATTATTACCCTTTTTCAAAGGCAGCTCATAGAATAAACGGCCTTGACGCTTGGTAAAGGAATTATCACCTGGAGTATATTGCAGCTTTAAACCAGGGACACGGCGCTCAATCTTATCTAAAGCTCCATCTAACTTGCTATCAAACAAGTAAGTAGCTACTTTAATTTGCGCTACTAAGAGTAATGAGCAGATAGCCAGCACGACTAACAGCCAAAACAAAATCTTCTTTATCAGAGCAAGATTCAACATGGCACCTTCCTTGACCTTAAGAAAAATTACCCCAAAATCATCAATATTAGCACAAAGATCAGCCTTATAGGTGATAGGTATCTTGAACCAGCGCTAAAATAGCTCCGCTCTCTTGTAAAAACAGCTTAGCAAAAGCACCGAAGAACTCGTTGGTATCTTTAAAGTCTTGAACAAATCCAGCTTTATCATGGTTCTTGAGCTTATCTAAACAAGCAGTAGCAGCATCTACATATTGGGCAATCAATTCTAAATTACTCTCTGACGAGCTAATAATCTCACAATACAAGCGCGGATCTTGAGCAAAAAGACGACCTACCATCATCAACTCTAAGCGGTAGATAGGAGAGCTCAAATCCAATAGTCTTTCAATAAAAGGACGCTCTTGATTGCTCTTAGCAAAACGCTCTTTTAAGAAATTACCATAGGCAATAGTAGTAAAGTGACGCAATGCCTGAATAACTCGCATTGCATCATCATGCTCTTGAGAAGAACAATCAACAACTCGTGCGCCAAAGATCTTAAGCTGCTCTCTAATAAAAGCACAGCGCTCATTGTCTCTACCTGCCACAGATACTACTACCTGCTTTACTAAAGAGAAAGTATCAGGGCCAAACATAGGATGCAAGCCCATCACTGGGCCTGTATGCTCTTTGAGCATCGTATCCATAATTTCGCTTTTGACTGAGGTTAGGTCACTTAAGATACATTCTTGATTAATAAGCTTACTAACTTGCTTAACTACGGCAACGCTTACATCAATAGGAACACTAATAATGCACCACTGAGCTTGAGCTAAAAGCTTAGCTGCCTTAGATTCATGAATATTCTCCACAGCTTGGCCGTGCTCATCGACCTTATAGTCATCAACCTCTATAGCATTGACTTGGTAATTAGCTTGAGACAAATAACGAGCAAAGAAGCGGCCCATAGCACCTGCGCCACCAACAATGCACACATGTAAAGGGCTATGAATAGCTTTAGCAAAAGCACCAGAGCCCTTTTCGATATAAGACTCGCGCAAAATACGCCTTTGGAGATCTTGCATGAGCAAAGGCGGCAAGTGATATTTGCTTTCGAGTTCTTGACCATGATGCAAAATAGATTGCTCACGTACAGCACTTACAGCTCCCTCACCAGAGTGAGACTTCAAAGAAGCGGCTTCTTTCACTAAGGACATACGAGCTTGAATGAGCATAGCTATTTCATCATCAATAGCATCAATCTTGGCTCTTAAATCATTGAGCGTCTCTTTCACTATTTATTCCTTTAGCCATCAATCTCATCGAGCAAGCTATCATCAAAATCATCACTGCTCTCTACTTCGCCTTCAGCAATTGGATTGACCTTATTCTCACCATACATCAAATAGACATCACGAGTTTGGATATAAGGATCAACAGCATTATCTACCACAGCTTCTTGATCGATTAACTGAGCACGATTATGGACACCCTCTAGTGCAAACTTACCTATAGTTACAGGCCAAGAAAGCATACTAAAAGGCATACCATCAATAACATCACCATGAACCTCACGAGCAGTAGTTGGGCCATAGGCTGGCACCATAAAAAATGGACCTTGCTCGACCTGAGCTTTACCTAACACGGTACTCATAGACATTGGACTATAAGTAAGCCCCATTTCACTAGCCACATCAAAGAAGCCCAAAAAGCCAATGGTACTGTTGACCAACAGACGGGCTAGAGAAATACCACTTTCAGATAAATTTCCTACCAGCAAATTATTAGGAATATTATTAACTTCACTTAGGTTATTAAAGAAATGGCCCATGGAATCTTGCAAACCACGTGGCAACTTGGCGTAACCATGAGCTACTGGACGTAATAAATAGCGATCCAAAATGTTGTAATTGACATACCACATATAGCGATTAGGGGTCTCTAAGGTATCAATAGCATGACCTGAGAGAATACTATAACCATAACTATAATCAGCACTGGCAGCTTGCTCGCTTAATTGTCTTGGCATCATGGGATTGTAATTGCCATGAGCAGCTTGTACAGGAGATACTAAAACTAAGCTTAAACCTAATACACTAGCACTACAAAAGCGCTTAACTATCTTACTTACCATTTTGTCCTCATTGCGTATCTTTCACGCCAGTTACTTTCATCTTACCCTACATAAAGCACTTTGTGCTATCTAAAATTAAGGGCACCCAAAATGAGCTTGGGTGCCCTGTAGGACTCTTAATCTTCTTCCTCAATGATCAAAAGATCCTCTAATGAATGAGAGTATTGAATGTCACTCTCTTGAGCTGATGCTGTCTTAGGCTTTTGGGAGCTTAAGATCTCATCAGGAGCTATTTTTACCTCATCTTCTTGAAGCTGGTCTTTATACATCTCACCTAAGAAATCAAGCTTAGCTAAGGCTTCCTCAGTGCGCATTTGCTCTTGATGACGACGCTCTTCTTTAAGCTTAGCAGCATATACCTTGGCATCAATATAATTGCCCTGGCTATCTTTCAGGTGGAGACGATCCCCTCGATTTTCGGTATTCTCTTCCTTTACCCCTAGACCTTCTAATAAAGAAATAGCTTGCATATTTTCACTATCTACCTCTTTAATCTCTATAGTAAGGCCTTTATTGTTATTGATAGCAGGACCGGAAAACTTATCTTGTTCATTTAAGATCCTAGAGTCGAGCTGGTCATAAAGCTCACTAGCTTGCTGGGCTGACAAACCACCAATAGCATCACCTTGCTCTAGACAAAGCTCCTTAGAACTTTGAGACATAAATGGTGCACGGGCAATTTGCTCCTTAAGCTTACGCTTAATGATATAGTCGCTAAGCTCATAGTTAACTACTGTAGACTCATGAGAATCTTCATCACGATAGACAAAGGCTACATGGTTGACATACTTTTCAATAATGTCGAGCTTTTGCATTGGGGTAGCAATGAGCAATTGTAAGTTAAACTTACTAAAGAGAGTAAGCGCATAGTCTACTGACTGAGGAGAGCCACGACCAAAGGCTTCATCGATAATGACAAAGCGATATGATCTATCAGCATAGTTATAAGCTGCACCTTGATTAACACTCTCTGGACTCATACCCTGATCTAAAGCAGCATTAACCATAATGCCACCCTTTTGACGAGCCTTAGAGCGATATTGATAGGCAATAGAAGAAGCTAATACTGTATAAGCAAGCTTCTCTTTTTGACCTCCTGACTTACCGCCTGAATCTTCATAATAATCAGTCTGACTATCATCAATACGGCTATGCTCCGAGGCAGCAAAATCAAACCACTGCTTAACATCCGTAACCTTATTGCGCCAACGACGGTCAATATCAGGGCCATTGACCTCTCCTTTAAAGCGATCAATTAAGGCCTTAACCTGATGGAAACGAGTCTCAGCATTCTCTAAGGAGCCATCTTGATTAGCACTGCTGGTGCAATTGCGCAAATCAATCTTAAATTGCTTAATCTCATTATCAGGATTTTCGCGGGCTTCCATTTGGATATAGCGATCAACATTAAAGTCCACGCCTTTCATAATGACATTGATATCAGCAATACGCTCTTTAATCTTGCGGCTTTGAGTTAGTAAAGCAGCATTTAAAGTACCTAACTGATCGATAGTCTCACGATTGAGCTTATCTTTAAAAGCATCAACAAAGCGCGGCAAGTCATCAGTCATTAACTTGTCGAGGAATAATCTAAAGTCTTCCCAAGCTGCTGCACGGGAGGCATCTAAATTACGAGCAGCAACCACAAAAGTCTGGTTAAAGCGACTTTGCATATTAACCAGCTCTTGAGCCACGCTTGACTCCTTGGACTTTAAGGAGCTGATCTCTTGCTTACACTTAGAGAGCACATCTCCCATAATGAGATCGATATACTCATATTGCAAACTCTCATAGCCTCTACGTGTCAAGGCATCTGAAATCAGCTTCTTTTCAATAGCATCAATAGTATTAATCTCTAAATACTTAACAGGCTCAGAAAGGTCAAAGGCATTTTGATACTCACGAGCATTAATCTCAGAGCGATTTTGCACACGACCTTTATCACTATTGTAATTATCTAAGCGCTCTTTTAAGGACTTGCTATCTTGCAAGTACTGATTTAAACGCTTTTGTAAAGCAGCAACGACATTATTAGTCTTTTGTAATTCAGTAATTTCACTAGTGATCTCGGCAATATGCTTATCACAAGTCATATAGTCAATTTCGGCAAAGCTCTGAATATTACGCAAACCTGTAATAATAGTCAGCTTATTAGAAATAGTGCTTCGACCTTGACGTAAGTTCTTAATGGCCTCTTTAATAGTAGTAAGTTCATTATTAAGACGCTGGTATTCCTTTTGTAAGAGCTCAATCTTCTCTTCATTGGTCCAGCCTAAGACATAGTCATTGCCCTTACGAGATGCCCGATCGTCCTTTTCATTACGACCACCTATTTTGCTCATACCAGATGGAGTTAGCGCCATACGCTCCTTACGGAACTCTTGGAGATCTTCGGTACAAACAAAATTAAACGAGCGCTCTAATTGGGACTTTAAATAGCTATAAAAGACAGGATCGTTTTTGATCTCTATCTTACGTACTAAAGTCTCAGAACCAGATCCCAAAGAGCTTAACTTATGACCAAACTGTGAGCCTAAGGTCTCATTATTAAAGTCATTTTCCTTGATACGGAAGAACACCAAGCGAGTGCCTAAATCAGCACTATTTACAAACTCGGTAACGTCACGATAGTATTGCTCAGGCACTAACATAGAAAGAGCAAAGTTTTTGAGCACTTTCTCAATGGCATATTCCCACTTGCTCTTTTGCTCAGATTTGACCTGTAACAGCTCACCAACAAAAGGCAAGTCACTTTCTTTACAGCCAATAGCCTCAACAATACGCTTGCGTACATCAATAGACTTAAGTGGAATATTGCTCTTACGTCCTAGTAAAGATCTAAGCTCCTTTTCCACATGCTCCATGTTTTCGCTTACACTTTGGCGCTCGACAGCACGTTGCTCAGAGTTACTATCATAACTATCTAAATCCAGCTTAAACTGTTCTTCTAACTTATTAAGCTTGCTATTTAAGCCATTAAAACCCTGCATAGAATTCACAGGATCTAAACTTAATTGTGCTAAGAACTGAGTAAACTTTTCGTAGTTATTATGGATACGAGTGCGCTCTTTTTGCTCACGAATTAAGCTTTGATTGAGCTGCTCTAAACGATGGCCTCCATGTTGATCGAGCTCCTTGCGGGTCTCCATAATGTTCTCATCAACAAGTTCCATCTCGCTCTTGGTTTGAGCAATTAATTGTTCTAATCTGCCTAAGTGCTCTTGATCGCGAGTTAGCTCTTGCTGTAAGAACTGAGCTTTCTTTTGATAAAGATACGGAGCGGTGCCAGCTTCACACTTACCTAAGAACTCAATTTGCGTCTGTAAAGTCTTATACTCTTCACCTTTATCGCAAATTGGTACTAAAGCTTCAACCTGCTTTTTAGCTTCCTCTACACTCTTATAAGAGGCATCTAAATCGTTAAAGCGCTCGACCATTTGCTCTACAAGCTCATCACCATTAAAGTCCTCTAACATCTGCTTGCGCACAAAGTCAGAGATATTGCTAATAGACTTCATAGAAATGGTCTTATAGAAGAGATCTAAGACCTTGGTATTTTCAATGCCAAACAAGCGCTGCATTTGGCTATAGTATTCGCTAAAGTTATCAAAGCGCTGAGCACCAAGCTTTTTGAGCTTAACGCCTAACTCACGCACATCTTTAACGGGCAGGACATCCTTTTGTAAGTTAAAATCCTGGTTAGCAATGAAGTAATAACGACTTGGGCTTGTCTTAGGCTTCATCATTACCATGCACTGGAGTAAAACCACATGCTCATTGAGCTTGTGATTATAAAAAGAAGCCATGATTACAGATAAGACAGCATTGTCCTTAGAGCGCAAGCCGAGCTCCGTTTTTACTCCCGAGCTATTGTCATTTTTGTATAAGCCTAATACATAAGATGCCAAGCTACGCTCGCCTTTTTCAGCACCTGCAGCTTGGTTAAAAGTAATCTTTTTAACATCATAAAGCAGCACGGTAATGGCATCGATAATAGAGGACTTACCAGCACCATTATCACCAGTCATTAAGACATTTTGTCCGCCAAAGTATATGGACTTAACATTGTTATTAAAGCTGCCCCAATTGTAGACATCCACACGCTCTAATCTAAACCCGTCAACGTTGAGAGGACGGTGTTCTAGACGTGCTAATTGCTCGGCGCTTAAAGACAAGACATCTTGCTCTTGAGCAAGGGTCAGTAAGCTAGTAGCTTGTTCTTCATGTAAATCTTGCATAACTTACCTGCTTTAGTTCCAAGTAGAATCGCTCAAGCTATTTTTAGCTCTACCACCTTCTTTCAGGTGCTTGACATAGCTCTCTAAGATCTCATCAGCTTGCTTTAAAATCTCAGGGGTCACCAATACACTAATAATGCGCTTTACTTCAATGCGATCTAAATCTTTGCTGAGATCTTTACGTCCAGGAGTACGACTCTTAGTAAGCAAGCCATAAGAGCATAGATTATCAATAGCCTTATTCAAGCTATCATCTAAGCGCTTTTCATTATTAACATTGTGGACAAAGGTCTTAACTAAAGAGACAATTTCAGCACGCTCTAGCACCAAGCGACCAAATTGACCTGACATATCAAACTCTAAAAGACGCTGACGCAACAAAATCAAGACAAAGCTTTCATAAAAACCCAGAGGTCTTTTAGTTAAGATCTGAGGCGGACGCAAACCACTCTCTTCAGACAGCTCTTCATCGCCTAAAGAGCGCACATAAGCATAGCCTGCTTCATGATCTACTACCAAGCGCAAGAACAGACGACGGCAAAACTCCTCTACCTCACGCTCTTGACGTACTAAGGCCTCAAACAAAACCTTGTCATCATCTCTATCGATGTAATTTTTTAATAAGAAAACTACCAAAGCGCCAGGACGAACTAAACGAGCTTTGGAAGAGGAAGAGGTAGCATTAGCTGCTAAATTAGATTCATTATCCTCTAAAGCGGCACTTTCACTAAGCGCAGCTAGGTTATCTTCTGCTAAGGCTTCTAAGGCCTCAGTATCATCATCATATATAGACATAACTATTCCTAATAATCATAAGCCTTAGCGGCGCTTTAAGATAATGTGTTGTAACTTAGCTACGCGTGCTACGCGATTGCCCTCCATATCAAGAGCCTCCCAACGATAAAGATCGCTCTTAGTGCTATCTTCTACTACCTCAAAACTTGATAGCGCTAACTTAACATAGGTAGTTAACTCACTAATACCATGGTCTAAAGGATACTTTTGGACAATTTCATAAAGCGACACTTCATCGCGCGTTGCCATAAAATCATTAATACGGCTCAATAAGATCTCAGGATTGACGACCACCTGATCAAAAAGCTTATGGTCATCAGCCTTAAAGTCATCAGCTTTAATCTTGGTATTAAACTCCAAGCGCTCTGAGACTGTAGCTAAAGGACGATCAAAAGGCAGATTAATTTCTGCTCGAGGAATCTCTAATGTAATAAGAGAAGGTTGAAGTGCTGCTAAGCCTTCGTCTTTAGACAATTGTGCCACTTTAGTAGTAATGGACTTAATGCGCTCTTTTAAGAAGCGATTGGCATCTAAATTGGCAGGCTGTAAGAAGCTCTTAATACGTTTTGTTGAAGAGCCCATAATACGCTCAATATTCAAACGGGCACTAAGCCAGGATTCATGAATATTGAGGATACGCTCATCTTTTTGTAAGGCAGCTACAGCTGGATGATTAAGCAAACTGTCTATGCGGCTCATAATGAGCTCATCGTCAGAAGAAGACAATAACAAGCGGGAAAAAGCTTTAACAGATCGTCCCTGATCGGTATTTTCAATGTACTCGTTTTGATCAAAGTACTTATCTAAGAGCTCACCACGAGGACCTGTCCAATTTAAGATGTCTTGCATGATCTCCTTATCAAGATTACATAAATTGGCATCTACTTGACGGAAATCATCTAATAGCTCAATAGCATCATGCTGGAATTGTAAGAAACGCTCACGGATCTGACTATCCGTTAAAGATAAGACCTCACCACGCTTAGCTGCTTCAATCTTGACATCTAAAGCTGCCCTTTGTGCTAAAAGCTCATCTAAATACAGCTGGGCATTGCCCTGAGTGCTCATATGGACTTCTTTTAAGATCTCCAAGATCTCTTTAAAACGAGACTCTGTAGGCACAAAGTTTTGTCCAGCATTGTTCATGCTTACTACAAAAGAGTAGGCTCTTTGCAACTCAGGGGTGATCTTATAAAAAGGTTCATCTTGGTACTCACAAAAGAAATAGCGCTCTTTTTCTGATGACCAAGCTCTTAAATAGTATGCTGGATCTTCTTTAAGCTCCCAGTTTTCCAAACGCTCTTGCTCTTTACGCTTGCGCTCTAGCACTTTTACTATGGCTTCACGTTCACTCTCTGGTAAAGAATCAAGATCAGCTCCCGTCTCTTGTACATACTCAGCAAAAAAGCTGTTATTGTCTAAAGTAGTACTGGAGTGCTCTAAACGACCATTAATGCTAAAGATAATGTCTTTTAAGATCTCAATTAGTTCACTTTCAGGGGCACTAGTACGAGACTGCTTAATAAAAGCCTCATGGACAAAAGTTAAAATAACAGGGGCATTATTGGCGCACAATAAATTCCATGCGGCATTATGAGCTCTTTGCGTAATAAAGAAACGATAATCGATATCCATGACCAGCGCCCTATTCCCTCTAATATATAATATAGCCAAAAGGTCAAGCATTATATCATTTTTATATGAACTGCGCAGAGCTCTTTCATAGCGTATTTGGCTCAATATGCATACTCATATTGCACTCTATTTGCTTTTATTGAGCAGCATTTTGCTCTTTTTAAATGGCAAGGGGCAATTTATGCTATGCTCACAACACCAACACACAATGCTTATTGCCCAATAATAATTATTATTATGAACACACTAAACCTTCAACAACTCTATGATGAGTTATACCCTCTATGTCGCTCCTTAACTGGTACAGGCTATGAGCAATCGCTAGATATATTAAAGAGATATATACCCTTTCAAATTGAAAACTACCCTTGTGGTAGTAAGGTCTTAGACTGGACAGTTCCTAATGCTTGGGAACTCAAGCGCGCCTGTTTAAAAGACTTACACGGCAATATCATCTTAGATAGTGACATTAATCCTTTACACGTTGTTAACTATTCTGAGCCTTTTTCAGGGGTTGTATCACTTGAAGAGCTACAAAAGCACCTTTATTCTGATCATAAAAATCCTAAGGCTATTCCTTATGTAATTTCTTATTATAAAGATCGTTGGGGATTTTGCCTTACTCAAGAGATGCGCGATAAGCTTAATGATGAATACTATCGTGTTGAAATTGATACAGTCAAAAGCCCTAATGGTAATGTAAAAGTAGGTGTATGCGACCTCATTGGATCGAGCAAGCGTATAGTGCAGATTTCAGCTTATCTGTGTCACCCTAATATGCTCAATAATGAGCTTTCTGGCCCTATTGCTATGGTATACCTCTATCAGCTCTTAAAGGCCATGCCTAATCGCCAATATACCTATCGCTTTGTCATCAATCCTGAGACCATTGGGTCAATTTGCTATCTCTCTAAACATGCTCAAGAGCTCAAAGAAAACTTAGAGTATGGCATGGTCTTAACATGCTTAGCAGCTCCTTATAATCAAAATACTTTGCAGCACACCAAGGAGCAAGACCGTAAAACACAGTGTGAATTAGATCTTGAATATAGCAACTACTTTGACTTACTCTCCCGCATGGAAAGCTGCTATTGTCGTCACCAGTATCCCCCGCCTAAAGGCGAGGGCTTGCCCTTACTGATGTACTAG
>Reba_p2__coassemble_464_pt1 | contig 33901 bp, 16 predicted proteins | sample Reba_p2__metabat2_low_PE_017 | metagenome-assembled genome bin Reba_p2 | reverse complement strand
GCTGGCTTAAAGCAGCAGACTCTTCAGCAAAGTCAGCGTCGCGGATACGGCTACGGGCATCAGCTTGGTTAGCTGCAACGTTAGACTGGTTACGGATAGAAGACTCTAAACGGTTCTGAATGGCACCTAAGTCAGAGCGCTGGCTATCAACTTTAGCAATCATTGCATCCATTAACTCAATTGCAGCCTTAGCGCCAGATGCAGTATCAAGCTTTAGCTTGCCATCCTTGAATGCATCATCCAGCTTCTTGTTAGCAGCAGTATAGATACCGTCAAAGGAGAAATTGTCTACAGTAAATGAGATCTCATCGCTCTTGTTTGCACCCACCTGTAAAGTAATTGTACCAGTTTTGCTAGCAACAGCTGCTTGACCAGCTGCATCCTTAGCTTGGAAGATACTCTTATCACCATCTTGATAGCCATTTAATACAGTCTTACCACCAAACTTGGTTTGCTTAGCAATACGTGTAATTTCTTCTTTTAAAGCAGTGGCTTCTTTATTAAGAGCAACACGATCTTCCTTGGTATTGGTGCCGTTAGCTGACTGAACAGCTAAAGTACGGATCTTCTGGAGCATGCCAGACATCTCGTCCATACCAGACTCGATAGTCTGAGCTAAAGCGATACCGTCGTTGGTGTTACGGTTACCTTGGTTGAGACCATTGATTTGGGTGGTTAAACGATCGGCGATTTGCAAGCCAGCAGCGTCGTCCTTAGCGGAGTTAATTCTCATGCCTGAGCTGAGTCTTTGATAGGTAACAGTTAGGCTATTTTGAACATTATTAAGATGTCTGCGTCCTTGTAAAGAGCTGACGTTGGTATTTACATAAACTGCCATAAGAAAGCCTTATTAGTGTTGGTAGTGTTGATATATAAGATTACTACTACTATATAAAGAAGCAAATGCTGTTAGTGCTATACAATTACTCTTGTGGTAAAGCTAATCTATGAGATCCGCTCTGTAGTGCTTAATAGCTGTTAATAAAAAACATATTAGATATATTTTTGTGGGCGGATTATCCCATGTTGCTTTATATAACGGTCGTTATTAAAAAAATTTTAGAAACTTTTGGGCGTGTCATTTAAAGAGCATAAATAACTGTTTCGCACCCAACTATTAGATACAACTCAGATGCGCTTGTGCTGTGTCTGTAATGCTAAGTTGAGTCCATATAAAATCAACAGGTGGCAGTAGTATTATTTATTTGTTAGATAAGTCTTGCTCTTGATAGCAGTACTTAATGAAAAACTATGTTTAGCTTGTGAAAGTAAGGAAGAGTGCAAGATATTATGCATCAGCAATTATAAGGCCTAGGGATATAAAGCTTTTAAAGGTGCATAGTATCTAAGATAGGGGGCTTTGTATAATATGGATTTATTGTGAATGTAAGTCTTATAAGAGCAAGGACAAGTAATATGGAGCACAATGATGCTTGTGAGGTAGGTACTGTGCCTACAGCCAATACTACTGAGGTTTATTCTAATGGAGTGAAAGTAATTTGGCGTTTCTATAAACCACAAGATCAAGAAGCTAAGGAACAGCGCTCTACTTTTGGAAGTTCGTCTAAAAATTCAACACCTATTAAAAGCAAAAGAGTTTCCTCTTCACACTCAAGATCTAAGCGTAAAGATTCCTTACCGCAAAACAGATACCGTGCTCAAAATGCCTATACCATAGGCAATGAAAGTAATAGGAAAGTCAGTGCTATGCATCACGATTATAGTAGCAATGCTAAGTACTCTAGAGCAGATTCCTACTTTAAAGATAGAACATCAGATCCTCGCCCATATTCTCTAGACAATGGTAGTAAGTATCAGGCAGCTGTTATGCCTAAAGGGCGTAATGTAAGTGCTGATTACTTAAGCAAAGATACTTATCCTCAAAGCAAAGATCTCGCTCAAAATGCTTATACCACAAGCAATGAAGATTATAGGCAAGATAGTGCTATGCCTAACGATCATATAGCACGTTCTGTATATGCTCGATATTCTTATGAACAGCATGCAGGGAATGCTCACAATGTTGCGCCTTTAGGCAGTGATTCTCAAGGAAGGGGCTTTAACCATATGCAATTTTCTAGTGGTGCGAGCGTAAGTAATAGCGGTAGTGCTCAATACCATAAAGGAGATATGCGCTCTTCATTTAATGGTGAGATCTTGGAGGGCTTGATTGAAAGAGTTACTTATCATAATGAGGAAAATGGCTTTTGTGTGTTAAGACTTAATGTGCCTGGTGAGTATGATTTAATAACTATGGTCGGCCATGCCTCTAGTGTAACTCCTGGCGAGTATGTGAGTGCTCAAGGACAATGGATTATTAACAAGGAGTTTGGTCGTCAATTTCAAGCTGACAAATTGCAGGTCTATCCTCCTAATACTTTAGAAGGTATTGAGCGTTATTTAGGCTCAGGCATGGTTAAAGGTATTGGCCCTAAGCTGGCAGGAACTTTGGTATCAGCCTTTGGTGAACAGATCTTTGATGTGATTGAGCAGCATCCTGAAAAGATGTTAGAGCTTCATGGCATTGGACAAAAGCGAGTTAATTTAATTACCTCTGGTTGGGCTGATCAAAAAGTCATTCGCTCCATCATGGTCTTTTTGCACTCTCATGGAGTCTCTACCTCTAAGGCTGTGCGTATCTTTAAGCTCTATGGTAATAAAGCCATTGATCTGGTAAGCGAAAATCCCTATCGCCTAGCTAAAGATATTCGCGGCATTGGTTTTAAGTCTGCCGACACTATTGCTCGTAATATTGGCATTGGTGAGTTTAGTCCTTTGCGTGCGCGCGCTGGCGTTGCTTATGCTCTGTCTCAAGCCTCGAGTAATGATGGTCATTGTTGTTTGCCGCGCCCTGAGCTTATTAAATTAGCTCAAGATCTGCTTAATATGCCTGAGGAGATTATTAATGATGCTATTGCCTATGAAGTACATGAAGGCAATTTAATTGTAAGTAATGAGCCTGTTGAGGATTGCATTTTCTTAGCCTCCTTGTTTAGGGCAGAAAAGCGTATTGCCAGTAGTATTAAAGAGCTCTTAAGTGAGGCAAGGCCTTGGCCAGTAATTAATGAAACCAAAGCTATAGAGTGGGTAGAGCATAAGCTATCTATTTACTTAGCTCAAAGTCAAAAGCAAGCGGTTAAACAAGCACTTAATTCCAAGGTTATGGTTATCACAGGCGGTCCTGGTGTAGGTAAGACTACTATAGTTAAAGCGATTTTAACTATCTTAGCGGCCAAAAACATCAATATTAAGCTCTGTGCTCCTACAGGTCGAGCCGCTAAGCGTTTGTCAGAAAGCTCAGGCTATGAGGCGACAACCATTCATCGTTTATTAGAGATTGATCCTAGCACTATGGAGTTTAAGTACAACGAAGACAATCCTCTTAATTGTGATTTGTTGGTCATTGACGAATGCTCTATGGTTGATATTCCTTTAGCTAATAATTTGCTCAAGGCTGTGCCTAGTCATGCGGCTGTGATTTTTGTAGGAGATGTTGACCAGCTACCTTCAGTAGGTCCAGGTGCTTTCTTGGGAGATCTCATTAAATCACAAGTTGTTAGTGTCATTTATCTAAAGGAAGTCTTTAGACAGGCAGCTAGTTCTTGGATTGTGCGTATTGCTCACCAGATAAATAGTGGACAATTGCCTACTTTTCCAACCAAGAATGATAATGGAGATTGCTATTTTGTCAGCGAAGATAATAGAGAGAATTTGACTGCTACTTTAGTTAATCTAGTTCAGCAACGACTACCTAAAGCTTATGGTGTGAATCCTATTTCCGATATCCAAGTGCTCTGTCCTATGAATAGGGGTGATAGTGGAGCTCGCGTTTTGAATTTGGAGCTTAAGAAAGTTCTAAATCCTGCAACTAATAATAGTTCCATTACCAAAGCTGGATACACCTTTAGTGTAGGAGATAAGGTCATGCAAATTGAAAATAACTATGATCGTGAAGTCTATAATGGCGATGTAGGCTTTATTACTCATATTGATCAGCAAGAAGAGGTGCTGACTGTAAATTTTGATGGTCATATAGCAGTATACCCTTTCTCTGAGCTTGATGAGCTGACATTAAGCTATGCATGTACTATTCATAAGTCCCAAGGTAGTGAATACCCTATAGTAGTAATTCCTTTAACTATGCAGCACTTTATGATGCTCAAACGTAATTTGGTATATACAGGTGTAACTCGAGGCAAAAAGCTGGTGGTTTTGGTTGGTGAGAAAAAGGCTTTGACTATGGCAGTACGTGATTGGCGAACTAAAGAGCGCTATAGTGGCCTTAAAGAGCAGATTCAAAAAGCGCTGAGCAGGTAGTGCGGGCGTGTAAAATCAAAAAAGCCCTCGCTAAGTAGTGAGGGCTTAGATAATTGAAGGATAGAGTATTGAAGATCTTCTACATGAAGAGGGTAAGGATGAGGACTACTATTAAACCAACTACTGAGTTGATGAGCTCTAATAGACCCCAAGTCTTAAATGTTTGAGCCATGCTTAAGTTGAAGGTTTCTTTCATTAACCAGAAAGCTGCATCATTTGGCATGGTGATAGTGTTAGAGCCAGCAGCGCAGGCGAGCATTAATAAAACAGGATCAATATCATAGACACCTAATAGCGGAGCGACTAAGCCTGCAGCAGTAATAGCAGAGACAGCACCTTGGCCAGTAGCCCAGCGGATAATAGCAGTGATAATCCAGGCTAAGATTAATGGATTGATGTCAATGCCCTTGACAGCTTCAGCAATATGCTGACCAACACCTGCAGAGATAATGATCTCTTTGAAAACACCACCAGCACCAATAATTAAGACTACTACAGCAATGCCCTTAATGGCTTTGGAGATAGAGTCAGAAGCCTCAGCGATAGTACGACCTGCTTTGATGCCAAATACATATAAGGCTACTAATACAGCTAAGAATAAGCTGATGATTGGAGAGCCTAAGAAAGCCAATGTATACACTACAATGTGATCTTTAGGCAGGGCTGCTTCAGCTAAGGTGTGGCTAATCATTAAAATAGCGGGTAGTAGTGGAATTAACAGTGATACGCCAAAGCTTGGAGTTTTAAACTTAGAGTAGTCAGTTTCCTCAAAGCCACCAATAGTTGGCATCTTATAGGCATTAAGATCACCTAAGAAGCGTGGCAAGATAATACCAGCACAGATAATAGATGGGATTAATACTACTAAGCCAAACATGTATACTAAGCCAGAGTCAGCACCTAAAGAGGTCATTAATGCTACAGGACCTGGTTGAGGGGGAAGTAGACTATGAGCTTGGGCTAAGGCAGCTAAGGATGGAATTACTAAAGCCATGTAAGGGATCTTAGCTTCCTTGGCGATGCCAATTACTAATGGCATCATGATGATAAAGCCAACCTCAAAGAACATGGCTGTACCAAAGATAGAGCCAATAAAGAGTAAGCCCCATTTTAAATACTTAGTGCCGCAAGTTTGTAAGATCACATCAGCGACCTTTTTAGATGCACCGCAATCGGTCATCAACTGACCTAAGGCCGCACCTAAAATTACAATTAATCCGACACCTGCTAAAGTATTGCCAGCTCCTTTAGAGATTGCACTTACTAAAGAGTCTAATGGCATGCCTTCTAAGAATGCCACTAACATACCAACGATTAATAAAGCTAAAAAAGAGTGTAGCTTAAATTTGATAGTTAAGACGAGCAAGAGCACAATGGCCAAGCCGACCCATAATACAGGGATCCAATGTTCCATAAACCAACACCACAAAAATTTCACAACCTAAAAATGTAACACTGGTGTACTAATATACTAGTATACTTGTGTTGAGTGGTATTGTAATTAGTGGATCTCAATCTTGCAAAAATTTGTATCAATAAATTTGAATTAAATCACAGTTTATCTATATAAAAGTAAATTAGTTTTTCCTTCCTGGCAATCCATGAGGCTTAACTTTGCAATGAGAGCTTGGTGAAGAAGGGAGAGATTTGCTTATTATTCTCATACAGGCAAGGATAAAAAAATCCTCATACCCACGAAGGCATGAGGATTTTGCTACTTTCTCAAGAAAGGAAGTTTGAGCATGCTAGCTAAAAGTGCTATTGTCTAAAGAGCGAGGTTGCTCGGAGCTCTTAGGCTTCTTAATGTCTTTGCTGTTTTCTACTAGCTCTTGAGGGCTCTTAGGCTCATGCTCTTGAGCTTGCTTAGTAGTGGCATTTTCGCCATTTAAAGCATCTTTGACCTTATCACGACGCTCTTGAGCTTCTTCTTGCTTTTTATCTGCTAGCTCTTGGCGCGCTTTAGCCTCTTTTTGGCTGGCATCTTGATAGACCTTGCGATCTTGTCCTGAAGGCTCAGCAGGAGCCATAGCAGCACGCTTAACTACTTGCATCTTTTCTATAGTAGCTTGTGGATCTTTTTCCTCGCCAATATCAATGCTTACCTCACCATCGGTAATATAGCGCTTACCATCTGGACCTGTTTCGTAGGTATAAGTAGGATTAGCTGCATATTGACCGCCTGCGCGTTTATGAGCCATTTCGTGCACACGCACTTCCTCATCGCGTCTTTTCATATCTTCAATTTCAGCAATTTCTTGCTCTGTAAGTTCCTTGCCATTAGCTGATTTTTCTTGAGGCTTAGTTTCCTCATCTTCATCAGCCTTATTAAAATTTAAGTAACCTTGCAAAGCTACATGGCGTTGATGCGCAAATTGGGAGTTCTTTTCGCTGTTTTGGGTAGATGCAGTTGCAATATTGACGACATTGTCTTGGCTTTGCCCTGCAACTCTAGTTGCTTTGGCAACGTCAGTTAATTCTGGGGCGTTGCTATGGTGATTATTAACTTGGTTAATATTTACAGAAATTGGTGTAATGCCTGCCATAAGAACCTCAGATTGAAAATTTACAACAATGGAACAAACTCTATCATTATATCAACGGCGTAGGGAGAGATAAAATTAAGTCTTTGGGGCAAAAAATAAGCCCGCTAGAGCAGCGGGCTTAAAAGTAGTATTACTTAGTATTATCAACTACCTTGATATTATCAGTAATTTTTGCAGCAGCTTTGTCCTCATCACGTCCTGTGACTTGGGCAGCGCTAAAGTCTTGAGGGTTTTTAGTAGTCTTAGCTTTCGCTGATTTCTTAGCCTTAGCATCAGCTAAAGAGCTAGCAGTTGTGGCAGATCCTGCACTCTTAGTGTTCTCACTTGGATGCTCCATAGTGTGGCTAATGGCATTGTACATAGCAGCCTTTTTAGCCTTAGCGTCTGCAAGAGAGCTAGCTGTAGTAGCTTTAGCCTTGTTTAAAGCACTAGGATCGAGCTCAGAGACAGGTCGTTTGAGATCCTCAGAGGTCTCAACCACTTTAGCCATACCAGCTTGAGCTAAGGTATTAGAGACAATGCGCTGTTCAAAGGTAGCGTCTTTAGCACTATCACCTAAGATGGATTTCTTATCCTTGTTATTAAGCAAGGCAGCTTCTTTAGCTTCTTCTAAAGCTTTCTCAACAGCTTCAGCAGCTGCTGCGGCAGCGGCAGCCTTGGAGGCTGCAGAGCGAGCGGCTTTCTTAGCTGCTTCAATAGCTTCGTAATTAGCTTCAATTTCCTCTTCGCTAGGTTGCTCTTCATTTTCTAAGAGTTCCTCATCGTCAAGAGATTCTTCTAAGTCCTCTTGATGATCTTCAGGCTTAAAGGTACCGAGCTTTTGGAGCTTGAGCTTAGTCTCATTGGCAATGTCACGACCTTCTTGAAGCGCTAAAGCCTGCTCTTTCAATACCGCTAAGGTGGCATCATCAAGCTTTTTGCGCTCATCTAAAGCGTCCTCGCCGTGAGGGGCGCTGTAGTGAAGTTTCTCTTCAATAGCAGCAGCCTTGGCAGCCTTGGCAGCATCAGAGCGCTTTCTCTTTTGCTTCTTTACCATAGATAGCCAGGCAAAGAAAGTAAAGATCGAGACAATGAAGACAATAATAGTGGCTAAAGCGTTAATTTCAGGAGACAGACCACGACGTACTGAAGAGAAGATCAGCATTGGTAAGGTGGTAGAATCTGGACCTGCAATAAAGCTAGCTACTACTAAGTCGTCCATAGACATAGTAAAGGCTAATAAGAATGCAGCAACCTCAGATGGCATTAAGGCAGGCAAGATCACAGCAAAGAATACTTTGACAGGACCTGCACCTAAGTCCATAGCTGCCTCTTCAATGGAGATATCCAGCTCTCTAAAACGGGAGCGAATAACCACTGTGGCATAAGAGGAGCAGAAAGTTACGTGAGCAATCCAAATAGCCCAAATGCCACGATCAGCAAAGATTGATATCTCAGAGCTTAAGGTAACAAAGATTAGCAATAAAGCTAGACCAGTAATAACCTCAGGCAAGACCATTGGTGCGGTAATTAAGAGCACGAATAACGACTCGCCTCTAAAACGACCAACACGTACTAACACAAAAGCAGCTAAAGTACCAATTACTACTGAGGCACATGCAGTCATGAGCGCAACAGTAAGAGAGACACCCACAGCTCGAATAATGTCGCCATTATTGAACAGAGCGCGGTACCACTTAAGTGAGGTTTGAGTCCAAACTGTCACCATACGAGACTCGTTAAAGGAGTAGGTAATTAAGGTGACAATTGGGAGATATAAGAAGACTAAGGCGCAAATGATAATAATATTGCGGCTAATAGCATTTCTTCTGTTATTTGCGGGCATTCATCTTCTCCTGCTCATTACGCTCAATCTTATAGAAGAGCAAGATAGGGATAACCAATATGATCAGCATGATAATGGCTACAGCACAAGCCAATGGCCAATCACGGTTATTGAAGAACTCTTGCCATAAAATACGACCAATTAAGATCGAACCCTTACCGCCTAAGAGCTCAGGGATTACGTACTCACCGATGGCTGGAATAAAGACCAACATCGAACCTGCGATAATACCTGATTTAGTCTGTGGCACTAAGGTAGTAAAGAAAGTCTTAACTGGACGACAGCCTAAGTCATAGGCTGCTTCAATTAAAGAGTAATCTACTTTCATTAAGGCCGAGAATAGTGGCAAGACCATGTACGGCAAATAGCAATAAACAATACCGATATATACTGCCGCATCAGTTTGTAAGATCTGAATAGGCGCATCGATAATGCCTAGGGCCATTAAGATGTCATTAATCAAGCCATCGCGCTTTAAGATTGTCATCCAAGCGTAGATACGCACCACAAAGGAGGTCCAGCTTGGCATGATAACTAACATAAAGAGCACATTTCTCATAGCTGGCTTAGCTGTAGCTAATGCCCAAGCTAAAGGATAACCAATGAGTAGGCAGAAGAAAGTAGAAAATGCTGCTACTTGCAATGATTTCAAGTAAGAGCGAATGTAAGTTCCTTCAGGATCAGTGAAGATATATGTGTAGTTTTCCAAGTGCAAAATAATTTGCATGGCACCTTCTTCAAAGGTCACTAAAGGTGAATATGGAGGGATGGCAATTTCCGATACTGACAATGAGATCTTAAAAATGATCAAAAATGGCAGTAAGAAGAAAAGTATCATCCACAAATACGGCGCAACAATGAGTGCATAATCACGCCAAGTGTGTTGATGATTGGTCATCTGTCCTCCAACATGAACTGGCTTTGGGGAAAAAGCTCGTCTAATAAAAGACAAATTGGCACTTAACCCTGTAGACATTATTCAAAGTTCCTGTAACTAAATAGTAAGGGCGATACAAGAATCAGGATCCCAACTTAAATAGACGTGGTCATCCCAGGTTGGGAGACCTTGCTTGAAACGATCAACGTTTGGCAGAGTTGAGGTAATAATGCGGCCATTTGTTAATTTGACATAGTAAATAGAAACGTCACCTAAGTAGGCAATGTTCTCTACTACACCTTCACACCAGTTAGTGTTTTCCTCTGGACGCTCATGAGAGATGTAGATCTTCTCAGGACGCATAGCAATAATTAAAGGCATGCCGTCAGCTAAGTCGATATCGTGCTCTAACTCAATTAAGTGATTGAAGTCGCGAGCCTTGATTAAGGATTGGGCTGCAGAGGAGGTAACTAAAGAGCACTCGAAGATATTGACCGAGCCAATGAACTCAGCGCAGAAACGGCAGTTAGGGTTCTCATAGATCTCTCGTGGGCCACCAATTTGAATGAACTCACCACGATCCATAATGGCAATACGATCAGCCATGGTCATGGCTTCTTCTTGATCGTGGGTTACCATGAGGCAGGTTACACCTACAGAGTTAATGATATCCACGAGCTCTAAACGCATTTGCTCACGTAACTTCTTATCAAGCGCACCCATTGGCTCGTCAAGTAATAGTAAACGTGGCTCTTTTGCTAAAGAGCGAGCTAAAGCTACACGTTGTCTTTGACCACCTGAGAGTTGATATGGCTTACGGTCGACATAGTCTTCCATATGCACTAGACGGAGCATGCGTTCAACACGCTCTTGGATCTCATCTTTTGGTAGACGGCTTTGCTTTAAACCAAAAGCAATGTTCTGTCCTACAGTCATATATGGGAAGAGAGCATAGGATTGGAACATCATGTTTAAAGGACGCTTGTAAGGAGGTACGCCAATCATTTCTTGGCCACCTAACATAATGCTACCTGATGTTGGGGTCTCAAAGCCTGCTAACATGCGCAATAAGGTTGACTTACCACAACCTGAGGAGCCTAAAAGGGCAAAGATCTCGCCTTCGTAAATGGTGAGATCAACCTCATCAACAGCCACAAAGCTGTCAAAGCGCTTGGTAAGTTTCTTAATGGTTAAAATCGGCTTGCGATTTTGCGCCGCAAAGGATGGCTTTTGGCCAGGGAGTTCGCCTGGTCGGTGCGAGGCAGGCGCACCTTTAGTTCCTGTTTTATTAACACTAGGAATATTAGGAGTATTAGCGTTATTGCTTGATAAAGCACCCGCCTCTTTTGGGGCAGTATTATCTGCCTGTAACTTAGGAGTAATATCCACTCAAGTCATTCCAAAATTAGATAGCAAATCAAGCCCATGATCATAGGAGCTTGGTGGTACTAATATACCAGTTATTGAAGGCTAACATGATCTTGGACTTGATTTGCATCAAGCACAATAAAAACTCGATTAATACGAGAACCAAAATTTTCCGCTATATTACTGAAAAAAGCGATCAATGGGGAATTTATTTTTGGCTTTGGGCCCTATTAATTTCAGGCAAAATGTGTCTGATCCTAGCTAAGGCCACTAATAGCCAAGATCTTGTTGTCTACAATGCCAACAAATTAACCTGTATTTTAGCACTTTAGGCTCCTTAACGGGGCATTAGCAAGATAACCTTAAACGCACGAGCAATCAGCTCTAAATCACTAAGCCCAATCTTGGAACAAAGATCTATTGCTACATTTACATGATGCTCAATACCTGCGCGCTCATTAAGGGCAGAGGCCTTGATAGCAGCAGCTAATTTGCTCAGATAGAGCAAATAGTAGGCATCGTGCTTGGTGGCAACTTGCTTGCTATTAGTTAATAAGGAGGCTTTAAAGTCCTCCAAAGAACTCAATAGCGTAGAGCTGTCTAAGCTCATTATGGCACCTAAGAGAGAGCAGAGTTCAAGTAGTAAGCTTTCTTGATATTCCTTTAACTCTTGGCGGTGTAATAAGAGCTTATCAATACTAGAGTTAGAATCTCTAGCATTTGTAACAGTGCTGGCATTGTCCTTAGATAAGGTAATATCTTGGCTTGCCCCCTTTAAGACCACAAGATCGCATTTTAGCTTAGCAAGATAAGGTAAAAAGGCAGTTAAGTATGTATCAAAATCTTGCTCGAGGTGAGCAATACGGGCATACATAGCCAAAGAGCACAAATAACTTAGGGCCTTGCTTAAAGGATGGGGCCAATGTAGTACTTTCTTGCACTCATAGACAAGAGCAGCATCTTTAATTGCTCTATCTCGAGCAGCCTGATCTTTAGGATCGCTAGAGAGCACACTATGCAGTGCCATGACCACACTGATTTCATGAGTAAAAGCCAGCTCCTCAAACTCACGAAGTAAAGATGCCTCATAAGGAAGATTTGAAGTTGAATTTTCAAGCTCTAAGAGTAAATATTCTTGCCCTTGCAACGACTTAAAGGCTTGGCGAGCTTTCTCTACAATCACAGCTTTATCCCCAAGCTCAGTGCTGCCCATTAAATTGTTGTTTTTAGCACATTGTAAAATCTGCGCAGTTACATCCATGATAAACAAATCTCCTAGGAACCTAGCTACATTGTCCCCTAAGAGTACCTTATCGCTCAAGGGTAATGTCTAAAAAACTAAGCAAGCCTTGCCTTATCAACTCTTGCTTTTTCCTAAGCTTCTCAAGTTAAGTAAGATCACTTTAGAACATTTGAAGTTTTTATTGACGATCTATTTGAGTGATGCCAGCTGCTGAGCTCATATCATTTTTTAGATTGTTCCCATTTTCACTTGAGATAGATCATTATTCCCATACACCAAGCAATCTGACAAGCTTCGGCTGCGCTCTTTAACAAATAGGCGTAAGCTACGCCATGAAGCTCACGCCATAATCGTATGATTTGGCGGGAGTAATTCACTGACATAAGCTACCAATTTGTAGCAGGTACTAGCTATAATAGGTCTCGCTGTAAAGAGAGACTATGGTAGTAGGGCTTGGCTGTGCAGAGTCGTTTTATGAGGTAAGGTAAGTAAATGGAGAACTTTGATTATCAACGCCGTACTTTCATGCTTTTTGGTAGAGCACGTGAAAATGAAGTAGGATCTTTAGTCAAGTTTGAAGGTGGTCGCCGTGTTTTGTTGCACTATGGCTTAGATGCTGTGGAAAAGCCTGATTTACTCGATCGCATTAAGCGCTCATTAGATAGAGCTGGTCTGGAGATTTTTGAGCTTAAGTATGATGATGGCGAGCCTTTACTCTCTAAGATCTATGAGGGTATTGCTCTTTGTCGTTACCATCATATTGACGCTATAGTGGCAGTAGGTCGCTCTAATATCATTAATAGTGGCAAGGCATTAAGCGTAGGTGCTATTTACAATGGCGACGTGCTTGATTTCTTTTCAGGGGTACGTGAGCCTGTGCACTCATTACCTTTAGGGGCTATTGTGACTACCCCTGATGCAGGATCAGAGTGTTCTCCTTCTTGTACTATTGTGACAAAGAAAGGCGATCATATCCAAAAGCTCAGCAAATCAAGTCCTAATTTCTTACCGCGCTTTGCTATCTTAAATCCTGAGCTTAGTATCAATACCTCTCGTAAAGATACAGCCATTGGTGCTATGGATATGATTGCTCATGTCATTGAGTGCTATTTTACCAATACCCAAAATGTACAAATCACCGATGAGCTATGTGAAGGTATCTTGCGTACAGTATTTAAAATCTTGCCCCAGATTTTAGAAGAGCCTAATGACATTGATGCTCGTGGCAATTTAATGCTTGCAGGTACTTTAGCGCAAAATGGTATGTGTTCCTTAGGTAGAGAGACTGACTGGTCAGTTCATATATTAGAGCGAGAGTTAGCCTATAGCTATAATAGCGTTCATGGTGCAGGTTTAGCAGTGCTCTTACCAGCATGGATGACTTATTGTATGACTGCTAATGTTATGCGTATGGCGCAATTTGCTAATCGAGTTTTTGGCATAGCTATGAACTTTGAAGATCCAAGTATCACTGCTCGTAAGGGTATTGAAGAGCTTCGTAATTTCTTAAAGCGTTGTGGCTTGCCTCAAAACTTCATTGAAATGGGCTTGCCTATGGTTGATATTGTCAAACTAGTAGAGCAGCTTGGTTTAACCAATGGCAAAACCATAGGCAATTATGTCAAGTTAGATGCCTATGCCTGTGAGGCTATTTATACTATTGCCTATACTTACCGTCACGGCTATAGTTTAAACCATAGTTATTAGTCGCAAAACATTTTCAATGCAGCTATTGTGTTAGCTATTTAAGGCAATATTGCTGTATAAGCAAAAGGCCAGTATTAACTGGCCTCTCTAGCATTTAGAGCTTTATACCCTAAGGTGGTTGAGAACTAAATCCTTCTGTGTCGTAATTGTCTCTGCTCATTGAACCAGAAGTTTCAAGCTCCATCCTGAAAATAAGCTGAGCTCATTTTCATGATGGAGTTGTTGACTATTGATTGTCCGAGCTCTTATTCTTAGCAATAATGGCGGTGGCATAAGCAGGAGCCTCTTTGTGCTCAGCTACCATATGATTGTTCTTACCAATAATTGCTGTAGCATAAGCAGGATCGGCACTTTTTTCAGGAATGACCCTTTCTTTCTGTCCAATAATGGCAGTTGAATATGCAGGATCTGCTTTCTTTTCAGGTACTACTCTGTCTTTTTGTCCAATGATGGCAGTTGAGTACTCAGGATCATGTCCTTTTTCAGGAACAACTCTTTCCTTTTGCCCAATGATGGCAGTTGAGTATTCAGGATCTGCTTTCTTTTCAGGTACTACTCTATCTTTTTGGCCGATAATAGCAATCGAGTACTCAGGATCATGTCCTTTTTCAGGAACAACTCTTTCCTTCTGACCAATGATAGCCGTAGAGTATTCAGGACCAGCTTTCTTTTCATGAACTACACGCTCTTTTTGTCCAATGATGGCAGTTGAGTACTTAGGATCATGTCCTTTTTCAGGTACTACTCTGTCCTTTTGTCCAATGATAGCCGTAGAGTATTCAGGACCAGCTTTCTTTTCATGAACTACGCGCTCTTTTTGCCCAATAATGGCAGTTGAGTACTCAGGATCGGCTCCTTTTTCAGGCACAACCCTTTCCTTTTGTCCAATGATGGCAGTTGAGTATGCAGGATCTGCTTTCTTTTCAGGTACTACTCTATCTTTTTGCCCAATAATGGCAGTTGGAGAGATAGGATCTTTTTTTTGCTCACGTTGGGCCTTACGCAAGTTAGCATTAGGGGTACGCAATATTCTTACCCCAGGATTAGAGGTACTTACAGCTTCCATTGTGCTTGGTGCGCGATCTTGGATCTGACGGCTATTAGTGTGCAAGCTATGATCATCCTTGCTATCACCATACATAGCGCGGCGTAAAGCAGCACGACGAGCAGCTAAATTATCTTGTTGTTCATCATTATCATCAGAGAAGTCTTCATCGGCATATAAAAGCTCAGCAATAGCCTCCTCAGGGTTAATCTTACGCAGAGATGACATTTCTCTACGGGTTGCATCATCAAGAGGTGCTACAGTAGGGTCATTATCATCACTAGTGTGCGCTGGTGCTTTGAGGGGGGTATCATGAGCTTTGTTCTTGTTGCTGCGTTTGCGTTGCTCATTAAGCTCACTGCTAACTCCAACATTAGGATAGAACTCATCCTGACTATCTCTAATAACAGCTGAATGATCCTTTTGTTTAGCTAGAGCTGCCTGAGCCTTAGCCTGTTCAATTAGTTGATTCAAGCTATCTAAATCAGGCTCAGCTACACTAGATTTAGTGTCAGGAGTTTGAGTAGTCGCTTCCTTTTGAGAAGTGTTTTGTTCGGTATTTGATGTAGGTACTTCAAGTGAGTTATTAGTGTTTTCTACTATCTTATTATCTACAGCAAGCTCCTGTTCATGAGGTTTATGCCCATGTTGAGAGTTAATAGTATTTTCATGAATAGTTTCTAACTTATCTTGAACCTCCTCTAATGTAGCATCTTGATCGGTATTATTCTTAGTGGCAGTAGTTTGCTCTAAAGAGTTCTCTTTTGGAGACTTAGACTCTACAGCGCTAGTTGTATCCTTTGCATCTCTCTTAGAGGCAAGAGCTGCTTGTTCCTGAGATTCTTGCTTAAGTCCATTAGCTAAATCATCTTCATGGACAGTGCTATTATTGCTCTTATCTTCATTAGCCGTAGTGGCTATGTCAGTAAGATCGGCTTGTAAGTTGTCTGCGTTAGCGTTGGTGCTATCCTCATTGGTAGAAGTTAAGTGAGCAGAACTGTCTGGTGATGATTGTTCTTGATCCTCACTATCTAAGATCTCTTCTAAATGCTCTAAGTTAGCTACTTGTTGCTTATCATTTTTAATCTCTTGAGCTGGTAAAGAGCTATCTTGCTTTAAATCATCTGCACTAACATCACTAACATTAGGACTCTCTTGAGCACTGCTTGGAGATAATCCATCATGTAATGTTTCTTTATTATCAGTAGCTAAGGTTGAATCATCTGAAAGTGATGCTCTTTCTTCAGCCATAGCTTTAGTCAGGCTCTCTAAGCGTTTTTGTACCTCAGCTCGTTTTGCTGCAGCCTGAGCCTCAGCTTCGGCAAAGACCTCTTCAATATCACGGGTATTGTGAGGGTCTTCGCTAATAAAGAGGCTCTTTTTTGAGAGCATTGTGACATTGCTATCAATAGCCTTGGTTAAATCAATATCACTTGGCAAGGTGACCTTAATGCTCTTGCTCTTATCTTCTTGTACCTGTTGCTGTTGAGCGGCAATCTTGCCCTTTAAGCTGTCGGTACTTTCTTTTGAGTGCATAGCGGCTAAGCGAAGAGATAATTCCTCCATAGCAGAGCGCTTCTTTTCTTCCCTTTGCGCCTGAGAACTAAGGTTATTATTGGTTTTAGCAATACGTTTTTGAATGGCTAATAAGCGTTGAGCATTAGCTTGGGCCTTAGCCTTCTTAGCAGCATTATCTAATGAGCTATCAGCTATGCTTTCCTCAATAGTACTCTTATCATCAAATGACTGCTCTTCTTGCTTTGTTAACTGAGCACTAGCATCTAAGAGCTCGGGTGCAACCAAAGTATGGTCACTTACCTGATCTTTGCTAGTAACTTTAGGTAGCTGCTGATCTTCATTGTGTGCATTATCCTTGTCAGAAGATGCACTTGCATCATTATTGCTATTATTACCAGACTCAAGCTCTAAGCTCTTAGTCTCACTATCAATAGCACATGTAACTGGCTCTAAAGTATCACTTAAGTTCTGCGGGCATTCAACTTCTACAGTATCTTCGTCCTCCTTAATAGAGATAGAAGTAGTCTCAGGTACCAAGTTGTCAAGATTGGCATCATCGTTAGAGTTAGTAGTAGTATCGACCTTTAAGTTTTCGATAGTCTCGCCAGCAGTATCGACCTTTAAGTTTTCGATAGGCTCAGCAGCAGTATTATTCTTTACAGCCTCAGTAGAGTCTAAAGTTGAGGTGCTCTCTACATTAGTTGTAAGGTCATCTTGAGCTGAGGATTTATTAGAGTCTATGCTGCTCTTTGTGGTAAGACTGGTAGCTAAGAGATCTTGCTCCTTATTAGTCTTATCTGCATTATTATCCTCTATAGTTGTTTCTGGTAACTCTGAAAAATCTGAGGAATCTACATCTTGCTCAGTGTTAGCTAAAGACACATCATTATTAGTAGCACTGTCTAAATTTGCAATGTGATCTGCTAATTCCTCAGTATCTTTAATCTCAAGTTCAGTATCTGTAAAGCTATTATCATTTGAGCTCTCAGATTCCATAGTTTGTACCTCTTGGGTATTAGAGGTAGCCTCATGATCCAAATGTTCCTCGCATCTTGGAGAGTTATGTTGATCATCCTCTAACTTGAGATCGGCATTCCCATTGGCAGCAACATCATGGTTTTCTGTAGTGGTTGTAGCTACTTGCTCTTGGCTCTGAATCTCATCAGATACTAGCTTATCCTGAGCAATAGAGTCTTTCGCGGAGCTTGCTTGTAAAGTCGAGCTGGTACTGTCTAACTCTTGCTCTATGTTTTGTGGAGCTTGATCGGCAGTTACACTTTGAGCGTTATCTTGTACTAGAGATTGAGAGGCTAAAGAGCTCTTGGTAAAGGAAGTATCTTTTTCTAAAGTAGGCTCTTCGTCTTTATGGGACTGAATGTGCCCATCTTGAGCATCAAGCTTGCCCTTTACAGGAGTGCTCTGAGCCTTTTCTAAGTCATCTTCGACAATTTCAGCTTCAATAGCCTCATTATTGCCCTTATGACAAGCAGCTTGAGCGGCGCTATTAAAGCCATCTTCAGTGCCACTGATAATCTTAACCGGCACTTCGTCTAAGTTAATATCATTAGCATAGACATTGTTATTAAGAGGCAAGTCATGGTGTTGGTAATCACTTGGATTATCAATAGATGCCAAGGAGTTGCTCTTGAACTTATCTTTAATAGAGTTTAAGAGCAGATCTGCTACTTGCTCTGAACTAACTTCACTATTTTGCGGAGCTAGTACTATATCCTGCTCAGAATCTGCATCTGCAGCATCATCAACATCAAGAGTTGAAGAGCTATCAGTAGTTTCAGTGCTTTTAGTATCTTGCTTATGTGCATTCTCTGCTGTCTTAGCAGTAGTATCAGCGATGTTGGACTCATTAGCATCATCTTGAGTTGTAAGCTCAGTATTTAAAGGCTCGACTTGTGGAGCAGAGCTTACGCGCTCTATCTCTTCTAAATTAGCAAGAGCTTCTGCCTTGGTGCTAAGATCCTTAAAGGTCTGAGGCATAACAGGGATAAATGGCTTAAAGTTCTCTACAGCCAAGTCTTTTACAGGAGCTGTATCGTTCTTATCCGTAGCACTAAGCTCTGGAGCTTGCTTATGAGCTAATTCAGGAGTATTGATCCAATCGACATCATCTTCAACACCTAAAGTAGTTGTGAGGGCATCTTGCTTGTGAGCCGATTTGTCATGGTGCTTGCCAAACTTAAAGTGCTTAAAGAAAGAAGAGACCATAGCAAAAGGACGGCTCTTGCTCTCTTGAGCTAAGTCATTATCATGATTATCTAGTTGCGGCTTAGCTTGCTCTTGCTCTAAATGAGAATCCTCAACACTAGGTTCCTCTTTAAGGAGAACACTTTCATCCAGAGTGCTAGAATTGTTCTGAGTAATTTCATTTTGTGCATCATCAATAGTGCTATCTTGCTCTAATGTCTGTGCTGACAAATCATTGCTGGCAGACAGATCACAAGATGAGATGTCAGTATGAGAGTTTAAGCTAGCATTGGCTGATGACTGCTCACTAGATGCAGCTAGGTCTTGCTCCTTATCTGAGATAGAGGCAAGAGGAGTGCTAGATGTAGTAAGCTCAATAGGTGCTTCTTTTTGAGCTGTCTCACTATCTAAGGTTGCATCAGTAGATAAGTCAGGTGCGCTATTATCGGCTAAAGATTCTTTTTTAATATCAGGGCTGTCTTTAGTATCAGCCTTATTAGCATCTAAAGTGTCATCATCATCAGAGGTGCTTGGAGCACTACTATTATCTTGAGTATTAGCAGAGAGAGCCTCTTCTTGTGCCTCAGCTGTGTCTTTTTGTTCTTGCTCAATAGCATAGCTCTTTAGCTTGCTAGAGCTAGAGTCATGAATCTTATTTTCGTGTTCAGATACTTCACTCTTAGATTCTTGATCAACATCAGAGATTGTCTCCTGATCACTAAGAGTATGATTCTCATCATTGCTGATTTCCTGAGCTAATTCTGGAGTGTTAAGTTCAGTGGTGCTCTTGTTTTGCTCTGGGGTAGCAATTTCCTGAGCTATCTTTGTTGATTGAGACTCTATTGGCTTTTGATTAAGAGCTGTATCTTTATCCGTGATGCTCTTAGATGCTTCATCGATATTATTATCTTGCTCTGATGAGAGTTGAACATCATTATTATCAAGTTTAAAGAGTTTTTTAAACTTATCGAATTTGGAGCTTGATTGTTCAGGCTCTTCATCGTCTTCTTCAGGTACGACAGCCACTTCAACTTTAGTTGGTTCTAATAAGGTGCTGTCGTCTGCTTTGTTGAGCTCTTGATTAAGCTGAGCATCATTATTAATGCTTTGAGCAATAGCCTGTTGAATGTCATTGGACTGTTCTTGTTCTTTTTCAGCTAAAGCAGTACGCTCAGCCTCATCCTCTTCAAGATGGGCAGCATCAATAACAAGATCAATATGAGACTCCATAGTAAGAGAGTTTTGATGGTTCTCTTGTGGATCACTCTGAGCTTGAGAGGTATTAGTACTTGCTGTAATTTCCTGAGAGCTTGGGGAGTTAATATCAGCAATGTTTTCACTAGATGGAGCTTTATTTGTTATTTCAGGCGCACTTTGAGTGTCTTGTTCAGGCAAGGATGAAGCTGCAGTCTCTAAGCTTTGCTCTGGGGTATTAGTTGGCTCTAATTGTAAGGAGAACTTGTCAGGAGACTCTAAGGCTCCAGCAGGAATTTGCTCCTTGAGCTTTTGTGCCATCTTGCTATTGGCAGCATTCTTATTGAAATCTTGCTGTTGTTTTAAGAAAGTATCGAGGTTTTGTGGCTCTAAAGTACCTTGGCTTAATTGGGTATAGAAGCTATCACCTTCTTGTTGCTCTTTAGTAACGCTGCGTGCTTCGGTAATAGCGGCACTGGCAATGTTTTCAGCTTTTTGAGCTAAGTTTTCTAAGTTAAGCTCAAGATCTTGCTGGGCTCTGTGATAAGAGCCAACAGGGTTTTCACCTAAGGCATCAACAATACTTACTACCATAGCAGGCAAATACTCAAACATGCTCTTATCGACATATTCAGTCAATAAGGTCAAGTTATCGCCTTTAACGCCTAAAGTAATAGTTGGTACATTTAAGCTTTCTAATTCCTCGACGCCTACAGGACACTCTTGGCGCAAGGTCTTAAGGCTGCTCTTCATGTTAATTGGACGCATGAGGCAGGCATCGCTTGGCGCATAGTAGGTAGCCATACTTGGACTATGGGCATTATGTTGCGCAAAGCGATTGAGTAAGTCATCTAAGATCATAAAGATCTCACGATCTTGACTTAAGCTAGCTGATAATCCCTGAGGAGGAAGGAAGTTATCTGTAAAGTACACTACCACTGAAGGACGAGGTAGCTTAGCTAATTCATTTAAACGCTCAATAATAGTAATGCTAGCTTGGTGTAAAGATAGACCCTCTGAGCGGCACTTTTGTACCATGCCTGCTAGGGCTTTTTGTAAGTTGCCTGTGAAGTTATGGCTAGCGCGTTCTAGCAGATCACTAAAGGAAACGACTTCGGCATCTTGAATTTGTGGATGGAAGTCTTCTTGATTGATATGAGCGTATAAGGCTTCACGCTGATCTACTAAATCGGCTGCATGTTCAATAGCTTTGGCGGCAGCATCTTTTAAAACCTCTAAAAGATCTGCTAGGTCTAAGTTAACAATAGGGAGGCTAAAGCTAATTTGCATGCCATCAGGGCTATATTCCTTGCCAAATTCTTTGACACGTAAGCTATCAAAGGTAGGAACCAGCGGAGCATGATTAATTCTTTGGGTAAGCTTGGCATTAAGCTCGAGCTCACGAATGAGCTCTGAGGCAATAATGGATGCTGAAAAGCCAGAGTAAGGCTTAAAGGATGCAGTGCTGTTGCCAATAATGTAGAACGAAGGTTCAACCTTGCCATAGTTGCCAGTAAAGATATGTAAATCTTGATCTTTACGATGGAGAGGAAAATTAGGCTTGGCATTGATGGCTAGACGTAGCTTTAAGTGTTCTTGGTCAATGAGATCTTGAATAAAAGGAATGCACTTTTTGATGCCACGATGCTGGATGGCACTTTCTGAAGTACAGATAAAGAGAATATTGACGTTTAAACGGACATGGTTGTCTGAAAGCTCTTTTAAAGCGACCAACATAGATCCAGTAGCGCACTTGCTTTGCAAGACACCTAGGCCAAAGAGTAATTGGTCATTATTAAGACCATCTTTGAGCGGGCTATCAGAGAGATCTTCATTCTCTAAGAGACGATTGCGTAACTCGTCACAGTTAGTGGAAAAGCCCTTTAACATACCATAATGGTAAGGGCTAGTAGTATCAGTGTCACAGAGCAATACTATGGTCTCTTCTACCTCTTCTAGGGCCTTTACCAAAGCAACAACCGAGCTTTTAGTGGAATCCTTATGCTCAATTAAATGTAACTTATCATTATGCTTTTTGAAGTAAGGGAACTCAGCTAAACCATCATGGATTGCTTGACAGATTAAGGCTGGCCCTTTGGCATGGGCTACGGAAGGGATAGAGACCAGCCACTTAGTTAAAGTGGCCGCTTCTTTGGATAGATTGGTATTTGACAGCATCGCAATTGACAAAAGCAAAAGGAGATCACGCCCAGACAGATGCGTCATCTCGCAAATAAAAACACTAAAACTACATCTTAAGCTTAGAGTTAAAGTGCTATCTTGCTCTAGTACAACCAAAGAACTTATGAGAACAAGAGAGCCTAAGACTTAAGGTTTGTTAAGTATTATAGCTAACTTGCCTACAGTGCCCAAATGCTTTGCTTGTGCTTTCGCTAGTCAGCTCTATTTCTTCAAAAAAATTATTTCAAAAACAAAAAAGGCAAGCTTAGGTTGCCCCAAGCTTGCCTTTTCCTTTAGCTGAATCTAGCAAAGCTCTCAGATGTGATTCTTATCTTAGATTGTAATTTGCTTATTTGTGGACAGCAGCTAGCTTTTCATTTTGTAATTCAGCACGGAGGATTTTGACATTGTTCGCAAAGGCCTCACGTTGCTCACGAGCCAAGTTAGGGTGATTGGAGCTTGGAAGCTCAATCTTTAATGGGTTAACAGGGCGATCGTTGATACGAATCTCATAGTGTAAGTGCGGACCAGTAGTACGTCCTGTATTACCTGATCGGGCAATTAACTGACCGACAATTACTTGTTGACCACGCTTCACTTCGGACTTAGACAAGTGCATGTATACAGTGGAGAAGTTATTGGCATGGCTAATAATGACGTAATAGCCTGCAGCACGCTGATAGCCTGAGAAAGTTACAGTACCATCAGCAGGAGCATAAACAGGAGTGCCCACTACTGCCTTAAAGTCCACACCATTATGTGGGCTAACACGTTTGGTCACTGGGTGACGACGGTGTGGATTAAAGTGAGAGTTGACCTTAATGTCACCTGCTAATGGGAAGCGACGGAAGATACCTGCAGTTGGGGTAAATTCATGCTCGCCATAGTAGTTGTGATCATTAGGGTTAATAAAGGTCTCAAACTTACCACGAGAGGTCTCAAAGTTTACCGCATATAAAGTAGCATTAGAGCCAATGCCACTAAAGAGGACTCTAAACTTATCGCCTACTTTGAGCTTATTGACATTAAGCTTGCTCTTAAAGATTTGCTCAATGGTCTTGATATTCTTAGGGGTTAGACCTGCTCTATGCGCAGCACGGGCAAAGTTCTCCCCCTTATCAATCTTAGCAATTAACAAACGTGGACGCTTAGGATTGACATTATTGGCTTTATCACGAGCAGCCTGTTCTTCACGAGCCTTGGCCAAAGCTGCTTCTTTAATAGCACGTTGCTTAGCTGCTTCAATAGCATTTGGCATATGAGAAGCATCAGGTAAGGAAGCCAAGATCTTTTCATCGCTGACGTGAGCATTCAAGTTCTCGTAAAAGACCTTAAAGTCCTCTGTAGCGCTCATACGGCTAAAGCGTACCTGCTCATCCTTGCCAATAGGCTTGACCATTTCCATGACCACATTTTCTTTATCGATTAAGAAGTAAATAGGGTCATTGACGCTCAGGCGTAAGTCTTTCTTACCTGCGACCTTGGTAATTCTGTTTAAAGTAGCGTAAGGCAGATCTAAATAGGTAAAGATCTTAGAGAGAGTATCTCCTGACTTAATAGTCTGAAAGTACCACTTACCTTCAGGACGCATAGCTGTGATCTTGCTTTCTGTTTCATTACCTGCGCCAGGAGTAGTAATATCAGTAGTATTTTCTTGAGCTAAAGTTTGCTCGCTTTCTTCCTTATTTGGACTAGGCGCTACTTGCTCGGACTCGGAGGATTGAGCAAGCTGCTGTTTAGCTGGCTTTTCTGGTGTTGGTTCAGCAGGAGTTTCATTTAAAGGAGGTTCGCTCTTTGGTTGCTCTTCAACTTTAGCTACAATCTCCTCTTTTTTATCATCTTCAGCCCAAGTACCTTCAATAACAGGAGCAGAGGAGGAGGCAATTTCCTCATCATCCTCGTCGTCCTCTTCGCTGACAAAGATATTTTCAGCAGCACTATTAGCCGCTAGCTGTTCACTGTCTTCTTTATCTTCCTGCTTCTTTTCTTTTTCAAAGAATTGGCTAGGGATATCGTAATCGTCATAGTTTTCTTGGTGGGAAGTAGTTTGCTCAGTGCGAGCCATCAGTTCTTGGGCGCTTTGGTCTTTACTTAAATAGTCACGGCTTTCAGCAGTAAAGGAGCTATTGTCGCCAATATTTTCCCAAGTAGCAGGCATAGGAACCACTATCAAGGCACATACTATAAAGCTAACAGCGACACTAATGATGTGTTTTCTTGGCAGAATATAGGGAGCTACATTGTTATCGGCAACATAGTCCTCATGTAACATGCGGTTAGTTACTTTGATATTTAACATGGCACATCATTTAGCAAAACAAAAGGCTGATATTAACGACTAAGCTCAGACAGTACTAAGGGAGCTTAGAGCTAATTAAGCTCAAGCTAGGATGCATGTCTGTCGAAAGGGGAAGGATCTTATAGCAAGAAACCATGGCCACAAATAAGGAGCCTAGTGATTTTAGAGTGTGAACTATCTGCTTAAACAGCACAGATTTTAAAAAACACTATGAAGCACAGTATTCTTAAGGGGAAATTCACTAACCCATAAGCTAGAGAGTTTAATTCATAGGCCGAGTATCCTATTTTAGGATAGGTCGGTCTTACTCAAATTAAGCCTAGTAGTATACTAGTGAAAACTTAGCTAGTCCTTAGTTCAAGTCGCTGTTCCAAACAGCGCTCTCTAGGTTAAAGAGTTTAACCAATTTGATCTCTTTTCTAAAGAGTTAATGTGATTTTTTTCACAATTTGCCGTATACGCAACTTTATTTTTAAATCGTTGAAGTTGGCAGCGCTAAGAGGAGCAAGCAGGTTAAGACAATGCAGATAATAATAGCTGCTAATACCAGATAGCCTTGATAGCAAGTAGGGTAACCTAATGACAGATAGTGTCCTAAAGCTCCTCGTAGATGAAAAAATGTGCTTCCTGTGCGTTTGAACCACAGATCACGCTTGTTAGCTAAGGCAAAGCGAAAAAGGGACACAATAACAATAGATAGTAGTACTACCAGAGCCAGACGCTTGGGAGTTACGACAAACATCATGGAAGCGATTTCAAAACTTTGCATAAGTGCTCCTCAATTTTTTTTGCACATTAATCGTTCGATTGTGACAAATATCATTGATTTTTTTCTGTATAATCTAGGGCTAAATTTTTAGCTAGGCTTTGCACATGCGTTTCACGCCTATTACTAAATAGTAGTCTATAGTTTAGTTGTTTTCCTTGAACTTAATCTTTGCCCAATCGATGAAGCATAAAATTAGAAATAGAATCCACGATATTACCCACCACGATGCCACCGCTGGTGTCATTATGATTTTCTTAACCATTTTAGCCTTGCTCTTACAAAACAGCAGCTATGGTATAGATTATCGCGCTTGGTTAGATACTCCTATTGGTTTTACTTTTGGTTCTTTTACGCTCCAAAAGCCATTTTTATTGTGGATCAATGACGGTTTTATCACCATTTTCTTCTTTGCTATTGGCTTAGAGCTCAAGCATGAGTTTATGGAAGGTCACTTATCTAATCTCTCTAATGTGACCTTGCCTGCCTTAGCAGCTTTAGGCGGTATTATCTTCCCTGCTTTAACTTTCTGCTCTTTTAACTTAGGTGATCCATTTGCCTTGCGTGGCTGGGCTATTCCAGCTGCTACTGATGCTGCATTTTCTGTGGCAATCTTGTTAATGCTTGGCACTCGTTTGCCTTCATCTTTAAAGATCTTCTTATTATCTTTAGCTATCTTTGATGATATTGGCGCCATTATCGTAATTGCACTATTTTATACCTCAGAGCTTTCTGTCTTTGCTTTAAGCTCAGCTGCAGTATCTATTGCTGTCTTGGCTTTCTTAAACTTCATGTCTGTACAAAGAAAGTCCTTATACTACATCGTAGGTGCAATCTTATGGTTTAGTATCTTAAAGTCAGGTGTACATGCTACTTTAGCAGGTATTATCACTGCTTTCTTTATCCCTCTCAAGCGTCATGATGGCTCTCCATTAGTAACTGAGATCTTAGATCACTCCAAGATGTGGATCTCTATCTTCATCCTGCCTCTCTTTGCTTTTGCTAACGCAGGTGTTGACCTCTCGGGTGTCTCTATGGAGTCCTTAGTCTCTGGCGTAAGCTTGGGTATTTTCTTAGGCTTATTCTTAGGCAAGCAATTAGGTGTATTCTTAGTTTGCTACTTATGCATCAAGTTTGGCATTGCTAAAATGCCAAAGGATGCAACCATGTCTCAGCTCTATGGTGTCGCCATTTTAACTGGCATTGGCTTTACTATGTCTATGTTCGTTAATGGCTTGGCCTATGGTGGTAGCTCTGTCTTTGCCTATACTGATAGTTTAGCTATTATTGTGGGCTCTACCTTATCTGGTATTGTAGGTTATCTCTTCTTGCGCTTCTATCCGCACCATAGATAATCTCTTGATGGTATGCACGAAAAAGCCTGGCCTTGCGCCAGGCTTTTTTCTTTGTAGAATTTGGTGTGATCGTAAAGAGCTATTTATCCTAAGCTTATGAGACTATGAGTCAGTTCCGTCGTCATAACCGTGCACGCAGACACTTACAAACTGAAAGAACTTAATAAGTATGAAGGGAAAATCATTGCCAAGAGCCGTAAAGCTCGTTTTGAGCACAAGGGAGCCTCACTTAGTCAGTGGCGAGAGCATATGGCCAAATAATATTGAGAAGCCCAAGCTCAAAGAATGGTGTCACAGCTTAAGGTAACAAAGTCTAAGCGCCGATATCAGAACTTAAAAAGAGTTATGCCAGGTGCTATCTTTAGATACAAAAGTAAGAGGTTGGTATTAAATGGCCAGATAACAAAAGGACGATACTATCGCGCTTTTGGTCAAGGAAAGAAAAATTTCCCTGCTAAGGAATACAAAATCGTAGCCCGAAGATCATTAGTTTATATTTAAAGTACGCGATTCATCACTCGCCTACACTGAGGCAAGGTGGGGGATGAATGGCTAATTATTTGATAAATGAGCAGCTTGTAAGGTTCATTTTTCTGATGGCTTATCTTACTTACTGATAAAGCAGGAGTATCTTAACTTTAGCAGGGCAAAAAAAAAGGGGAGCGTTAGCTCCCCTTTGCAAAACAATGACAGATTTTGAAATCTGGGTCTTCTAAAGTTTGTTATTTATTTAAAAGAAGAACAGGTCTTAATTGTGTTTTGACGTTTGGGCTCTGTCCTATGAGTTAAGGAACAAGGAGCTCTGGTGAGGTAATGACCTGTTATCATTTTTCTTTTATAAGCTAGGCTCTGATTTTAAGGAGCCTAGCAAGCAAACTTTAGAGGAAGAATAAGTATGCGCCAGTTGCAATTACGATGGAACAGATTACGTTTAAGATTAAACCAACACGAACCATGTCTTGCTGTTTGATGTATCCAGTACCGAATACGATGGCGTTTGGTGGTGTTGCCACTGGCAACATGAACGCACAGGAGGCACCTAAACCGATGATTAAGGACAAGCCTAATGGTGGTGCACCAATGCTCTCTGCGATGGAGATGAACAGAGGTACTAATAAGGCTGCCGAAGCGGTGTTAGAGGTAAACTCGGTTAAGAATACAATAAAGAAGGCTACTAACAGACCGATGATGAAGTAATGCTGGCCTTGAACTAAGAACACGATACCATCAGCCATGATCTTGGAGGCACCAGAGTCCTTTAATACAGCGGATAAGGTAATACCACCGCCGAAGAGCATTAATACACCCCAATCAGTATTTTCTTGTACTTCCTTCCAGGAAATGAGCTTTAAGACCACTACAAGGATTGCTGCGCCAATAGCAATTACGCTATCAAAGGAGGCAATCTTGGCACTTAAGCCGAACAAGTTGCTTAAGAATGGGTTGATCTGGCCAGAGAAAATCCAGCATAAAGCGATAACAACGAAGATACCCAAGGTTAAGAAACGCTGACCATTGAAGTCAATCTTCTCATCTTTGAAGTCTACCTCGATCTTGAGGTTTGGCTTGAAGACAAAGTAGAGGGTTAACAACATGATTGGCATTAAGACCATCATGAATGGGAAGCCAATGACGAACCAATCAGCAAAGGTTAAATCCATGTTGGAGGCTACGATAGCATTTGGTGGAGAGCCAACCAAGGTACCCATGCCGCCGATAGAGGCTGAGAAAGCAATACCTAACAGTACGAAAGAGTAAACGCCCTTATTCTCTTGAGGATCAATCTTAGATAACATACCGATAGCCAGTGGGAGCATCATTGCTGCGGTGGCAGTGTTACTCATCCACATGGATAAGAAGGCAGTTACTGAGAATAAGAAGATAACTGATAATAAGAAGTTACCTCTGGCCATAGCCATGATTCTCTGAGCGATGATTCTATCGATCTTCTGGAAATGCATAGCTGCTGCTAAGGCAAAACCGCCGAAGAACAAGTAGATGTTAGGATCGGAGAATCCGTTTAAGGCCTTATTGGTGGTAACTAGGCCTAACATCGCGGCCAAGATTGGAATAGAAATCGCGGTGATAGTAACGTGAACTGCTTCAGTCAACCATAAGATACCAACGAAGATTAATAAGGCTAAGCCCTTATTCTCCACTGGTTGGAATGGTAGGAAATTTAAAAGCAGGAAAAACAACACGATATCGCCGACAACTACCAAAGTCTTTGCTTTCGGTGACATGTTATATGCTCCTTGTTTTCTAACTCATTAGGCTTTCGTACCTTGCATAAGATAAACCTAGGCTCCTCATACAAAATAACTGTGCCGTCATTGTTTTTGTCGCCTTACGAGTTAAGCAAGTTATCTTGTATGAAGAACCTAAACTTAATTGCTTAAGCACGTGGGCTTGGTTACAAAATAAACAAAAATGCCCCTCGAACAATAGCCTAGTTGATAAAAATTGACAGCTTTTTCAATTGGATCTGCAATTCTTCGGTTGAGTTCACAAATTTGCTACGTAAAAACCTTTTCATAGTCACTTACTTGCAAAAACGTATCAACAAAGGCTATTTTTATCGTTATTTGCTTAAGAGCTATGCTGATAAGGAAGCGTTTCATGTCCGATAAATAAGCCATTATCACTCTTAAAGTCCTTTAATAAAGTCTTGATAAAAAAAGAGCTTGACAATAACTAAAGGATATCTATTTGTGATCTTTATCATGCTCATGCCCTTAAAAGGAGCATAGTGCTTTTGTTAAGGCAGCATAAAAATTAACAAAAGATGATATTTAAGCCTTTTATCTCTTACTCTAGCAAGATAGAGCTCAAGGCTGACATACTAGTTTTGTTCTTGTGATAATCCCTTGTACTCAGGCTTTAAACATCATTGGTGCAAGTGTTAGAACTCAGTTTGTTAATATTCTTAGCCTAGCTTTATCTCATCAAGTGAAATCATAGTTAGAGAAAATTTTTATAGGGTAGATGGGGGGATATCATTTCGCTTGTGTATGCGTGCCAACATTAAGAGGTATGTTGGGGATATAAGGGTATTGTGATAAGTGCGGCTTTTTTTCATTTAAGTTTTTGTATGAGCTGCCGTCATATGATGTAATGAGAGTGCAGATTAATGTTGGCTTGTGCATAGGTTAACGGCTGCACTCCATACTTAAGAGCTTGTTTATTGACAAGCATTCTCTAACCTTAATAACCTAATTAAGGTTTTAATTTTATTTAATAGCTGTCACCAGTATCCCCCGCCTAAAGGCGAGGGCTTGCCCTTACTGATGTACTAGCCTTAATGACATTGACCAACATGCTTATTATTGGCGATGAACTTTAAATAGGAGCTTTTTTTTCTAGCTTATAGCCCATAATAGCTAGTCTTATAGCCGTTTGTTTTAATTCCTAGTTGTTTGGTAAGAGCTTTGGCTCTTATTGTAGATATCTGTGACAACAGCACTGCTGTAGCTAAGTAGTCTTACGCACTAACAACACACTCATTGATAAATATTGATCTATGGTTTGCTGCTATGCCTTATAGTCTTTTAGACTAAGACAGCTTAAGCACAGCTGATACTTTTGTAAAAGGTGCTCATGCTATGTTTAATGTATTTCTTAATGCTAATACCCGTTTCAAAATCCTAGTGGGATTCTTAGTAGTCATCTTTGTTAATTTCTTAGTGGTAGGCGTATCTTTGATGGCTTTAAATACCTCCCGTCAGGCCGCCATAGAAATTGATGAGGTGCTTTCCAAAGCCTTTACTCATATTCAGGCTGTTGAGCAAGCTGCTCGTGAAACTAATGTCGATTACTGCCGTGGCATTAACTATATGGAAGCAAGCTACAATCCTCAAAGCTTCTATAACAATTATGAGCCAATCTTAAAGAAGCTAGAAAATGCTGTAGACAGACTCAATCCTAAGACTATTGATCTGCCTGAGTATGCTGCAGCCATTAACAACTTAAAGAGTGCAGCCCATACCTATACCTCACACTTACGTAATACAGTCTCCCCTTTATTAATAACTGATAAAGCTGATACTGCTTTGGATGTCTATACCATGGACTCCTTACCTTTATGGACTAAGACTGTAACTTTGGCAGGTGATATTGCTAAGCTCCAAACTGCTTATAGTATGAAGCTCTCTGATGAGGCTGCTGATCCTAAGAGCATTTATGTTGTTTCTATCTTATCCTTGGTAGGTCTCTTTGCTGGTATTGGTATTGCCTTATGCATCTCAGGCTATATTGCTCGTCAAATTCATAGTGCTATTGATCAAATTGACCTGATGGCTGAAGGTGACTTTTCTAAGGATGCTGAGGTTAAGACTAAAGACGAGTTTGGTCATGCTGTTATCGCTTTAAATAAGCTCAATGCTGCAGTTCGCAATATTATTGATATGACCAAGCACGAGGTAGTCAAGCTAGACACTGAGTTAGATAAGGTACGTAAGTCCTCATTGATTATTTCGCACTCTACTGATGATGTAGAGGCTCAGGCTATGACTGTAGCTGCTGCCTCTGATGAGATGGTCTCAACTACTGCTGATATTGCTCGCAACTGTGAAACTGCAGCTCAGGGCTCTGATATCTGCCGTGAAATTACCTCTAATGGTGTGGCTGTTGTTAGACGTGCCTTTGATAATGTGCAATTGCAAGTGGCTAATACTAAGGATAATTCAGCCAAGATTGAGCTGTTAGCTGCTAAGAGCCGTGACATTTCTATGATTGTCAGCGCCATTGATGATATTGCTGCTCAAACTAACCTCTTAGCCTTAAACGCTGCTATTGAGGCTGCCCGCTCTGGTGAGGCTGGTCGTGGCTTTGCTGTGGTTGCTGATGAGGTACGTAACCTAGCTATTAGAACCGCTAAGTCTACCCAAGAAATTAATGAGATGGTTCAGACTATTCAAGAATATGCTGAGTCAGCCTCTGTTTCTATCACTAACTCGGTAGAGCATATGGACAATGTAGCTAATGATGCCAAGGAGTTAGAGAACTTATTAAATGACATCACCAGCCATGTAGTTGATTTGAATAGCCAAATTACTCAAATTGCTACCTCTGCTGAAGAGCAGACTTCTGCTACTGGTGAGATCTCAGCTAATGCTCAGAATGTAACTCACGCCTCTACTGAGATGACAGAGCAAGCTTCAATGCAAAATGATTGTATTGCCTCAACCTTAGAAGAGCTTAAGGGCTTACAAGATGCTTTATCCTTCTTCCGTACAGGTAAGTAGGGGGGGGGATCCAGATATAGCACTACTTCTTGAGTGATGCTCAAGATGTAGAGCCTGCTAAGTTAATACTTATAGCATTAAGAAACCAAAGGCACTTTATCGTTTAAAGATAAAGTGCCTTTTTTTCATCCTTAATATAAGTTCTATTTGCTGCCTTGTTCTTAGATAGTAATTAGGCTTAATAAGGGAGCGTCAAATTGCAAAGAACTCTTCATATTTAAGGTAAGCTCAAGCACAAGCCATAGCTATCCTTGTCTGAGCCTTAATATGCTAAATACAGAAGTCGCTTTGGTAAGAGCAAGAAAGCGCATATTGTGTGATCTAAATCCTCGACCAAAGGCCATCGAGGGGCTAATATGAGAAAAATTGCTATTAGACACAGATTTCCGTGCTTAATAGTGAATGTAATCCAACTAGGCTTAATTAATAGGTTTAGCAAATTTCTACGGTGCTTAAATGCCAGTAGCACCTGTGTTATGCCCTCTTATCTGAATCAAGTCTATGAGATTAGCCTTCACATTCCTTAACTTTAACCAGAGCATCTTTGATCTATCAATAAGAGGCGCTGTGATAAGGCCGTAATAGCTTGATTTTATGCTCTAAGAGGCTATAGCAAGGTGTCTTGGATAAGGACTTGTTATGGATCAATCAGCAGCAATTATCACTCTTGAAGTGTTAGCGGTTGTGGCTATTTTGTTTGTTACTGAGCTCATTCCTTTAGCTGTGACAGCTATTGGCGCTACAGTAGCTTTGGGTATTTTAGGTGTGCTTTCACCTAAAGAAGTGTTCTTAGGTCTATCTAACTCTACTGTGGTGCTCTTTGCAGGCATGTTCGTAGTAGGTGCTGCCATGCTAGAGTCGGGTTTGGCTCAGGTTATAGGCAACTCGGTAGTAAAGAGGGTAGGTACCAAAGAAATACCTTTAATGATTGCTATGATGGGCCTGACTATTTTAATGTCATCCTTTGCCTCCAATACTGGTACTGTAGCTTGCTTAATGCCTGTTATTATCGGTATTTGCGTAGCCGCTAAGATCCCATCTTCGCCTTTGCTTATGGGCATGGCTATTGCGGCTAATGCTGGTGGTAGTATCACTATGGTAGGTACCCCACCAAATATCATTGCCTCAGCCTCTTTAGAAACTGCTAAGATTGCTCCTTTTGGCTTCTTTGAATTTGCTTGGATTGGTGTTCCTCTTTCCATTGCGGCTATCTTATACATGGTCTTTATTGGCCGTCATATCGTTCCTAAGCATATGGCTGATGTTACCTCTGCAGGTAAAGGACGCAGCTCTGCTGGCACCCCACGTGCTCGTATGATGTGCGTCTTGATCTTATGCTTTGTCATTTATGGCCTTATTTTCGGCATCCCTGGCCTTACTCAAGAGATGGTAGCTGTTATTGGTGCTTTAGCTTGCGTCCTAACTGGTATCTTGACCGAGAAGAAAGCTTATCAAGGTATTGACTGGGTCACTATCTTCTTATTTGCAGGTATGTTGCCTTTAGCTAGTGCTCTGGAGAAAACAGGGGCTGGTGAAATGATTGCTGACGTGGTAGTAGGCATCATGGGTGATAGCCCAAGTCCTTATGTCTTTATGGCTGTGCTCTTTATGCTCTCTTGCGGCTTGACTCAATTCATGTCCAATACTGCAGCAGCTGCCTTGCTGTGCCCAATTGGTATTTCCATTGCTTCTAAGATGGGCTGTTCTCCATATCCTGTAGTTATGGCTATTGCTATTGCCGCCTCTTGTGCCTTTACTACTCCAGTAGCTACCCCTCCAAACACTTTGGTATTAGCTCCAGGTAAGTTTAAGTTTATGGACTACATCAAAGTAGGTACTCCATTGGTCATTGTTTCGATGATTATTTGCGTAGCTATCATCCCAATGGTGTGGCCTTTTAACCCATAAGAATGAGGATTTCAAAAAAATTATTAGAATAATTTAATAATTTTATTGAAACTTTTGACAATTTTTAAATCCCTTAATTGTGATCAATTAGGGGATTTTTTATTTGCAAATGCATAGGTATAGTGGTATAACTCTAGAATTAGCTTCATATAGACACTCAAAGTGAGTAGATCATGTAACGGTGTCTTTTGTTAAATAAGAGTGCATATAGCAAATGTGCTTAATTACTGTAAGTACATTTCCCATTAACTTTATTAAGAGCCATTAAAAATGGAATATACAATTAACGATTTAAAGAGCTCTTTATGGG
>Reba_p2__coassemble_461_pt1 | contig 34159 bp, 27 predicted proteins | sample Reba_p2__metabat2_low_PE_017 | metagenome-assembled genome bin Reba_p2 | reverse complement strand
ATTCTTAAGCGGTTTTTGAAAGTCTATAGTTCCAAGAATTTAGAAAGTTTTATTACAGACAAATCGGTTACCGTTTACTACAGAGTTTATGCGGCTTCGCCAAGGCTTAAATGCAGTAAAATGGACTATAGAAGGATTAAGCATGCTTTCTAATAGATCTGTTTCTAAATAAGAATTATTTAAATATTCGCCTTTTTGTATCACCATAAGTCTATGATGTAGCAAGCTATATTCATAAGCACAAAATGCTGTAGTTTGTAGATTCCACTTGCTAGGAAGAATAATAGGATCAGGTATAGCAATATTTAAAGCATCTTGATCAGGATAAGATAAGTGTCTATTATTTAATATTTCGATACATTTACCACCAATATCCTGCCTACGCCACTCATTTAAATTAATAAGCAGCATGCCAGAATTAAAATAATGGCTAGCTTTAATATCATGCTCCATACTACTACTATTAGATATAATTGCATCTAGAACAGCAGCAGCTACTCGTTCAGATAAGTTAGTAGTGTCGAACAGTTCACGAATATCTGAAAGTACAAGAACATCAACGTCAAGATATAAAACTGTTTTTATGCTGTTGCTAAGTATGCTATCAATGAATAATCTAAAGTAGATACTTTTAGAACCGCATAACCCCCAGCCTTTATATGATTTAAATTGATTACTATCAACAATGTGCAAATCAATACTGTTTTTTATAACAGAATTATTCCTCTCAATAAAAGAGCTAATTTTAGAGTTTATTTCATCTTTCTTAGTAGAAGAATCTGTTAAAACATGAAAAACAATAGAATCATTATGGCAGTCTTTATAATTGCTACTTATATGATCAATAACTGACTGCATTGCTACGAAAGTAAAAGGCAGATAGTTATCGTCGGTGGCAAAAGCAATGTTGTATTGAGTCATGCTATGTGCTCCAAAATTAAATTATTTTGCTATTAACAAGATACCACAAAATGGTGGATTTTAAGGCCTTGTCAAAGCTTGATGCAGGTTGCCAGCCAAGCTCCTTTTGCAATTTGCTAGAATCAATAGCATATCTAAAGTCATGGCCTGCTCTATCTTCTACATGGCAAATTAGTGAGGTATAGCTAGTGCCATCAGCTCTTGGACATAGATGATCTAAGTAGCTACAGATTCTATTTACCAAAGTAAGGTTATCTAGCTCATTGTTGCCGCCTACGTTATAAGTCTCACCTGCTCGTCCATGTTCAAAAATAACATCAATAGCAGAGCAATGGTCTTGAACATAGAGCCAATCACGGACGTTAGTACCAGCACCATAAATAGGGATTGGCAGGTTGTGGAGGCAGTTGTAGATAGTCTTAGGGATCAGCTTTTCTATATGCTGCTTAGGGCCATAGTTGTTAGAGCAGTTTGAGGTTGTTACATTGAGGCCATAGGTATGGAAATAGGATCTTACCAACATGTCAGAACTTGCTTTGCTAGCTGAGTAAGGAGAGTTGGGCGCATAAGGGCTGTGCTCAGTAAAATAGCCAGTAGCTCCTAAAGAGCCATAGACTTCATCTGTTGAGATATGATGGAAGCGGCATGTCTCACAGCCAAGGCGTACTTGATGAGGCTTTTCCATCCAGTACAGATTTGCTGCCTGTAGTAGGTTGAAAGTTCCTACGATATTGGTGTCAACAAAATCTTTAGGTCCCGTAATAGAGTTATCTACATGACTTTCTGCTGCAAAGTTGATTACTCCGCTAATGTTGTATGAGGAGAAAATATTGTTAATGAGCTCACCATCACAAATGTCTCCTTGGATAAAAGCGTAATTAATGAGGCCTTGGCAATCATGCAGGTTATCTAAATTGCCTGCATAAGTTAGCTTGTCGAGCACTATAATCAAGTACTCGGGATGCTTGCGACAAAAGTAAGGGACGAAATTAGAACCAATAAAGCCCGCGCCGCCTGTTACTAAAATTGCTTTAGCCATAGCTCTTTCTCCTGTCTGCTAATTACTCAATACCTGCAAGAGCTCACTCCAGCTCTTACCAGCCTTATCTTTGTCCGATTGTAATACCTGTCTTTCTTGAGTCTTCCAAGGTAAGTTCAAAATAGGATCATCAAAACGTACTGTAAACTCAGCTTCTTTACAGTAGAAAGAATCGCATTTATAAGAGACTATAGCAAGAGGGCTAAGCGTTAAAAAGCCATGCAAAAATCCTTTAGGAACATATAGTTCTTTAAAGTTGGTATCACTAAGCTCGATGCTAAAGTTTTGCCCAAAAGTAGGGGAATTAGGTCTGATATCAACTACTATATCTTGCACCTGACCATAGAGCACACGAATAAGCTTAGCCTGAGCATGAGAGCCTAGTTGACAGTGCATACCGCGTAAGACATTAGCACTAGACTGTGACTGGTTATCTTGAGTGCTCTTAATAAAGATACCATGCTGTTCAAACTCTCTTTGATTGTAGGACTCAAAAAAGTAGCCTCTAGAATCTTGGTAGACCTGAGGCTCAATAATAACCAAGTCAGAGAGAGGAGTATTAATAAAGTTCATAGTAGCTGTGCACCACCTGATTTAGGTAGTCCTTGTAATGTCCTGGCGCTAAATTAGCAATAATGTTTTCAAATTGTTGAGCGTTAATAAAACCTTTTTTGTAAGCTATTTCTTCAAGACAGGCAATCTTCAATCCTTGCCGTTTTTCTATGATTTGTACGAAGTTGCTTGAGTCCAAAAGCGAGTCAGGGGTTCCTGCATCAAGCCAAGCATTGCCGCGTAGTAGGGGAAGTGCTTGTAGCCTGCCTTCTTGTAAGTAGAGATTGTTTAAATCAGTAATCTCCAGCTCTTGGCGTGCTGAAGGACTTAGTTTGTGCGCCTTAGCAACTACATCACTAGGATAGAAGTACAGTCCCACTGAGACAAAGTTTGATTTAGGACGTTTAGGCTTTTCCTCAATACCTCTAACATTAAGATTCTTATCAAAATCAATGACACCAAAACGCTCGGGATTGGAGACATGATAGGCAAAGATAGTAGCTAAAGCATGCTCATGCTCATGAATAGCAGCTATGTATTTGTTGATATGCTCTCCTAAGTAAAAGATATTGTCACCTAGGATAAGGCACACATTATCGTTTCTAATAAAGGACGCGCCAATAATAAATGCCTCAGCTATGCCTCTAGGTTCTTCTTGCACTGCATATTGGAGCTTTAGCCCTAAGTGGCTACCATCGCCTAAGAGTGCTTGAATGTTGGGAGTATCATCTGGGGTAGAGATGATGAGGATATCGGTGATATCAAAGAGCATCAAGGTTGATAGCGGGTAGTAAATCATGGGCTTATCATAAACAGGCAGGAGCTGTTTGGAGATAGTTTTGGTCAAGGGGTACAGTCTGGTACCTCTGCCACCTGCTAAAAGTATCCCTTTAATAGCTGCTCTCCTTGATAGGTTAATGGGTATATATTCTCATTTTAGGCTATACAAACAAAAAAGGGCATCATAATAGATGCCCTTTTGGATTAAAGAGAGGTATTAGCTAAATAATTACTTATCAATGCTATCCTTGGACAAAATAGTTGGAGCAGGGTTCTCTAACTGATCTGGGTAGTCCAAAGAGTAGTGTAAGCCGCGAGATTCCTTACGCTCTTGGGCAGAGCGGACAATAATCTCAGCTACTTGTAATAGATTGCGCAATTCAAGCAGGTTCTTAGAAACTTTGAAGTTGGAGTAATACTCACTAACTTCGTTTTTGAGTAGGTTGATGCGGTGCATAGCTCTTTGGAGACGCTTGTTTGTACGTACAATGCCTACATAGTCCCACATCATAAGACGAAGCTCATGCCAGTTGTGGGTGATGATAACCTCTTCATCAGAGTCGCTTACGCGGCTTTCATCCCAAGCTGGAATATCAAGGCTATTTACATACTCACAATCTTCATCGTCCAAGTGCTTGAGCATATTGCGAGCAGCAGCTTGACCATAGACTACGCATTCAAGTAGGGAGTTAGAGGCTAAACGGTTGGCACCATGTAAACCTGTATAGGCAACTTCACCAATAGCATAGAGGCCTTGAATGTCGGTGCGACCTTTATTGTCAACCATCACGCCACCGCAAGAGAAGTGGGCAGCTGGCACAATAGGAATTGGCTGCTGAGTGATATCAATACCAACCTTTAAGCAGCGTTCATAAATGGTAGGGAAGTGCTTTTTCACAAACTCTGCTGGCTTGTGACTGATGTTAAGATACATACAGTCAGCGCCAGTTTTCTTCATCTCATGGTCAATAGCACGAGCTACGATATCACGAGGAGCTAACTCGCATCTTTCATCATACTCAGGCATAAAGCGAGATCCATCTTTACGCTCTAAAGTAGCACCTTCACCACGTAAGGCCTCAGTAAGTAAGAAGTTGCGGTCATCAGCATTATATAAAGTAGTAGGGTGAAATTGATTAAACTCCATATTGGCAACACGGCAGCCTGCGCGCCAAGCCATTGCTATTCCATCACCAGAGCTTACCTCAGGGTTACATGTATATTGATATACCTTGGAGGCACCACCAGTACATAAAGCTACATAACGAGCCTTAATAGTCTCAACATGGTCGCTCTTTTCGTTTAAGACATAAGCACCTAAGACGCGATTGCCTGGAAGATTTAACTTCTTGGTAGTAATTAAATCAATAGCATAGCGATCTTCTAAGATAGTGATATTTGGGTGCTCTTTAGCGCGAGCTACCAAAGTTTCCTGAATGGAGCGACCAGTATGATCTTCTGCGTGGAAGATACGGCGGTTAGAGTGACCACCTTCACGGTGTAAGTGATATGGTGATTGGTCAGCCTTACCTGGCTCCTCCTTGAGATCAAAAGGCACGCCAGCATCAATTAACCATTGAATAGAGTCATGAGCATGCTCTGCTACATAACGTACTACCTTTTGGTCGCAAATATAGGCGCCAGCAATACAGGTATCACGAATGTGATTTTCAATAGAGTCTTGATCATCTTTAATGTTATAAACGCCTGCAATTCCACCTTGGGCGTAGTTAGTTGATCCTGCACAAACATCGGCTTTAGAAAGAACGATAACTTTAGCTTTTTGGGCAATACCCAATGCAAGGGTAAGTCCAGCGGCGCCACTTCCAATAATGAGGCAGTCGGTTGAGTAGTTCATAGAAATTTCAGCACTTAATCCTTGGCATTGAGCTCAAGCATGGTAGTGCTGCTCTCCTTTAAAGTGGTTCTGGTGAAAATGCTCTTCTAAGGTGAAGAGGCGTTAGTTTTAGAGCATGGATTACAGAGTATTCTCTGCTATTGTGACATCATAAAAAGATGTCTTAAGGTGAAGACTGCACGCCCAAAGCAGCTCACATATACTTAAATGCTTACACAGCTAAGTTATTCTTTGATTTTAGATCCATGATGTTAACTGGGCAAATTAATAGTATATTGCACCTTTTAGATGCAATGGTTTATCACTGGGATATACCTAGGATATTGCAAATAGGACATGCTCAAAGAGCTTTTGGTCTATAATGAGCTTTCCATTGTTATAGAGATAGTAGCTATTAAAGACCATGCTGCTGGATATAAATGGCTTATATATGCTCTTTTATTAGTCAATGATAGCAAAGTTTTGAATTTTTGCTGGCTATTAAGGGAACTTAGTTTTTATTAATCTGTCTAAACCAGTGAAAGAGATGTTGAAAGGACGTGAATGTGACGAAACAAACAGCTTTAGAAGATACTACGGCTGCTAGCGATCAAGATATCGTCGAACGAGTACAAAGAGGCGATAAAGAAGCCTACAACATCTTAGTGTTACGTTATCAGCATAAAGTGTGCGATATAGCATATAAATATGTGAATAATTATGTTGATGCTAATGATGTAGCGCAAGAATCCTTTATTAGAGCGTATCGTGCTCTGGCTAACTTTAGGGGAGAAAGCTCGTTTTATACTTGGCTGTATCGCATTGTTTGTAATACCGCAAAGTCTTATTTAGAGCAGAATCAAAAGCATCGTTATTCCGTCGATGTTGATGACCCTGATTTTGATAGCCAGCAAGATGTAAGAGGATTGCTTACAACTAACGAGTCGCCTGATGCTTTATTAGAGTCTGACGAATTACAAAAGATTATTCGTCAAGCTATGGATGAGCTTCCTGAGGATTTAAAACGAGCTATTGTCTTACGCGAAGTAGAAGAGATGTCTTATGAGAGCATTTCATCTATTTTAGACATTCCTATTGGAACTGTTAGATCGCGTATCTTTCGTGCTAGACAGCATATTGAAGAGAAGATGGCTCAGTTTTCACAAGGAAATTAGTTTGGAGCAGTATATGCAAAACATGTCATCAAAAAATAACGAGCAACTTATGCAAGCCTCGGAGCTTTTTGATGGACAATGCCATCAGCAATTTTTCGAGGATAGCGCTCTGCTCGCCTCTTCTGAGGTTAAATCGCACTTGAAAAATTGGGCATTGATTAGAAGCACCCTGCGCAATGAATTGCCTGCTAAAGTCGATCTTAACTTTTCAGATAAGGTTATGGCACGCATTGAAAAAGAAGAGCCTCTTGCTTGGGTACCTCCTTATGAAGAGGAGAGTGACTTGCCTTCTATGCTTCAAGGTTCTTTTAATGCTATGCCTGATAAGACTGAAGGCGATCAAGCCTCGCTTAATACTCCTGAATCTTTAGTTCAGGTTGCTCGTAATAAGAAAGCACCGCTCTTAAACTTAAAGAAGATTGGCTTATTTGTTTCTCAAGTTGCTGTAGCTGCCTCTGTTGCTGTGGTAGCTGTTATTGGTTTACAAACATACAATGCTGCAGAGCAAAGTATGGAAAACATGGCTACTACTGCCTCAACTAATGTTGGTCCTGTAGTGGGCTTAAGCTTAGCAAGCTACCAGAGTAATGATAACGATATGGTATTGAATGTAGATGCCATTCAAAAGTCAGACAATGACTATTATCAGGCTGACATTAAGCAGAAGCGTCAAGAAGAGCTTGATAAGATTAATCTCTATGTTAAAGGCTATGTGTTAGACACTGCTGCTAACAACTAGCTATTAAGCTTAAGTCGCTGATTAAAGACAATGGGGAGATATAGTATCGCCCCATTGTCTTTTTGTATATTTATATGCCAATACCACGATAGTAGAATCCTAAAGCTTGTAGATGTTCAAGTTGTGATAAAAGCATATTACGACAGTCAACTATTGCCTTATTGCGCATTATTTGGGTAAGCTCTTCGCCTTCAATTTGTCTAAATTCTGGCCACTCAGTAAGAATAGCTAAGACATCTGCATTTTTAGCAACCTCAAGAGTGCTAGTGCAGTATTGAATACGATCCTCATACTGTTCTAATAAAAGTTGGGTATTACCCATAGCTTGAGGATCAAACACTTGTAAAGTAAGTTTTTTATTGCTCTTTAATAAAGTCTCAACAATGTGCATTGCAGGAGAAACTCTACAGTCGTCGGTTCCCTCTTTAAAGGCTAAGCCTAGAATACCAACTACTAGCTCTCTATCTAAGGACTTTACGGGAGCTAAGATACGCTCTGCCATACTTTCAATGCGCTTATTATTGCCTTCAATAGTGGCATGTACTAAAGAGAGATTAAGATCGTTTTGGCGAGCCATAAAATCAAGAGCTAAGGTGTCTTTAGGGAAGCATGAACCGCCAAATCCAGGACCTGGGTTTAAGAAAGCAGAACCAATACGGCGATCTAGTCCCATGCCTGATGCAACTTCGTAAATGTTGGCTCCAGCTTTTTCGCAAAAGTCCGCCATTTCATTGATGAAATGAATTTTAGTTGCTAGGAAAGAGTTTGCAGCATACTTGATAGTCTCGCTAGAACGACGTGAGACATAAAGCATTTTAGTTTTAGGGCTGCGCTCTAATAAAGGAGCATAAAGCTTTGCAATGACATCTTGAGCTCTTTGGCTATTGGCGCCTACAACAATGCGATCGGGATTAAAGAAATCATGAACAGCATAGCCTTCACGTAAGAACTCTGGTAGGGAAATAACATCAAATTCTAAATTAGGGCAAGTCTTTTTGATAATAGCCTCAATGCTATCACCTGTACCTACGGGGACAGTAGACTTGGTTGCTACTACTGTATAGGAGTTTAAGCAGTGAGCTAGTTCTGAAGCTGCTGTATATAGGTAGTGTAAATCAGCTTCATGGGTAACGGGATGAGGTGGAGTACCGACTGCGATAATAACTAAAGATGCCCCATTGATGCCTTCTTGCATTGAAGGGGTGAACTTAATAGTACCTTGTGTAAAATTCTTTTTAAGTAAGTCTTCTAAGCCATCTTCATATAAGGTAATTTCACCTGCTTGTAGTTTAGCAATCTTAGAGATTTCTCTGTCAATACACAATACTTCATGACCAAGTTCAGCTAAACCTACTCCTGTTGGTAAGCCTACATAGCCAGTGCCAATAATTGCAACCTTCATACACCACCTTAAATTAAGATTACTAGCCCAATAATGAGTCGCTCAGAATAAGACTATATTATAGCGCTTACAATATATATCTAATTTAGTTTAATATCTATTTAAAACTTAAAAGTAGGTAGGTTTGGAGTTTGGTAGCTTTTTAGAGTCTATAAACTGGTACAATTTGCTTAGGTTTATTGTTTTGAAGGAGCCTTGCTCATGGCAATTGCTGGTAGATTTCTTCTGTTTTGTTGGTGTCTTGCTACTATAGGGATAGTTCACGCTCAACCTTCCTATGGTGGCAGTGGAGCTTTAGACTCTAATCAAGATGCAGCAAGTTTATGCATGAGCTCTTTTAATGAGACTAGAGATCGGGTGATGCAAGGTACTTCACAATCTGTGATTGTGCTATCTGGAGATAATAACCTAGTGCCTTATCTCACATTGCAAAGTTCTGGAGCTAATGGCAATCATTATGTCTTATGGCAAGCACTTAATGGTGATGTTAGAGGCTATGCTTTGCGCAATGGTAAAGGCTTTGACTATACAGGAAGCAATATTGTTCCTAACCCTTTGTCTTGGCATCCAACTTTAATCTGGGACAATCTCTTTGGCTCCAAAAAGGAACTTAAGAATTATTCTTGTGTGCTCACTGGCAGAACCAGAGTAATGGGACGCAAGGTAAGTTTGATTCGTTTGATTCCTCAAGAAGGCTTACGTTACTCCTTTATCCTAGCAAAGGAAGATGAGTCTGATTTTCCTATTGAGTTAACTTTGATCGATAACAAGGGCAATGTTGCTTCTCGTTTAACTACTATGGATAGCCGCTCTATTGGCGGTATCGACTTTCCAATTAAAGATAATATCTTTGATGATGTTGAAGCTTCAGATCATCGTTATGCAAGTAAAAATAAGAGTAGTAACAAGCATATTACAGACTCAACAAGTTCAGATCCTGCAACAATATTGTCAGATAAAGTTGCTCTTAGCTCTGAAAGTCTTTCTGCAAAAGGCGTTGATGCGATATCTAATGATGTTACACAGCCAACACTTGGTTCTTCACAAAGCTTAGGTGCGGGCGCTAGTTTAAATAACGATGGCTCAGATAGCAGTATTATCAAAAGTGTAGTAGAGCAAGGTAAAGAATTATCTGAAAGTGTAGTAGCTCAAGAACAGCTACTTTCATGGAAAGAGCTCAACATTCCTAATGTCTTTACTTTAGTATCACATGGCAAGTACGAAGACAGTGGCCCTGAGTGCTACTTCCAAGAGTACTCTGATGGTATCACCTCTTTTAGGGTATATCGCAATAAAAGGAGCAGTATATTTTATCCAGTACTAACCAATGGCTCGTTAACTATTGTTAGAAGAAACAGCTTAAACTATGAGTTTTCAGTGGTAGGTGAGGTGCCAGTTGCCTTAGCTGAATATGTACTCTCTAAGGTAATAGATTAATTTTCATTAAACATTTGGTTTTAGGTAGCTTGTCTATGGCGGTTAAGTATTTTGTAATTAGCTTAAAGAATCAAGAAGCTAGACGTAACAACATCAGAACTCTATTAGAGCAGCAAAATGTTGATTTTGAGTTTTTTGATGCTACTTATGGAAAGGAAATGACTCCAGAGGAGCAAAAGTTGTGCTCTACTGAAAGCCAAACTATTCTTACCATGAAGGGAGATCGCAAAGTACTTATTGAAGATGAGTTGTCCTTATCTGAAAAGGGTTGTGCTATGTCTCATCTGCGCTTATATCAGCATATTATTGATCAAGATTTAGATTATGCTGTGATAATGGAGGATGATGTAGCCCCTAATCAGTATGCATTTGAGGCTATTGATCATTTAGACGCTATTAAAGAGCGTTGGGATGTAGTCAACTTCTCTTCTGACTATGGTATTAAGTCTTTACCTGGTGCTCGTAAGTACTACTATAAGAAAGATAAGAGCTTTTATTTTCAACGTCTGGGCATGCGCAACGATACATTAGATACTATCTTTAATCGACGTCGCTTTATCATTTATGCTGCATTATATGTTGTGACTAAGGATGCTTGTAAAAGACTGATTGAATTAGGTTATCCTGTACGATTACCTGCTGACTATCTATTGGGCATGATTGGCTACAATAACCTAAAGACTTTTACTGTAGAGCCTAAAGGAAAGTTCATGACTTTTGGGTCATTTGAATCAACTATTGGATCAGTGCGTCCAGGACATAAGATGGTAAGACTTTAGAGTTGATTGTTCTTATAGATAAGGGCTCCTTATGGAGCCTTTAGTATTTAATATGCTTGATTAATAGCGCTTTATAAGCAAGATAGGTTAAAATATCGGATTAGCTTGATTATCACTATTGAAAAGTTTATCAAGGAGTAAGTATGGCTCTTAAGTGCTTTGTTATTAACTTAAAAAAGGATGTAGAGCGTAGAGAGTTTATCTCACAAGAGCTTCATAACCTTGGTATTGACTTTGAGATTTTTGAGGCCTCTTATGGTAAAGATTTATCTCCTGATTTTTTGGCACAGTGTCGACAAAATGAAGAGTTAATCTTTAACCTAAAAGGAGGAGTAAAGGTAAAGCTTGTTGGTAAGCTTGCTCTCAATGAGATTGGTTGTGCGTTATCACATTTAAGGTGTTATCAGCATATTATAGATAGTGGTTTAGATAAAGCTCTTATTGTTGAAGATGATATTCATTTAAATCCAGAACTTTCTGTTGCTCTTAATAATCTAGAAAAGATTGTTGAACCATGGGATGTTGTCAATTTTTCAATACATAAAGGATTAAAAAGTTTATGGGGGGGGGGTAAAGTATCCTTTTGGTGAAGGCTTTTATTTTAAACGTGCTGGTATGCGTAATGACTATTTAGATGCACGCATTAATGCTCGAAGAATAATTGGTTGTGCTACTTGTTATGTAGTAACAAAGGAAGCCTGCCAAAAGCTAATTAAGCTAGGTTATCCTATCAGAATGCCATCTGATTTCTTATTAGGCATGCTGGCCTACAATCATTTGAAAACTATTAGAGCCTATCCTATTGGTGCTTTCATAGGGAATGCAAACCTTGCTAGCTCAATAGAAGGAAGGTGCAGCAATGAGCTTTATCGACTTTAGGTAATAGTAGGTAAAGTAAATCAGCTTTGCTTTAGCAGAAGCTAAGAATTTGAGTGAAGAACACTTTGCTTTGAGTGCCGCAGAGGCAGTCATTTTTGGGCTTGGCCAAAAGCCCACATTATTTGGGATAAATTAAAATTAATTATGGCTAATACTTTTGACCAAAATTTAGTACGTAACTTCTCGATTATTGCCCATATTGACCATGGCAAGTCAACTCTCTCAGACCGCTTCATTCAGGTCTGTGGTGGCTTAACTGATCGTGAAATGCAGGCCCAAGTGCTCGATTCTATGGATATTGAGCGTGAGCGTGGTATTACTATTAAGGCTCAGGCTGTGACCTTAAAGTACAAGGCTCAAGATGGCAATACCTACGAGCTTAACTTTATTGATACTCCTGGCCACGTAGACTTCTCTTATGAGGTGTCTCGCTCCTTATTTGCATGTGAAGGTGCATTGTTAGTAGTAGATGCTGGTCAAGGTGTAGAGGCTCAAACCTTAGCTAACTGCTATCAAGCTATTGAGCTTGATTTAGAGGTTATTCCTGTCTTAAACAAGATTGATTTACCTGCTGCCGATCCTGAGAAAGTAATTTTTGAGATTGAGGACATTGTAGGTATTGAGGCTCATGATGCCTGCCGCTGCTCTGCTAAGACTGGTATTGGTGTTAGTGATGTTTTAGAGCGTTTAGTGCACTCTATTCCAGCTCCTAATGGCGATCCTGATGCACCGCTTCAAGCTTTGATTATTGACTCTTACTTTGATGACTACTTAGGTGTAGTTTCTTTAGTTCGTGTAAAGAATGGAACCTTACGCAAGGGCGATAAGATCAAGGTCATGAGCACAGGTCAGACTTGGGATGTTGAGCGTCTTGGTATTTCAACTCCAAAGCGTGTTGATGTGCCTATCTTAAATTGCGGTGAGGTAGGTTGGGTTATCTGTGGCATTAAGACCATTCATGGTGCTCCTGTTGGTGATACCATCACCCATGCTCGTCGTGAGGCTAGTGAAGCTTTACCAGGTTTCCATAAGGCTAAGCCTCAGGTTTATGCAGGTATGTTCCCTGTTGATACCGAGGACTATAATGCATTCCGTGATGCTTTAGACAAGCTTTCTTTAAATGATGCCTCCTTATTCTTCGAACCAGAGAACTCAACTGCTTTAGGCTTTGGCTTTAGATGTGGTTTCTTGGGTATGCTCCATATGGAGATTATCCAAGAGCGTTTAGAGCGTGAGTACAACTTAAACCTCATTACCACAGCTCCAACTGTAATTTATGAGATCTTGCTAACTTCAGGAGAGATTGTTCATATTGACAGTCCATCTGCCTTACCTCCTATTAGCAACATTGCAGAGATCCGCGAGCCAATTGCAGAATGCCGTATGTTAATGCCTTCTGAGTATGTCGGCTCAGTAATGACCTTATGCCAAGAAAAGCGTGGCGTACAGACTTCTATGGTCTACCACCATGATCAGGTTGCTTTAACTTATGAGTTACCAATGAGTGAGGTTGTGCTCGACTTCTTCGATCGCTTAAAGTCCGTATCTCGTGGTTATGCCTCCTTAGACTATAGCTTCAAGCGCTTTGAGCGAGGTGATTTAGTACGTGTTGATATCTTAATTGCCCAAGAGCGTGTTGATGCCTTAGCTATTATCGTACACCGCTCTATTGCCCAGTCTCGTGGTCGTGCCTTAGTAGAGAAGATGAAAGAGTTGATTCCTCGTCAGATGTTCGATATTGCTATTCAGGCAGCTATTGGCGGTCAGATTATTGCTCGTTGCACTGTTAAAGCTATGCGTAAAGACGTGTTAGCCAAGTGTTACGGTGGTGATATTACCCGTAAGCGTAAGCTCTTGGAAAAGCAAAAGGCTGGTAAGAAGCGCATGAAGCAGTTAGGTCGTGTAGAAGTTCCTCAAGAGGCTTTCTTAGCTATCTTAAAGGTTGGCAAGGAATAGCATTGACTTGCTACTTTTAGCCTAATTTAGCTCATGCATAATACACTGACAGCCCCCTTTATTAAGGGGGCTATCAGTGTTACTGATTGACCCTCAACTTAAAAAAAACTATGAACACTTTTTCTTTAATCTTGGTAATAGCCTCGCTCCTTACAGGTATTGCCTACGCTTATGATTATAAGAAGCTGCGTCCAGCTCGTATGAAGGCCTATCAAGAGGCCATGAAGGCATGTCCTAATCTAAGTAAAAAAGATCAGCGTCGTATCAAGGAAGGTAGTGGAGCTATTACCTCTATCGGCTCTTTGTTTCCTGTGATCTTTTTTGTGTTCTTATTCCGTGCCTTTGTTTTTGAGCCTTTTAGAATCCCATCTGGATCTATGGAACCGACCTTACTACCTGGAGACTTTATTGCTGTTTCTAAGTGGTCATATGGTATTCGTAATCCTTTAACTAACTCTATTTTGATAGAGACGTCCTCTCCTGAGCGTGGAGATGTGGTGGTCTTTAAGTATCCTGAAGAGCCTAGCATTGACTACATCAAGCGCGTAGTAGGTTTGCCTGGGGATGAAGTGATCTTTGAAAATAAGAGGATCTATATTCGCAAGGCTTGTAATATCGCTAAAGCAACTCCTACAGAGGTGACTTATGGTGATAGTACTGCTGTTTGCAAAGCACCAAAGGCCGTTGAGATGACTCAAGTAGGTACTGTTGTTGATGATGGTGGTACCTATCAAGAGGAGTATCTGGTTTTTGACGAGCAGTTAGGTGAGAAAAATCACAAGACACAAATTAATCCTCGTGTTCCAGATTTATCTCATTACTTCTACCGCCAAAAGGGGGTAGCTCGTGGTGCTTGGATTGTGCCTGAGGATCATTACTTTGTTATGGGTGATAACCGTGACAATAGTAAAGACAGCCGCTTCTGGGGCTTTGTGCCAAAGGAGAACTTGGTAGGTAAAACCGTAGCTATTTGGCTATCTTTAGATCTAGATGAAGATGGTAGTTTGATTCCATCTGGTGTTCGTTTGGGTCGTATTGGTGGTCTAGATTAGTGCAAAGCCTAGAGGGTGTAAGCTCTCTAGGCTTTTAGATGAGGGTTTATTAACAAGCTTGGTTTTGTTTGAGGGCAAAAAGATTTAAGATCAAACCTCAACATGATATTAGTGTGCACCCTATAGTCACTCTTTTCCTGACTAAAGTAGTTGTGATTAAGTAAGTTTAGTAGCTCAGGAAGTTAAAGCTGTTTCCTGGTTTATAACTGGCACTAAGCTCTTAGAGCAACAATAGGTTTTGGGTGGTTATAGGGTGGGCACTTTTTGCAGGACAAAGGCAAAGAGATGACTATTAGCAATATGAATTTTATCTACCGCATTCAACACCTTGAGCAGACTCTTGGTTATGCGTTTCAAAACATTGCTCTATTAGAGCAAGCTTTGACTCATCGTAGTTATGGCCCGCATCATAATGAGCGCTTGGAGTTTTTAGGCGATTCCATCTTGGGTATGATTATCGCTAAAGAGCTGTTTGCTCTCTTCCCAGATAGCCCTGAAGGCGATCTGACTAGAATGCGTTCAGTGTTAGTACGCGAGACTACTTTAGCTGAGCTAGCTCGTGAGTTTAAAATAGGTGACTGCTTATTATTAGGTCCAGGTGAGCTTAAATCTGGTGGTTCCCGCCGTGACTCCTTGCTTGCTGATGCTGTAGAGTCCATTATTGGCGCTATTTTTATTGATAGTAATGAGCACTTTGAAATTGTGCGTCACTTGGTTTTAAAGTGGTTTGATAAGCGTTTGCAGGCTATTAATCCTAATGTATCTCAAAAGGATCCTAAGTCTGCTCTTCAAGAACTCTTACAGTCTCAGCACAAAGAGTTGCCTGTCTATCGCATTGAGAATATTGTAGGCAGTGATAATAACCAGGTATTTGAAGTATCAGTCACTGTCCAAGATATTAAGACTGTATTTAAGGGTAAAGGCTCCTCTCGCCGTCGTGCCGAGCAAAAGGCAGCCAACTCTGTATTAGAGTACTTATCTGCCAATAAGTAGCCGTCAATCTATTAATATACTGCTATCCTTAAGCTGACTTGCTTGAGGATAGCTCTCTCCTTTTGGGCAAGTTTGCCACCATCTTTTAGCTCCAACACTACCTCTGCTCTTAATTTGCAAAAATGTTAAAATCACTTTCAAACAGATACTAAGAGTAAAGTTTAATATAAATAGGTTTGCTCTTTATAGAGCTGTAGGGATGGAGCGTCCCAATGTGATGCCTGTGGAGTGCTAGCTTCTGCCGCAATGAAACAGGAAAGTGAGATTCACTGAACAAGAAGCTCCCCAATATAGCGGGGAGTAGGTCATTACAATAAGATTTACTCATAAGAGTAAGTGAGGATAATTTGGAACAGAGCAAGTTTGGCTTTGTGGCTATTGTTGGTCGCCCTAATGTAGGTAAGTCGACTTTAATGAACCATTTAATTGGTCAAAAGATTTCTATTACCTCGCGTAAGCCTCAGACTACCCGCAACCGCGTGTTGGGTATTGATACTGATGGTATTTATCAGACCGTTTATGTGGATACTCCAGGCTTGCACAAGGTAGAAAAGCGTGCAATCAATCGTCTGATGAATCGCGCAGCTGAATCATCTTTAGGAGATGTTGAGCTTATCTTATGGGTAATTGATGCTACCTATTGGACTGAAGATGATGAAATGGTTCGCACTAAGCTTGAGGTCTCTAGTGCTCCAGTAGTGTTAGTCATCAATAAGGTAGATAAGCTTGATGACAAGGAAAAACTCTTACCTTTGATTGAGCGCTTGAAAGACACATTGAACTTTAAGGACATTGTGCCTGTATCTGCTCTTAAGGGTAATAACCTTCATGTTTTAAAAGACATGATTCGTCACTCTTTACCAGATGGCCCTCATTGCTATAGTGAAGATAGCATTACAGATAGATCTACACGCTTTATGGTAGCTGAGATTATCCGTGAAAAGCTCATGCGCCAGATGGGTGATGAGCTTCCTTACTCAGCTAGTGTCGAGATTGAAGAATTCAAGGAAGATGAGCATGGCACTACTCGTATTAGTGCTGCTATCTTAGTTGAGCGTACAGGTCAAAAGAAAATGGTTATTGGTGCAGGTGGTAGCCGTATTAAGCTTATTGGCACTGAGGCCCGTCATGACATTGAAAAACTCATTGAAGGCAAGGTCTTCTTATCTTTATTTGTTAAGGTTAAGGCTGGTTGGGCTGATGATGAGCGCGCTCTTAAGAGCTTAGGTTATGCTGACTTTGAGCAAGAGTAATCTTAGTCTCTAAGCTTAGATTGTTTGAAGGCTTGGTTGGCAGCAGATACTGCTTACCAAGCTTTATTTGTAGGAGACCAGTATGGCTACATTAATTGAGAATGAGCCTTGTTACATCTACCATGTACGAGACTATCAAGAAAATAGCCAAATTCTAGAAGCGATCTCCTTACATTATGGTGCTCTTAGTATCATGGTGCGTGGCGGTAAAAGCCAGAAATCTCCTACTAAGGGTATCTTCCAACCATTCACTCCTTTAAAGCTAACTTTAAAGCCTAGCCGTACTGATTTGTACTTTCTTAATGGTTACGAGTACTGTGAGGAAGGTTATGACTTTAAGATGCCTTATTACTTTTGTGCTATGTACATCAATGAGCTCTTGCATCATCTTTACCATGCAAAAGAGAATGATGCTTTGCTCTTTGGTTGCTATATTGAGACCCTGGAGGCTATTAATAATAAGAAAGATATTGAAACGCACCTTAGGCATTTTGAGCTGACCTTGCTTGCATCCTTAGGCTATACCATTAGCCCATGTGATGAGTTTGGTCATCCGTTAGAGAGCAATGAGAGATATCGTTTTTGCTTTGGCTTCGGCTTTGTAAAGTATGACGAGCGCTTGCTGCGCTATTGTTCCTCAAATACAGGTAAGAGCTATTCAAGTGACCTAGAAGATGATGGGATGTTATTTTCTAAATCTAAGGTCAAAGGTAGACGTTTAGAGAGCTCTAGTAGCGCTCTACATATGGGCTATGATTGTTTTAGTGAAGAGCAAGTAGAGCTTTTACAGCGCTATCAAGAGTATGCCCAAGAGTTTTTGGGGCCTGTTTTAACAGGAGCACAAATTGATGAGATTATTAGCCTCTCTCTTAAGCGACCAGAGGCTGCACGTAATGCTAAGCTGTTAATAGGAGCAGTAATAGGCAGGCTCTTACAAGGACGTGAAATTGTTAGTCGTCGTCTTTACAAAGAATACATGCAAATTAAGGCGCAAAAGAAAGCTCAAACAATGAAAGCTCAAGAGCAACAAGCGCCCGCCATTCAAGAGCAAAAGAGAACTTATAAGCTTGCTCAAGCAAGTAATAGTTACTCTACTCCAGAGTCTTATTTGCAGTACGCTATGCAAAATGGAGCACAAGATTCAGTAGCTATATCAGAGAGAAGTAATAGCCACTATAAAAGCATGAGCCAAGAGCCAGCTCAGGTAAAAGCTTCATATCATCGTTATGTAGCACAGTTTGCATACAAGGCAGCTGAAGCTAATAGTGATTATGAGGATATCCCAGAGTTCGTGTCAACTACTCATAATTTAGATAGCACGTATGTGCAGACATTATCTGATGTTGCATCAGTGTCTGAGCATAAGGTGCCAGCATTTAGTATTGATCAAGTTGAAGCCAACACTTCTGTAGAGGTTAATTTGAGCAACAATATTGATCTGTTATCTAGAGCTACTACTACCGCTACCGCTACTACTACTGCTCCAAAGGCAGATACCTCAAAGGTAAAGAAGAGTACTAGTACTAAGAAAAAAGCTACAAACACAAAATCAAATAATGTAAAAGCCGAAGCTTAAAAAGATGATCTTTTAATGGAAGGTTTGCTTAATAACTCTCTATCATAAGACCTATGTATAGGAGCGGGCGCTTTAAATTTTTGTTGAGCTGGCCGCTTTTGTAAATTAAAATTTGGGTTTTGTTTCTTCCCAAGAAAAGCGACAAGTAAGGGGAATTTTGCATAATAACTTACGAGAGCTAGTCTCTCTTGGTTTTAGGATTTTTATTGAGCACGTTATGGTAAGTTTTTATAAGTCAGAAAAGAAAGCAACAGCATTAAAGGCTATTGAATTGCAATGTGACAGCCTTGATATTCAAGGTCGTGGTGTGTGCAAAAAAGACGGCATGGTCTATTTTGTTGATAACCTCATGCCAGGTGAAAAAGCTCGCGTTGTTCCTGTTGCCAATAATGCTATTGCTGGCTCATTGGCCAGTAAAGACAAAGCCTTTGCAGGCAAGGTCTCTAAGCTTTTAGAGTCATCATCTGAGCGTCGTGCCCAATCCTGCCCTTTACAAAATCAATGTGGTGGTTGTCCTTTAGAGCACTTACCTCAAGATATGTCGCTGAGCGCTAAAATTGAAGGCGTTGCTTCATTGTTAGCAAGAAGTGTAGCTCAAGGAACTTTATTTGCTAAGTCTACTAAGGCAAGTAACTCCCAAGGATCTTCTCGTTTAGGTCGTAATAGTACCATTAAGCAAGTGTTAGCAAAAAAGCAGGCAGAGGCAAAGAACTCGGCTCGCATGAAGGAGCTTAATGAGCTGTCTAAGCAGGCTGCTATTGCAATCTCTAAACCAAGCTTTTGTATTAGTGGATCTGAGCTGAACTATCGTCGTGCTTGTCGTTTAGCTATTCGTGCTGACCATGGCAAGCTTTATCTAGGCTTTAGAGAAGTTAAAACTCAAGACCTAGTGCCAGTATCTTATTGTGAGGTTTTAACCAAGCGCAACAATGAGCTCTTAGAGCCACTAAAGACTTTAGTTAATAATCTTGAAGGTAAAAAGAATATTGGCCACGTAGAGCTTTTAGATACTGATGGCGCTGTAGGCGTACTCTTACGTATGACTAAGAAGCTCTCTGCTGTCGATGAATATATTCTCCAAGATTTTGGCCGTCAGTATGCCGTAGTAGTTTCTGTATTAGAGCCATTCAAGCAGCTTGATGATACTGAGGTAGTACGCGAGCGCGTGATTTTTCAAGACGATCAGCATCAGCTCTTTGTTATGTCTCACGACTGCAAAATTGCCTGCTCACCATCTTCTTTCGTTCAAGTAAATGGTGCTATGAATCAAGCAATGATTGAACAGGTCTTAGCTGAGGTAGATCCTAGTGCTGACAAGAAAGTATTAGATCTCTTTAGTGGCTTAGGCAACTTTGCTATTCCTATTGCTAAAGCTGGAGCCCAGGTAGTAGGTATTGATATTGTCTCTGATATGGTGCGTCGTGCTAATGATAATGCTCAGCTTAATGGTATTGATAATGAGCAGGCTCGTTTCTTTGTCGCTGATTTAGAGGAGCCTTTTGAGAGTCAGCTGTGGGCTAAGGATCAATATGATGTAGTAGTTATGGATCCTGGACGTATGGGCGCAAAGCGCTCAGTAGGCTATATGAGCAAGCTCAAGCCTCACAAGATTGTTATGATCTCTTGTAACCCATTAGCTGCTTCTCGTGATACTACTGCTTTAATTAGCTCTGGATATAAGCTTAATTCTTGGGGGGCAATTGATATGTTCCCAAGAACTTCTCATGTGGAGATCTTGTTAGTCTTTACTTATGATAAGGCTAAGTAATATTTAAACTTTATCAAGTCATTGGTGAAAGGGCGCTTTGAGCAAAGTCTTAAAGTGCCCTTAAGTTTTAAGGCCTCATATCATTTCATTTGGGCGCATTGTTGCTCAAAATTAGTGCTTGCGTCCCATTTTAGATAGTGTCTTATTGGCTCTTAGTGACATGTAGGGGCATATTCAAATAATATTAGTAACTAAAGGGCCTACCAGCATATTGGGTAGGGCATTTTTTGCAAAACATCAAGTGCATCAAGCTTGCTATAGCAGCTTTTGTATAGGAGTTATGTAATGGTTGCATTAAGAGATACCCATGAAGCTTCATTTGATTTTGAGCCATGGGCAGCCAAACTCAATCTACCTAATGAGCACAAGGAAAAGCTGTCTCAATGTCATTTGTACGCAGTTAATTGTATTAATGCCCATAATGCCAAGATTAGCCAAGGCTCTAATAAGAATGCTAAGGTCTTAGATCCTAAGAACTTGACTAACCTATCAGCAGAAATCATTTCCATTTTAATGACTTTAAATATGGATCTAGATTCTTTGATGGTGGCATTCTTATACCCTCCTTTTGAAGCTAAGGTACTTGATTTAGACAATGTCGAAGAAGTCTTTGGGCCTGGTATTCGCAAGCTCTTGCTTAAAGTAAAAGATATGGAAGCTATTCGCTTCTTGCAAAACTACAACTCTAATAAGGGAGCAGAGGCCCAAGTTGATAGAGTGCGTCGCATGATGCTCTCTATGGTTGATGATGTACGTGCGGTTGTCATTAAATTAGCTGAGCGTATTGCTGTAATTCGTGCTGCTAAGCATGCTGATGAAGAGACTAAACTAGCTATTGCTCGTGAAATTGCTAACATCTATGCTCCGTTAGCTAATCGTTTGGGTATTGGTCAGTTAAAGTGGGAGTTAGAGGATTTAGCTTTCCGCTTCTTGCATAACGAAGATTACAAAGAAATTGCTCGTGATCTTGGTGAAAAGCGTGTGGAGCGTGAGCACTACATTGAACACTTTGTTGTAGAACTCAAAGAGCTCTTAGAGCAAAATGGCATTAAAAACAGCGAGGTTTACGGTCGCCCTAAGCATATTTACAGTATTTGGCGCAAAATGCAGCGCAAACATCTGCCTTTTAGTGAGCTTTATGATGTGCGAGCTGTACGTGTAATTATCGATAAGATTGAAGACTGCTACACGGCTTTAAGTATTGTTCATGCTCGATGGGAGCATATTGAAAAGGAGTTTGACGACTATATTGCCAACCCTAAGCCTAATGGTTACCAGTCCATTCACACTGTGGTCTATGGTGATGGTCATAAGGTAGTAGAAATCCAATTTAGAACCAAGGATATGCACCAAATGGCTGAGCTGGGCGTGGCAGCTCACTGGAAGTATAAAGAAGGTGGTGGTTTAGGCTCAGGTGTAGAGCAGCGCATTAACTGGTTACGTAAGCTCTTAGCTTGGCGTGATGATATGGTTGAGTCTGGTGCGCTCTTAGATGAGTTCCGTAAGCAGGTATTTGAAGATCGCATTTATGTCTTTACCCCACGTGGCGAGGTAGTAGATCTGCCTACAGGCGCTACTCCATTAGATTTTGCTTATCAAGTGCATACTATGATTGGTCACCGCTGCATTGGAGCTAAGGTTGATGGTCGCATCGTACCATATACTTATAAGCTCAAGACTGGTGAGCAAATTGAGATTATCACCCAAAAAGAACCTAACCCAAGCCGTGATTGGATCAATGCTGATAATGGCTACTTAAAAACTTCCAGAGCTCGTGCCAAGGTAGTTAACTGGTTTAGAAAGGTGGACTATGACAAAAATGTCCAAGCAGGTGATGATATCTTAGAGCGTGAAGTAGCTCGTCATGGTATTGGTCTGAATAAGGATCAAGTAGCTGCTTTCTTAAAAGAGAAGATTGCTCGCTTTAACGTCAAGAGTGTCAATGACATTTATGCAGGTATTGGCGCTGGTGATATTAAAGTCAATCAAATCATCTCTTTCTTAGAGGAGCGCGTCTTTAAGCGCGAGGAGGCCTCTAAGGAGTTAGAGCTCAGCTCTTTAATTTCAGAGAAGACTAAAGAGCAGTTGCGTGGCCGTCATGCTAACAACAAGGGACGTATTGTCGTCAATGGTATTGGCACTATGATGACTCATATTGCCAAATGCTGCCAGCCAATTCCTGGTGATGAAATCATTGGTTTTATAACTCAAGGTCGTGGCATTTCCATTCACAAGGCTAACTGTCCTCAGGTTAAGGGGCTGATGAAAAAGAACCCTGAGCGTGTAGTCTCATGCCAATGGGGTGAAGAAGCTACAGCTAATGGCTTTACCGTAACTATCAAGGTAGTTGCTTCTGACTATCCTGGATTATTGCGTGATGTTACTACTGTTATTGCCAATGAAAAAATCAATGTCTTAGGCGTAAGATCTCACACGGATAGACAAAAGGACTTGTCTATCATCGACATTGATCTAATGTTGCTTAATTTGCCAGCTTTAACTAGGGTTATAACTAAGCTCAACGAGATTAAACAAGTACGTTCAGTATCTCGACTCTAGTACAACAAAAAGCCTTAAATTCTGAGTAATTTAAGGCTTTTTCATTTACAATTAGCACGCTTTTATTTAAGACCAAAGATGGTCTTATCTAAGTTATCTTAAAGAGCCTTTTGTCCAGAGCAATATAGTACTAAAAAGTGCGATTTACAGGCATGGTGCTACATGATTGGTTGGACTATAGCTTGCTTTGTCTTATTTGGTAGTAAGAGTCATGTTTATTAAAAAAATCCATCCTTCCATCAAACAGAGCTTATTATTTGCTATATGGCTAGGACTTACTAATTTGCCTTTGGCAATGTATATTGGTAATGCTTATTGTCCTGCCTTTGAGTATAGTCCTTGGTATGCATTAGTAGCTTTTTATGCCGCTTCTCTTGGTCATTACTTTCTTTATTTTGCAGTAGTATCTTTACTTCTTATTGTGCCTGTTATGGCTTTTAAGGAGAGATTTGGTAAGTGGTGCTTTTTGTATAGCACAACTATTGTGACTGTACTTCATGTCATTTTAGCTGTTGATGCTCAAGTCTATGAGCTCTATCGCTTTCATGTTAATGGCACAGTCTTAGACCTCTTCTTTAATGGTGGTGATGAGGTTATTTCTTTGGGATGGGAAACCTGGCTCTTTATTGTCGGCAAGGTAGCATTGTTTGCGCTTTATGCAGCAGGAGCTTTGGCTTTAGCAAGATTGATTGTTCTTAAGGGTATTAAGAGCAGATGGTTAGTTTCTTTAGTGCTAAGTTTATTTTTAGGTGCTAACTTGGCACATGCTTATGCTACAGCGGCTTTGATTTATCCAATTATGGAGTTAAAGAACTGTATTCCTCTGTATCGTCCGTTTTCTATGAACAAGCTGTTAACTAAGTTTGGTGTTATTAATCACAAATCAGCTGATCGCCAAATTACTGCTACTGTTGATGGTAAGTTTGACTATCCAAAACAGCCTTTGACTTACGCTGATGACAAGGTAAGTGCACCTTATAATGTAGTGCTTGTATTGGTCGATACCTTACGTTATGACATGTTTAATCCTAAAGACATGCCAAATACCTGGAACTTTGCTCAGCAAGCTTGGGTATTTAATAACTACTACTCAGCATCTAATGCTACTGCAGGTGGTGTCTTTGGTTTGTTCTATGGTCTTCCTTCTACCTATTGGAAGGTGGCTCAAGAGACTGGAGTACCAGCAGCTATTAGTAAGGTCATTTATGATCGCGCCTACAAATATGGCATCTTCTCATCTGCTAATCTTTATAAGCCAGAGTTTAATGAGACAGTCTTTGCTAATGTTCCTAATTTGCGTATCCAGTCTGATGGTAAGCGTCCTTATGAAAATGATTTAGATGCTATTAGCGACTTTAAGGAGTTTTTAGAGAAGCTTGAGCCTAATGACAAGTTCTTTTCCTTGGTTTATTTAGATGGTGTTCATGGCTATGATTACCCTGAGGATTTTAAAGAGCCTTATCAACCCTCAAAGCCAATTAATTACTTACAATTAAGTAAAGATAGAGATTTAACTCCGTTTTTTAATCGCTATCGCAATGGTGTTAACTATGCAGATAGCAATATGCAAACTATCTATAACTTAATTCATGAGTATGGCTATGATGACAATACCATTGTGATCATTACAGCAGATCATGGTGAGTCTTTTAATGATGATGGTGATGGCTTTTGGGGGCATAGCTCTCACTTTAGAGACTATCAGGTAAAAGTACCATTAATCATTAAGTGGCCTGGTATGGGGGCTAAGCAGATTGATACTAAGGCTGTGGCCTATGACGTAACTGCTACCTTGCTACCAAGAGTATTTGGTGTGCAAAATCCAACTAAGGACTTTTCTATTGGTCAGGATCTGTTTGAACTCCAAGAACGCCCTTATTTATACCTATGCGCCTATACTGAAACTGCGATTTTGGAAGAGGATCGTATTGTGGTTGCTAATAAAGAGGGCTTTTTAAGCTTTAAAGATAAGTTCTACCGTCCAGCTAAAGACACTTCACGCAATAGGTATTTATTAGAGGGTTTAGAGTACTCTTCATACTATTTAGAGAAGTAAGCTAAGCTCTCAGCTGTGTCGCTGAGATCAAGTAAATTTTGTGATATTTGTCTCATTGTAGGGATTTTTAGGTATAATGCCCTGTCCTTATAGTTGGACAACGAATTTTTGCTACGCACCATCTGTCAATATGGTGCGTTTTGTTTTTTAGGCTCTAAGTGGGCTTAAAAGGGCGAAAAATCGGGGTCAATATGCTATAATGACGGGTCAAATTTAGCATCTACTGTGGGGTGATTAATGTCTGCTACTCCTTCTTCTGCCAAGCTTATTTTTGTTACTGGCGGCGTAGTTTCTTCCTTAGGTAAGGGCATTGCTGCTGCCTCTTTAGCAGCGGTTTTGGAAGCTCGTGGTCTTAAAGTGACTATGATGAAGCTAGATCCTTATATCAATGTTGACCCAGGCACTATGAGCCCAATTCAACATGGTGAGGTGTTTGTTACCGAAGATGGTGCAGAGACCGACTTGGATTTAGGTCACTACGAGCGTTTTATCCGTACTAAGATGTCTCACCGCAACAACTTCACTACTGGTCGTATCTACTCTGATGTGATCCGTAAGGAGCGTCGTGGCGATTACTTAGGTGCAACTATTCAGGTTATTCCTCATATCACCAATGCCATCAAAGAGCGCATTTTAGCTGGCGCAGAGGGCAATCAAATTGCCATTGTTGAGATCGGTGGTACTGTAGGTGACATTGAGTCCTTACCATTTTTAGAGGCCATTCGTCAGTTAGCTGTTGAGATTGGTCGTGAAAATGCCTTATTCATGCACTTAACCTTGGTTCCTTACTTAGAAACCTCTGGTGAAGTTAAGACCAAGCCAACTCAGCACTCAGTAAAAGAGTTATTATCCATTGGCATTCAGCCAGATATCTTGATCTGCCGCTCTGATCGTGTCATTCCTGCTCATGAGCGTCACAAGATTGCTATGTTCTGTAATGTTCAAGAGCGCGCTGTAATCTCCTTAAAGGATGTTGACTCTATCTACAAGATTCCAGCCTTATTAAAGAGCCAGTACTTAGATCAATTAATTGTTGATCGCTTCCATATCGAGTGCCAAGAAGCTGATTTAAGCTCTTGGGAGCACGTACTTTATCAGCAGGCTAATACTGTAGGTGAAGTTACCATTGGCATGGTAGGTAAGTATATTGAGCTTCCAGATGCTTATAAGTCCATTAATGAGGCCTTAAAGCATGGTGGCTTAAAGAATCAATTATCTGTCAATATTAAGTACATTGATTCTGAAGACGTAGAGTCCCGTGGTGAGGAGTTACTTCAGGGTATTGACGCTATCTTAGTTCCTGGTGGCTTCGGTAGCCGTGGTGTTGAAGGTAAGATCATTGCTGCTCGCTATGCTCGTGAGAACAACATCCCATACTTAGGTATTTGCTTAGGTATGCAAGTGGCCATTATTGAGTATGCTCGTCATGTAGCTCATTTAGATAATGCTAATTCCACTGAGTTTGATGCCAAGACTCCATATCCAGTAGTAGGTTTAATTACTGAATGGATTGATGAAGACGGCAATGTTGAAGTTCGCTCTGACAAGTCTGACTTAGGTGGAACTATGCGTCTTGGTGGTCAGCTCTGTCACTTAAAGGCAGGCTCCAAGGTTCGTGAGCTTTATGGCAAGGATGACATTGTGGAGCGTCATCGTCATCGTTATGAGGTTAACAACAAGTTAATCTCCAAGCTTACTGATGCTGGCATGCAGGTAGCTGGTTTATCTACTGATAACAAGTTAGTAGAGATTGTGGAAATTCCTGAGCACCCATGGTTCATTGGCGTACAGTTCCACCCAGAGTTTACCTCTAACCCTCGCGACGGTCACCCATTATTCCGTGGCTTTATCGCTGCTGCTAAGAAGTATCAAGAGCAGCACTAATTACTATTAATTAAAAGAATAGTAATTCTCTTTCAAAAAAGCGTAGCAGTAGCTACGCTTTTTTTGTCACTAAATAAGATACAATTTCTTTAGTACCCAAGCAGCAAGGGGGGCTTTTGATGAAAATAATGGCTGTCATACTATTTTTAGTTGCTTTGTTCTTAGCTTGTGACCTGTATTTAGGCCACAATGGTATTAAGCAATACAATAAAGTGGCGCAGCAACTACAAAAGGCACAAGCCACTGCTTTAGTATTACAAAAACGTAATCAAGAGGTTGCTGACCAAATCAACGATCTCCAGCAAGGTTCGATTGCCGTTGAGGAGCTAGCACGTAGCGAATTAGGCCTTATTAAACCTAATGAACGCTTCTATCGTGTCTTGGCTACTGAAGATAAGATCAAGTCAATGTCGGTTCACTTTAATTAAAACACAGCCTAGTAAGGCAAGAGCTTATGTTTATTGAGATTATTAATAACAAGCAAGGCATTCCTTGTGCTCTGGTACGCTATCAGGGTGAAAAAGGTAAGATTCATACTTTAAAGAACCTAGGTCTGGTAAGTGAAATTGATGCTCTTGTGCTAGAGCGCTTAATTACTTTAGCCAATCAAGGCAGTGTTTGGCCTATAAAACACAGTATCTTAAACCAAGATTTGAGCTTTAAAAAAGCGATTAAAAGTGCTTTAACTAAAGGTCTAGTCACTAGTGAAAGCTATGATTTGCTTGAGGAGGCACGCAGTAATCTCAATAAACAAGAGCAATTGCAAATAGCGCAGTGTTATTTAAATGATGAGGATAATATCAATGATGTTATCGCACCTAGCATTCTTTCTAGTGCAGTAGATGAAAGCTTACTATTAAAACCTAAGTATCAGTTATGTTTAAAGCGCGGCATTGTTGATGCAGTAGTGGTGGCAGCGGGTATTGGCTCACGCATGGGCGCAGCTGTGCCTAAGCAGTACTTAAAGCTAGGCAATAAGACTATCTTAGAGCACACAGTATTAAAACTATTATGTTGTCCGTATGTAAGACAGGTAGTCTTAGTATTAAATAAACAAGATAGCTATTTTCAGCACACCTGTTTAGCTTCCTTAAGCTCGATCAAAACTGTAGTTGGTGGTCAAGAGCGTGTTGATAGTGTCTTACAAGGCTTAAGCGCAGTTGAGAGCAAATGGTGTTTGGTACATGATGCCGCCCGGCCTTTTGTTTCTTTTGATGACTTAGAGCAATTGCTCTTTAAAGTAGCTTTAGGAGTAGTTCACGGCTATTGTGGAGGCATTTTAGCTTGTAAGGTTGCAGACACTTTAAAGAAGCAAGAGACTAATGATCTCAGTCAGTTTGATCTTCCTACTATTGATAAAAGTATTGATAGATCTCATCTTTATCGTGCGCAAACTCCGCAGCTCTTTAATACTTATGAGCTAAGTTATGCCATTAAACATGCTTTGCAATTTAAGAGCGCACTTACTGATGAGGCTTCTGCTTTAGAGGCTGTTAATCGTAAGGTCTTATTAGTACCAGGTAGTGAGTGCAACTTTAAAATTACTGAGCCTAGTGATTTATTGATGGCTCAAGCTTTGTTGGAAATTGAATAAAAGAGGTTTGTCATGAGAATAGGTCATGGCTTTGATGTGCACCGCTTTGGCGGAGAAGGTCCATGTATTTTAGGTGGTGTGGCTGTTCCTTATGAGCAAGGACTTATTGCTCACTCTGATGGTGATGTTGTACTTCATGCTTTATGCGATGCTCTGTTAGGAGCATTATCTTTGGGCGATATTGGTCAGCTCTATCCTGACAATGATCAAAGCTATGCCAATATTGATAGTCGTATTTTACTGCGTGATGTTTATGAGCGCGTCAGTGCTTTAGGTTATGAGGTAGGAAATCTTGATATTACTATCATGGCTCAAGCTCCTAAGATGCTCCCTTATGAACTGCAGATGCGTACTAATATTGCTCAAGACCTGCATCTAGAATTGGATCAGGTAAGTGTTAAAGCTACCACCACAGAAAAGCTCGGCTTTGTAGGTCGCAAAGAAGGCATTGCTTGTGAAGCTGTAGTGCTCTTACAAAAACGCGATTAAGCATAAGCTAAGTATTGGCTCTTACAATAGGGATCCTGATTAGTTATAGGTAGTAGTTATCTTGAAACTGAATATTTTTACGCTCTTATATGAGTTTTGCATTAAGTTGGCTAAGCATCCTAAGGCACCATTGTTTTTAGGTATTAATAGCTTTATCGAGTCCATCTTTTGGCCTATTCCGCCAGATGTTATGCTCGCTCCTATGTGTCTAGCTCGTCCTAAGCTTTCTATGTACTATGCTGCTATTACCGTAGTAACTTCGGTAGTAGGAGCAATCTTTGGTTATTACTTAGGCTATTTCATTTACGATCCTTATATTGCTGATCTTATTAAGTGGCTTAATTATGAAGCCTCTATGGAGACAGTACGCAATTGGTTTGTTATGGAATATGGCATCTTGATGATCTTTGTTGGTGCCTTTACTCCTATTCCTTATAAGGTCATTGCTGTCACTACAGGTGTAGTAGCTGCCGAGAGTATGGCCAGCACTGGCACTACGGGTATGCTCACTATTATTAACTTTGTACTAGTGTCCTTAGTTGGTCGTGGCTTGCGCTTTTTCTTAGAAGCTGGTGTGATTATGTATGGTGGTGAGCGCATGGAGCATGCTATTCGCCGCTATATTGACTACATTGGGTGGGCTTGCGTGATTTTAATTGTGCTCTACATTGGTTATAAATTATTATCGCAAAATACTTAATTATGTCATCTAGCTCTAGTACTAGCTTTAAGTACTTGAGAGTGTCACAATATTAAGCATTCGGCCCTAATGTAAAGGGTGATTCCTCTATATAAAGGCGTAATGGTGTTTTCGCCCGTATCTCCTTTAAAATAGGATAGGAAGGATTTTCCTGCTGATTTTGTTTCAATAATGAGCAATAGCTCAATGGCTTATAGTTAGTCAATAAGTCATACCGCGCCTTGCGTTGGTAGTCTAGCGAATTTGTGATAAATGATTAAACCAATGATTAGCATTACTTTATTATCTGCATTAGCATCTCTGATCTTAGGTTGTGAAACCTCTAATCAGAACTACAACCCAAATAGAGTGGTAGATGTCACTAAAAGTCAAGCTACCATTAATCAAGCTCAGCAGGCAGTTAATAAAGTGGTAGAAGAAAGTGCCCCTGTTATTACTGAAATGCCTGTAGAGCAGACGGTAACTCCTAATTATGAACTTACCACTTATGAGCCTCCAGTAGTTGCTCCTAATAACGATATTGTTACTTATACAGGTAATGCCTTGCCTTATGAAGAAGAGGTTGCCCCTTATTTAATTGGTGGCGTGCCTGATGGTCCGCTGCCTCCTACTGTTGATAGTGCTCCAAGTATGCAAGCTAGTGTTGCAACTAATAGTGCTAGTGCTACCACTTCTACCTCTTCAGGTAATTGGTTATTAGTAGATAGTGCTGAGGCTAATAAGGATGTTTCTAACTCTCAGGCAGTACAAAAGTCTTTAGATGCCAAGCAGCAAGTTAAAGCCTTGCCTTTACCTGATAAGTATGTCGTAGTTAAAGGTGATACCTTATACTCCATCGCTTTCCGCTATGGCCTTGATTATCATGCTTTAGCTAAGATTAATAAGATTGAGCCTCCTTATAACCTAGCCTTAGGTCAGGTCTTAGTGCTTAATTTACAGTCACAGCGTGCCCCTGTTTATGTAGTACAAAAGGGTGATACTTTGTACTCTATTGCTCGTAAGAATGGTCAATCAGTTTCTTTCTTAGCTGGTGTTAATAATCTTGAGCCGCCTTATAACTTAAGACTGGGGCAAAAGATCTTACTTTCTCGCGAGAATGTAGGAGAGAGCTCTAAGGGCAATAGCGAAGTGCCTGTAGCAGGTGTACAGTCACAAATTGCTACTAATACTACCAAGCCTAGTGCTACAGTAAATACTACTACCACGACAACTACGACCACTACTTCAAGCTCAGGTAATAAGACTACTACCACCACTACTACCAATAAGACTCAGCAAATTAGCTCTGCAGAAAAGGTACCTGCTGCAGCTCAGACTCCTATTGTTAACTCCAAGACCCGTAAGGTCGCTGGTGTAACTTGGTCTTGGCCTACCTCAGGTAAGGTCATTGAGCAATTCTCTACGGCTGAGCAGGGTAATAAGGGTATTGATATTGCAGGCTCCCGTGGTCAGGCTATCTTATCTGCAGCTGATGGTCAGGTAGTTTATTCTGGCAATGCTTTACGCGGCTTTGGCAATCTCATTATTATCAATCACAATAATGAGTACCTTTCAGCCTATGCCCATAATGATGTTATGTTGGTCAAAGAAGGCCAAAAGGTCAAACGCGGTCAACATATTGCCCGCATGGGTAATACTGATACCACCTCACCACGATTACACTTTGAGATCCGCTATCGCGGACAATCGGTAAATCCAGTAAGCTATTTACCTAAGTAATCATGAAAAGGCTCCTTAATTTTAAGGAGCTTTTTTCTTATTAGCATTTCTTGGTAGCGAGCTCTTTGAGCTCATGTAAGGTATTAAGGGCTGCTAGTGGAGTCAGACTATTAAGATCAAGCTCATTAAGCTTAGTTTGCATCTCTTGGTTGCACTTAAGCTCATGCTCTAGTTGAGCTGCTTGAGCTTGGCTTTCTAAAAGCTGAGCTTTCAAAGTAGTGATTTGCTCTTGCAAAGCAGCACTGTCAGCACTTAAAGAATTGGTCGAGGTATCTGGAGTAAAAGGTAAGAGTGGATTGGTAAAGATATTGCTCGAGCTCAGCTCCTTGGTGCGAGCTTGATAAAAGCCAATAGCGGCTTTGGTGATCTTGCTTGGCACACCTGCTAGCTGGGCAACCTCAATACCAAAAGAGCGAGATTGACGACCTTTCTGAGCACTGTATAAGAAGACTATCTTGCCATTGAATTCTTTGGCATTAAAGCAAAGGTTAAAGGCATTATTATAGTTTTCGACCAAGGTAGTAACTTCAGTATAGTGGGTGGCAAACATAGTCTTAGGGTGAATGTTCTTAGACAGATATTGCACAATAGCCTCAGCAATAGCCGCACCTTCTGCTCCTGAAGTTCCACGACCTACCTCATCCATAATCACTAAACTATGTTCAGTAGCATTATTTAAGATAGTTGCTGTTTCTTCCATCTCCACCATAAAAGTAGAGCGTCCTGAGGAGAGATCATCTGAAGCTCCAATACGAGTAAAGATACGGTCAATATCGCCAATTAATGCACTTTGAGCAGGGACAAAAGATCCCATACGTGCCATGATAGCAATTAAGGCACTTTGACGCATAAAGGTCGACTTACCGCCCATATTAGGTCCTGAGATCACAGCTAAGCTTTGCTGGTTATTAAGCTCAATGCTGTTGACGATAAATTGCTGCTCGCTAATAGCTTCTACTACAGGGTGGCGGCCTGATTCAATTTTAATAATGCTCTCTGAGCACAGCTGAGGACGTACATAATGTCTCTTAGTGGCTACTCGTGCTAGAGCTAAGGCAACATCTAAAAGTGCAATATTATGAGCAAAGGCACTAAGTTTTGGTAAGAACAAAATCAGCTGCTCAATCACTTGTTCATAGAGCTCTTTTTCTAATTGTAAGCTGCGAGTTTTTGCTGAGAGTGTTTTCTCCTCCAAGACCTTAAGTTCAGGAGTAATATAGCGTTCGCTATTTTTTAAAGTTTGACGACGGACATATTCAGGAGGAACCTGATCGGCAGCCAAACGAGAGAGTTCGATATAGTAGCCATGGACATTGTTAAAGCGTACCTTTAAGGAGGTAATACCAGTACGCTCCTTTTCACGCTCTTCAATGGCAATTAAGGTATGCTCAGAGCCATTTTGCAGATCACGCAGCTCATCTAGCTCGTTATTGTAACCTTCAGCAATGACTCCGCCATCTCTAATCATTAGGGCAGGGAAGTCTTTAATAGCTTTCTTTAATAAATCTCCGACTTCATCAAGCTCAGGAAGAAGCTCACTGTGTTCTTGTAAGAGTTTAGAGTAGGGACTATCTACTTCTTGGTAGGTTAACAGCTCTTTGAAAGTTGTAAGCAGATCAATAGCATCACGTAATTTAGAGAGATCGCGCGGCTTAGCAGAGCGTAAGCCTACACGAGCAACAATACGCTCTAAATCGCCCATAGAGCTTAACAATTGCACCAGCTGCTCGCTCTTAGGGGCACTTTGTAAGGCTTCTACGAGATCTAAACGGGCATTAACTTGTTCATTATTGCGCAGAGGATTAATGATCATATTGCGCAGCATGCGAGAACCCATAGTAGTTTGTGTTTCATCGAGCACGCCTAAAAGGGAGTTTTGTTCAATGCCAGCTAAGCTTTCAATAAGCTCTAGATTCTTTTGGGCATTGTAATCGAGCATGACAACATTGGAGATATTGTCATTAACAATGTTAGTGACATGCTCTAAATTAACATTTTGGGTGCTCTTTACGTAGTTTAAGAGTGCACCAGCAGCACAAATCGCACATTTGAGTTCATTAATGCCAAAGCTTTTTAAGCTGGTACTTTTAAATTGCTCGCACAATTTGCTATAAGCAGTATCGTAGTTAAAGTCCCAAGCAGGTAGTGCTTTACGGCATACTATATTTTGAATGTCTTTGTAGTATTTAAAGCGCTCTGGATATAAAAGCTCAGCAGGGTTAGTCTTTGATAACAGCAGAGCAATTTGTGGTAGAGAGTTTACTTGGGTAGCACCAAAACGACCTGTACTTAAGTTTAAGGTTACTAAGGCAAAGACCTCACGCTCTTCATAAATAGCAGCAATAATATTATCTTGACGCTCAGGGATCATTCCCTCATCAGTAACTGTTCCAGGGGTGATAATACGGGTAACCTTGCGGCTCATCATAGTGCCTTTAGTTTTATCACCTACTTGTTCGCATACTACTACTGAGCGTCCCATTTTAATCAAGCGGGCAATATAACCATCACTAGAGTGATAAGGAACTCCAGCCATAGGAACAGCATTTCCGCCTTGATTACCTCTACGAGTTAAGGTTAGATCCAGTAAGTTAGATACTATCTTGGCATCATCATAAAAGAGCTCATAAAAATCACCTAAACGATAGAACACTAAGGTATCAGGGTAGTTCTTTTTGATCTCGAAGTATTGACGCATCATAGGGGTTAGTTGGTTAACATCGATTTCGTCAGTCATAATAATATTATTAGCGCGGAAATCCCTGTCTTTAGACAGGGGAGGAAGCGCACTCCTTTTTGATTACAGTTAGAAATGTTTTTCGCTTTTCGATAAGCTTAAGTTTTTTAGGGGTGATAGATTTGGATATATACTGACCATCAATGGTTCTAATATCAAAACCTCCATCTTGACGCCGCCCCATAATAAAACCTTCTTTTCCATAACACTTTTCACCAAAACACTTAACTTTTACGGCAAAAACCTGAAATGATCGAGATCACATAATTCAGGGGGCTATTTA
>Reba_p2__coassemble_443_pt1 | contig 35857 bp, 22 predicted proteins | sample Reba_p2__metabat2_low_PE_017 | metagenome-assembled genome bin Reba_p2 | reverse complement strand
TAGTACATCAGTAAGGGCAAGCCCTCGCCTTTAGGCGGGGGATACTGGTGACTGTAGTAGATATGATTGACTCTAAGCTTGAGGTCGCTAGTTCTTATAAGAATATTCATGCAATTAATGCCCAACGTAATGATCTTAAGGCTTTAGTAGATGATCTAACTGTAGGTCAAGGTGTAGATATTGTCTTTGAGTGCTGTGGTGCTGCTCCTGTGATTGCTAATCTTTCACAATATGTTAAAGCTGCAGGCACAGTAGTACTAACTGGCATCCCACTTGAGCTCCCTCCATTTGATATCGTAGCTGCTCAAGCTAAGGAAGTAACCTTTAAGACTGTCTTCCGCTATGCCAATATGTATCCACGCACTATTCGCTTAATTCGCTCTGGAGCCTTAAATATCAAGCCACTGATCTCCAAGGTCTATGACTTTGAAGATGCAGTTCAGGCTTTTGACCGTGCTGCATCGGGCACAGCTGGCGATGTCAAGATCATGATTGATTGTGCTAATGCCTAATCAACAACAGTAATCACCCCTAAAAAACTTAAGCTTATCGAAAAGCGAAAAACATTTCTCACTATAATCAAAAAGGAGTGCGCTTCCTCCCCTGTCTCAAGACAGGAGTTTCCGCGCTACTAATATTATTATATTTTCCAAAAGCCTAAAGCCTCACCTTGCGTGAGGCTTTTTCTTAGGCAATAAGAATAGATCTGACAGCTGATTATTCCCTATTAATGAATAGTCAGCACTGGGGTGATTTCTTCCTCTACCAGTCAATTACTTACATAATAAAAAGCCCAGCAATTGCTGGGCTTTAAACTTATTTAGTCTTATCGGTTATGGAGAAGTTTGCTCCCTCACGATTAACATGGAAATAAGAAATACTATTGCGCAAGGAGTGGAGTGCGCCGACAGTCTGATCAATAATTTGCTGAGTATTTTGTGCCTCGTCATTGGCATCCTTAGCTAAATCAGAGATATCGTGGATATGAATTGAAATCTCATTAGTAGCGGCAGTTTGCTCCTCTGCAGCTGAAGCAATTTGCGTGATCTGCATTGTAACTTGGTCAATATGTTGCAACATATCATGCATGGTGCCCTCAACTTCAGCAGTATCTTTGCTCGTAGATTCCATAGTTTCTACCGAAGCGTTAATGGACTCAGCAGCAGCGGCAGCATCCTTTTGAATGTCAGCAACCATACCTGCAATCTCTTGAGTCGAAGCACTAGTGCGGCTAGCAAGAGCACGAACTTCATCAGCTACTACAGCAAAGCCACGACCAGCCTCACCTGCACGAGCAGCCTCAATAGCTGCGTTTAAAGCCAATAAATTAGTCTGAGCAGCAATCTCTTCAATAGTGTTAACAATAGAGTTAATGTCTAAAGACTTCTTAGCAACCTTCTCTACAGCTAATGAGTTATCGTGCACAACCAAGCTTTGAGAGCGAATAGCTTCAATAGTCTGCTGAATGCGACCTACACCATTATCAATGATACCCTTAGTAGACATAGATAAGTGAGATGCATCTTCACAGTTCTTAGCAATATCTTGGGTAGTAGAGAGCATTTCCTCAGAGGCAGCAGAGACAGTAATGGACTTGTTCTCGCACTCATTGACCTTAGCAGAAATAACATCAGATAAGTTGATAATATCACGCAAGGCTTTTTCTGTATGAGCTGAGTTGTCTTTAACATCACTTAAAGCCTTATTTAGGTTATCGCGCATAATGCGGATCTTATCGATGATGCTGCCAAAGTCATCTTTATTGTAAGATTGAATCTCAAAAACGAAGTTACCACGGCACATTTCATCTAAGAACTTGCCTTGACGAGTAATGCAACGGCTGATGTAAGAGCAAATAACATATGATAAGAACACGCCAAAGATGACTGAGCCGAAAGCTACACCAATACCAATATAGGCATTGCTCATATCAGCAGCATCACGGGCTAGAGAGATAACTACATGGCTTTGATAATTGCTAATTTCAATGCAAGTATTAAAGATTTCTGCCACATTAGGTCGTACTTCACGTAAGTATAAGTATAAAGCAGTGCCTTTGCCGCTATTTAAAGCCTCCATAGTCTTATGATACATAGGACGCAACTGCTCAATTTGAGAGACTAAGGCTTTGACATTGCTATTAAACTTTACATTACCTGCTAAATTGTCTTTTTCTAAACTTAAAGCATGGCTGTCACTTAAGACCTTATTTAACAGTTCATTAGTGGCACTTTGAAATTGGCCACGACCTTTAATAGCATTAGGGGCATCACTTAAATAAGCCAAAGCATTGCTATCTAAAGCACGAATATCCAGCTGCAGCTTTTCGATACGATCAGCTGAACTACCTAAGATAATAGAAATATCTTCTGCCACATCCGTGCTCTTATCTACGGACCAATAAGAGACAGTAGAGACCATGATGGTCATGGAGATGAGTACTGTAGATAAGATGATTAGCTTTACTTTGCTTTTTAGATCATAAAACCATTTGAACATATGATTTCCTCACTATGGTTAATATTGAGTTAGAAGCACTAAAAAGCAAGGTAAACATCAAACACACACTTTGATATTTATCAATTTATACTCTAGCAACACTGCTCCCCTTATCTTTGCCAATTTTTTTTTAGAAGCAGGTTTGCAAGACAGATCAAAAGTACAGGGCAGAACTTAAAGTTCTTCTTTCACCTAAAGCAAGAAATAGATTTAAGTTTTACCAGCGCTTTCTGCTCGCGCTATTTAGTGACTATAAGCCAATGAGCATAGAGCTATAGCTAGTTTGCTTAAAGAAGAAACTCAATGAGACAGAGAAGAGATCATTCGAGATCTAAGAGAGGGTACAAGGGCATGGAAAAGATGCTAAAAGCTCTCCTAGATTACTCGCTTAAGTTGTTCAACTAGGATCTCATCAACTGCAATTTGCTTTAGCTATAAGCATAGTGAATTGAGCTTGATTCTTTTAGCACTTTAAAAAATGAAGTGCAACAAAAGCTATTAAGTACGGCTCAGGCCTTTCTTAATTGGCCTTAATCATCACATTTTTAGCAAGTTATTGCAAGAACTTGGTGCAAAAATTTTCCACACTTTTTAATAATGTTCCCTATGTCTAGGAACCAAACTCACTTTTGACTTTGTTGCAAATTTGCACTATAGATCACATTCACGATATTAATAAACCTAGTTAAAGTGCTAAGGTTTAAATATCAGTACCACTATTTCTAATTTTACAACTCATATTAGTCTCTAAGAGGAGTCGTCTTATGACTTCATTAAAACAAGCCTTTATCCATATCTTTATCAAAAACCCTACTAATGCCAGCGGTCGCGCTAGCCGCTCAGAGTTTTGGTGGGGCATGTTCTTTTTTGCTCTATGTGCCCTAGCTTGCTATGGCAGCGCAGTCTATGTACCTCATGCAGGCTATGTCATTGCTGCTCTGCTCGCTTTAGTGAGCATCTGGCTCTTGATTATTACCCTCATTAGACGAATTCATGATAATAATAAGAGTGCCTTAATCTTCTTACTGCCAATACTGCCTATTGCTGTACTCTACCAGCTTACAGGTGAGTACTATGTGATTCCAGAAACCTTTAGCGAGCCTTGTGTTGCTGCCTATGCTCTTAGTGCTTTAGTCGTAGTATATATTATCTACCTACTATGCAAGCGTGGTACCTTAAGTGATAACCGCTTTGGTGCCGACCCACTACTAGGCCCTACCAATGCTAAAGCCAAACAAGCTGCTAAAAAGCAAGCTGAGGCCGAGGCTAAAGCCCAAGCTATAGAGGAAGCTGTGCCTGAGAGCGCTGAACTACAGACAGAATCCACTACAGATAAAGGCGAGAGTGCTAAGCAATAAGGCAATAAGCTGCTATTAGCTTTATAAGAGAAAAGGGCATGAGATTTTAATCTCATGCCCTTTGTTTTTCCTTCTCGTTTGATTGTCAATAAAGCTTTATGCTGCTGGCAAGAAAGCTAAGAAGAAGGACAAGATAGCGGAGTTGACGAAGTCAATGAATAAAGCACCTACAATTGGCACCACAAAGAAAGCCTTTGGTGATTGACCGTTAGCTCCAGTGAAGGTTTCCATGTTAGCCATAGCATTAGGGGTAGCACCCATACCAAAGCCACAGTGACCAGTGGCGATAACTGCTGCATCATAATCCTTGCCCATAACACGGAAGGTAATGAAGTAAGCAAATAAGGCCATAACAATGGTCTGTACTAACAAGATAGTTACTAAAGGCACAGCTAAAGCAGAAAGCTCCCATAAGTTCATGGTCATAAGAGCAATAGCTAAGAAGAGCTGTAAAGAGATAGAGCCGATAACATTGATGGAGTGCAATGGAACATTGCGGTGAGAGAAATCCAAGAAGTTACGGATAGCAGCAGCTACCATCATAGGGCCTAAGTAAGCTGGGATAGTGATATTAACAGCAGATAAGCCTAAGATGATGAAATGTCCAATACCCATAGCAACGATAATATAGCAAGCTGCACTAAATAATAATGGCTCGTCAATATTCTTTTGCTCTTTAGTAAGCTTGCCTTCAACGATATCAGGATTCTCAACTACATGATTGATTTGCTCATCAGAGGCCTTTAAGTTATAGCGAGCTAACAGACGCTTACCAATAGGGCCACCAATCATACAGCCAGCAACTAAACCGAAGGTAGCAGAGGCAATAGAAACAGTTAAACCTGCCTCTAAGCCCTTATCAACTAATAAAGGACCAAATGCAGCAGAGGTGCCGTGACCACCAGTTAAAGAAATAGAGCCAGTAGCTAAGCCCATGAAGAGGTTTTGGTCAAACAAGTAAGAGATGGAGATACCGATACAGTTTTGAACCAAAATTAAGCCAATAGAGCAGCATAAGAATAAGGCTACGGCGTAACCACCAGTTAAGAGCATCTTAAAGGAAGCAGCAAAACCAATGGTGGTAAAGAAAGCGAGCATCAAGAGGTTCTTGAGCTGGGCATCGAAGGTGAACTGGAAAGTACCAGTTTCGTGGCCAATTAAGGTGATAATGGAGAAGACGATACCACCAATAACAGGGGCTGGAATAAAGAAGCGCTTAAGGATGGTGAAAATTTCCTTAATCTGGCGACCTAAAAGCAGTAAGACTACTGCAATCGCTAGAGTCTCCTCCATACCAAAAGTATAAGTAAACATTTACGTTACCTTCTGAGCAAATGAATGGAAAGCTAAGCCTATGCAAAGCGCTATCAAGCTCTATTATGAGGTAGCTAGTTAGGTCTTTGCTTTAATTGCAAGAGCAAAAAGCTAAATGGCCACTGAGCATTGATATCTAATATTATTGTTGCCCGATAAAAGGCAACAGCCTTTTTAATCTGCTGCAAGCAGAGTGTAATAGCGCATTAGCTGCGTTTTGCACAGTGCTCTGACAAGCCCAAGGCCTGCAGCTCGTGAGCTTTGGCTCGCGAATTAGATCCGCGCATTCTCATTTTCCTTTAAATAAGGAAAATTTGGAGCGTTTCTTTGCCAAAGAGGTTTTTCTAATGCACCAAAATGCTTACAGCCAAGGATTTAAAACTTGTTAAGCATGTGTGTTATTTGCTGCAAAAGTTTAGAAAAACTGCATTAATATACAGCAAAAGACTAAGTTTAAACAAGATACTAGCCTCCTAAGGTGCTGTCTTAGAGGTCGATAAAAGCCTCAAAATAGCGCCTTATTACCAATATGGGGCTTTAATAGCATCTTTGCCCAAAATAAGGGCACTTGCCCCAGTAATGACCATAAGAGCAAAAAGGGAGCTTGTAATCAAGCTCCCTTTGAGGTGAAGGACTCACTATCCCTCTTACTAATAATTTAAGTAAGCTTCTGAGCAAGATTGGCAAGTTTCTTAATAGTCCTGCTCTATGCTCGAGATTGACAGATAGCTCTAAAAAGACCTAATTTTAAGCTTACTTAGCTAAAACACCCTAGCTTTAGATGCGATAGCGTGTAAAGGCAGTGTACTCTAAGACGACAACACTAGTAGATGCCTCTGGATATAGTTTAGAGAGGAAGGACAATTGCTTTTTAGCCTCTTCTTCATCTTTAGCTTGGAAATACCAAACCTTTTCTTTCGGATCCCAGTTATAACCCGCACTTTTTAGGGTATCTTTCTTATCAAAAGGAGCTTTATGAGCCTCAATACGATAAGCCTTACATAAAGAAGAGTCATAGAGCATAGCAAAAGCTTGAGGCTTTAAATACATTAAGTGGCATAAAGCTAAGCAATCATTGCAAGCACGGTGAGCATCGTAGAAATAACCTTGTGATTGCACCAAGAACTCGAGCTTAAAACCATTGAAGCCTAATTGAGCCCAATTAACTTCCTTTTGAGAACAAGCCCAAGGTAAAGGCTGCCAAGAGCTAAAACGGCGATCGACAAAAGGACGATCAAAACGGGCATTATGAGCAACCATCAATGGACCATCAGCGACAAAGCTTAAAATGACATCTTCGTTAAAGCGCTGATTGCACACCATGTCATTAGTAATACCTGTAAGCTTAGTGATCTCATCAGGAATAGGCATTTTAGGGTCTTCATAAGCATCAAAAATGCGATCAACTGACAACAGGCACTTGCGATCTTTAGAAAAAGTACAGCGCACCATGCCCAACTCAATAATTTTGTCAGTCATAGGATTCATACCAGTAGTCTCTGTATCTAAAAAGACTACCGCAAAAGTCTGCTCATTAGGCAAACGCTCTACGAGCTTAATTGGCAATAACTCCTGAACTTCATTGCGTGTCAAAGGTACACGCTCGAGCAAGTTAAAGTCCTCAGGATGTTGTTTAATATCTTCGATTCTATTTAAAGGAAACATTGCCTACCTCTCCCCTCTAAGCATGATAATTATATTAATAATATTATAATTAGTATACGTCTATTTAAAATAGATTGCAAAACTAATTTTCCCGAGGCACTAAATACATTAAGCAACGGCGGCAATTGGTTACCACATCAAAAGTATGCTTGCCTATCTTAAGGTAAAAACCTTTAGTTGAACCACCATCATCATGACATAAGGCATGATTCTTAATCAGACAATTACGACAGGTCATCACTGCTTTGGCAATTAAAGGCTTAGGTAACTCAATATGCCCTCCCATACTCTGTTCATAAAAAGCGCGTGCTTGGTGATTGCAAATTAAGCGCTCATCTACACTACCTATTGCTCCTGTAAAGTTATCAGGCAGACCTTTAAAAATATATGCCTCATTGTCATAGTCCCAACCCTGCTCGCTACATTGGACACGGCTCATTTGCGCCCGCTCCAGATAGTTTTGTAAAGCTTGACGGCGTAAGTTATTAAACTGTGATAAAGGCAAAGCAATGCTCTGATCAAGCTCAAAACTACTATCTACTAATACTAAATGCTCATCACCTAACTTAGGCAACTTAGAGGCCATTACCTGAGTAGTTAAAGTAGGCAGCTCATCATTATTTTTATCTAAGACTAAGGAGGCTTGACCTGAGCGCTTTAAGCTATCAGTAAAGGTTACTGTTAAGACATCTTGATGTAAGCTTACCTGAGCTTTAAGCTCCATCTTGCGCACTAGAGCTTTAGGCATATTGATGCTTTTAATAAAGATAGTATCAACATTACGATTAAGCTCACAACCTACCTTAAGCTCAGGTACCTTATTTAATAAGAACAAACGCACTTGTCCTTTAGTCCCTAAAGACTCAACTTTATTAGCTCTAAAGCCTAACAACTCATTGTTGGAGGTAAAGAAAGTAAAGCTATCTCCATTAGCTAAGGTACAAGCACTCTTAAGTTTGACATCTACACTGTTATCACGATTTACCCTAAGTACCACACCAATAGCCTCACCTGTACTCTTAGGGGAGCGCGTATTAATCATATGGGCATTATCGCCCTGTAAAAAAGCTGAGGTAAAACCACGATTAAACGTCTTGCTAACATCTGGAACAAAGTCATGATGCATCTGACCATGAGAGGCGCGCTCATACTTTCCATTAGAAGCAGCAATAATTTTATCTAAGCGCTCTCTAAAGGCTGCTACTTGATTAACAACATAATCACGATCTTTCAAGCGTCCTTCAATCTTAAAAGAGCTAGCACCTGCTGCTACCAAATCCTCAAGCTCATGAAGACGTAAATTATCTTTCATGGATAATAAGTGCCCTGAGGTTAACAGCTGATCTTGGTGATAAAAATCCATAGGCAAACGGCAAATCTGGGCACACTCACCACGGTTAGCACTACGATTAGTCATTAGCTCAGAGATATAGCAAATGCCAGAGACACTGACACACATCGCACCCGAGACAAAGACTTCAAAACGGGTATCAGGATAGGCACTAGTAAAGCTCTTAATTTCCTCTAAGCTAAATTCACGAGGTACTACTATTTGACTAAATCCCAGTTGCTTACAAAACGCTACTTTCTCTAAAGTATCAATATTCATTTGAGTACTAGCATGTAGCTCTAAGTCCCGAACTGACTTCATAGTCAAGATAGCAGGATCTTGGATAATTAAAGCATCCACGCCCGCACTACGTGCCTGAGCAATTAAAGACTCAACCTCAGCTAACTCATGGTCATATAAGAGAGTATTAACTGTTAAATAAACGTGGGCGCCAAAGCGATGGGCAAAAGCACATAAAGTGGCGATATCTTCCATACTATTGCCTGCACTAGCACGGGCGCCAAAAGAAGGACCACCAATATATACTGCATCTGCACCTGCCATTAAGGCAGCCTTACCTACCTCTAAATTCTTAGCAGGGGAAAGTAATTCTAGCTTACGAGCACCCATATCAACCTCTCATCTTTATCATGATGCGCACATTCTATCAGGCTATAATAAGCACTACCAAACTAATGGAGACATCAAAATGCGCTTATTATTCTCAACACTGGCTTTAACGCTTAGCCTTTCTCTAGCTGCTACCTCAGCTTTTAGTGAAGAACTGAAGATCTGTGCTGCCTACCAAAAAACTGACGGCACCTACTCTCACAACTATAAGCTACGTGCCACTATTACCCCAGGAGCTCAAGTAGCAAAGATCATTGATGATGGCTATCTAGCCTTTGTTGAACCTACCAAGAACTACTTGCATATTTCTTGGAAAAAGGGCGGGCACACCTTTATTGATCTCAAAGGGAGTGAGATTCCTACTACTGGTCTCTTGTCAGAAGACGAAAAAGGCAAGACTTGGATAGTCAAATCTAGCTGGTATAAGTGCAATTAGTCCTAAGAGAAAAAGCCCTAAGCATTGCTGCCTAGGGCTGCTGTTGTATTATTATTATTGCCTATATTGCTTAATATTGTACGTAGCCTCTAAGGTGTAAGATACTTCTATAGGCTCATACTATAAGTATTTTGCCCTGCGCTAGACTCAACTACAGCGCTAAGCGCCCTTAAAAGAAAAGCCCTCAGCATTACTGCCTAGGGCTTTTTCTTAATTAATCCTTCTTAGATTTCTTAATATTGTAAGTAGCTTCTACTGTGGAAGATACTACTATAGGCTCAATACTATAGGTACTTTGCACCTCACTAGACTCAACAGCAGCGTTAAGCAACATAGAGCGATTAGAGTAGGCACGATAGACACCATAATTGCGTTCACGGAAGTTTAAGGAGCAAGGATCACCTAACTTAACCTCAAAGCCCTCAGCTAACAAATTAGCTTGCTCTTTGGCATCAGCAATAGCTAACTTAGCGGCTTCACGCTCATACTTTTTCTTATCAGATAAGCTATATTCAAAGCCAGAGATATTATTAACACCAGCTTTAAGTGCCATATCATTGAGCTGGCCAATTAACGCAAAGTCAGAAACCTTAATAGAAATATTGCGGCTAGCCTCATAACCTACGAGCTCTTGCTTCTTCTCTTGCTCGTTGTACTTGTAGTTAGGCATAATGACAATAGAGTCTGCAACAAAGGCCTTTTTATCTAACTTTAAGCTCTCAATATCCTTGAAAAAAGCAGTCACAGTGTTTTCTACTTGAGCACGAGCTTGAGCTGGAGTGTCCTTAGTAGTGACTACACGATAGTTTAAGGTAGCGCGATCTGGCATGACCTTAACTTCGCCTTGACCTGTCACAGAAATCTTACCAAAATCCATAGAGCACTTACCCTCAGAGGCGAAAGCTGCAGAACAAGCCATAGCAGCAAAAGATAAAGCTATTAAGCTCTGTTTGATCTTGCCCATATCAATCTCCTCATCATAATCAAAATACTAAGTGAGCCCACTAAAAAAACTAAAGAACGGCATGCTATTAACGCCCACGCTGTTAAATCATAAAGCAGCAAAACTCGCTCTTATAGGGTATGAACCTCCAAGTTTGTTAATGAGCGCGTTATTTTTTTAACGAGCTTGCCTCAATCATAAGCTCTTAAGCTCTATGCCTTAGCTCTTTTAGCGGCCCATGAATTCATATTAAAAGATTAGAATTAGCCTATCCTTAGCCCCCTTGTTTATCTTAAAAGCCATTGATAAGATCAAGCGCGGCTTACATACTGTGGTGGTAGCAAGCCTGTTAATTACTATTGCTTTGTCAGTTGGAGATTACTTTACTATGCAGCTAGACACTAAAACTAAGTTTCCTTTCTTACACTCAGGCGAGCTCTATAACTCAGCAGTTGCTGAACTGTGCTCCGAGCAGCGTAAATGCCTCAAAGCCATGAATGAGTTTAATGCCTCTGGCTATGATGAACTTGACAAGCGTGCTGAGCTCTTAAAGCAAATGTGCTGGTCAGTAGGCGAAGGCTGCTTTGTGGAAGCTCCTGTACGTATGAACTTTGGCGGCAATCACTTAATCTTAGGTAAGGGCGTTTATATTAACTACGACTTTTGCGCCGTAGACGACACCTTTATCACTATAGGTGATTACACTATGGTGGGCCCTCGTGTCATCATTGCTACGGCTTTACATCCTGAAAATCCTCAGCTGCGCAATCATGCTTATCAATACAATAAGCCTGTTACTATTGGCAAGAGCGTCTGGATTGGTGCCAATGTTACTATCTGCCCTGGTGTTACCATTGGCGATAATTCTATTATTGGTGCAGGCTCAGTAGTAACCAAAGACATTCCTGCTAATGTCGTAGCCTTTGGTTCCCCATGCAAGGCTATTCGCCCAATTAAGCCTGAAGATTTTGCTGCTCCTGAATTAGCTCAATAAATCTTGTATGCTGTCTTGACCAGTCTTTTGTAAGGTTAAGACAGCTTGCCATCCACTACTTGCTCCCTCATTTATCAAACATTAAAAAGCACTGTAAGATACTTATACTCACATCACTTCTCATACGTTAAAAGTTTAGCCTTAGCCGCTCAATGCCACACGTTTAAACCCTCAATACGCCCGCCCTTTTAAATTGGCTCATTTTTTGCTCACTTTCAGCTCGTTTAGCATTCAAACCTCTAAAATTTGACGGTTAAACCACCATCACTATAGCTACCTGATTTGAGAAGCTTCATATGCGCCAGACCAACTCAACTTTAACTTTCTTAAACGCTCAATATCGAGCTATCTTTAAAGAGGCCTATGTCAAAGGTTTAGCCTCTAGTGCCATCTTAGGTACTGCCTTTTTAAGCACTGTCAATGTAGGTGATGCTCAAGCTGTAGAGCTTGAGCGCTTAGAGCAGCTTAAAGAGCAAAATGCCAACTTAACTATGAGCACCTCAGGCTCTTCAGTACACAAGTTTGAGGTCAATGGCAAACAAGCATGGGACGCTAATGTGACCGTCACTGCCAGTGATGTTGACTTACCTCATGCTATGACTGCTAGTTGGAAAAGTAATGGCTCTCAAAGCAGCTTAAAAGGCTCGGGCTCTTTAACTGTTGACTCTAGTGAAAGTGATTGGAGAAAGCGCGCTCTGGTAGCCTTTGGTGAAAACAAAGGCACTTATGAGTTTGAAATTGATCTGAGCAAAGTTGATGTCAAACATGGCGAAATCCGTATCAAGTCAGGTTTAGGTAAAGGCCGTAATACGCGTTTAAACGCACAAGAAATCAATGTTGATGGTGGTGAGAGCAATAATTATGCGGTCATTCAAATTGCAGGTCAGGCTGGCAATAAAGATGCAGGTAGCGCTTATTTAGGCTCAGCAAACGCTAATATTAACTTAGGTAAAGGCTCGAAAAGCCAAATTCGCTTTAGTGGCTATAACCCTGAAAATGCCGTCATGGAGGGTAATCTTAATGCCCAAGGTGGTGTTTTAGAGTTTAAGAACGGTGATGGCACTGTCAAAACTCGTGGCCAAGCTACAGGCACTAATATCACCATTGCCGCTGGTAAACCTAATGGCTGGCACGAAAACCGTGGCCGAACTGCTGTCTTTGACTTTGACAAGACCCTGGCCAAGTTAGAGGACACCTCAGCTCATTTGGCTATGGATCAGGGCACTATTGATATTGAGGGCTTTGATAAAAATCAAGCTGAGGGTTCCGATAAAGACAGCGGAGTTACTAAAAAGGCTGCAACCTTACAAGTACGTAGTGGTACCTTAGAGCTAGGCGCTAATATGAAGGTCAAAAGCGCCAAGAATAATAGTGGTCGTATCTTAGTCGGTGCTAATGACAACTCTATTCAGGCCAAGATGAGACTCCAAAAAGAGCAATTAATGGCCTTTTTAGAAGGAGATAAAGATTCCAATACTGTAGCTGCTGACAATAAGGCGGGTAAAGGTCGTGTCGAATTAACCGCAGGTGGTACCTTAGACTTAAAGCGCTCAGCTCAAGATCCAGAGCTCAACCTTAATAATATTGAATTTACTAATACCATCAAAGATAGCGATGGCAAAGTCTTTGTCCGTCCAACAGAGGGCGCGAGCGTTGCCACTGATAAATTAGTAATGGATCAAGCACTTAAAGGTCAAGGAGCGCAATATCTTACCATCAAGGCTGATCATATTACCTTTAAAGAACAAGATGAAGCTAATCAGAGCTACAACTTTAAGCGTGCCCTAGCTTCTGAGGTCAGTTTTGAAAGTAAAGGCACTGATGGCGAGTTTAATTTACGCAACGAAGTACAAATTGCTAAGACTACCACAGTAGACAATCCTTATAACCCTAGCTCTGCTCCTATTGCTATTGCTGCCCCTACTTCTATTGAGGGAAATATCACTGTTGAGTCAGGTGGTAAATTACAAATTGCCGCTGGTGAGGTCACCACTACAGGTAAGATCAAGGTTACAGAAGGTAGTATATCTTTAGGTGGTGCACATAATGAAGGTGCTCCAGGTGTTGATGCTACCTGGAAAGTCGCAGGCAGCTTAGAGCTTACGAACACTAATAAGAGCACTATTGACCTTTGGGCCAATGGCACTGTTGCTATTCCTACTGAGCAAGAAAACGCCCCTCATACCTACCAAAGCCATAGCAAGTTAGACCTGACAGAAGGTCAGCTTAAAGTTACAGGCAATAAGAGCAACTTTACTACTATCCATGCTCGTCAGAGCACTATTGCCCTTAATCAAGAAAATTTCAATGAGCTGCTTAATGCCGATGGTCGTCGCTCAGGAGATCACAGCCAAGGTGCTGCTGTAGTATTAGATAACAATGCTACTTTAGACATCCAAGGTGATTTACAAGCTGCCCCTGACCAAGCCTTGGCAGCTAATAAGATTAAGCAAGTTAATAGTGCTGCTGAAGTTAACAGTGATGAAATTGGCTTAATTAATAATAAGCAAGCAACTATAATCGCGAATAAGGTTCATTTATCAGGTAACGAGCTTAATTTAGGTGCAAATCATACCTTACAAGCACGCAACTCTATGGTCTTAGATGCCCCTGGCATTACACAAGCTTTAGCTCAAGCCAAGCAAGCTTTAGCCTCCGCAGAAAAGACTTTGGAAAAAGCCCAGCAAGAGTCTAACTTTAAGGTTAAAACTGGCACCGTGATCGTCAATGAACACTTAAGTGCTACTAATAAGGCTCAAGGCATTACCTTTGGTAATGATGGCACTAGCGCTGCTAGCTTAAACTTAGGCCATGCCCAATTAGTAAAAGATAGCTTTAAGCGTCCTAATACTCAAGGACAGCTTGCAAACCTCTCTAGTGCACAAGGCACTGTAGATGTTGCCTTAAAGCTCGAGGGTATTGATGCGTCCAAGCAAGCACAACTTAATGTTGTCCATGGCAAATGGCAAGCTCAAGATATTGATGCCAGTAAGCATGCTCATATCACTGTGGGCTCAGACATTGAAGGTCTAGCTGCTGAGCAAATTAACTATAACCCAGAAAGTGCTCCTGAGCTTAAGGCTAATAAGGTTACTTTAGCTGAGGGCTCTAATATCACCATTAGCACTCCTAGCAAAGCTCACTTTGAGCGCTTTGATATGCAAGGTGGCGAGGTAGCGCTTAAAGGCCAGATGGTGGTAGGCCAAAGCACTCCTAATACAGCTAAAACTTTGGATCCTGTCTTTAAGAGCACGGGAGGCTCTATTGCAGTTACTGGCGCTCATGCTCAGCTCGAGCTTAAAAACAATGCCTTACAAGGTCTTAAGCTGCAATACGGCAAAGATCAAGCTCAAGTCCCTGCTACTACTATCGATCCTGATAATTTATACGCCAACAATGTTTCATTAAGTGAGCAAGCTCGCTTAAAACTCGACTTTAAAAAAGATCAGCTCTTAACTCTTGATGATATCAATGCGTTGCGTCAAGAGTTTATGGCTCAAGGTCAATTGGATGACAATAACAATATTAAAGATGGCTATTTAGATGTCGGTGAGGCACAAATTGCTAATTTAGAGATCACAGACCATAAGGTTGACTGGGCTCAGCTCAAGCCCTTGACCTCTATTCAAGGTGGCCTTAGTGATGTGCTCACGCAAGAGCTCAAGCAAGCTACTTTAATTAATGTGCCGCAAGATGATGTCGTAACAGCCAATGTAGGCAATATCCAATTTAATCATGGAGAGCAGGTCAAGTTAGGCAACACTACCTTGCACCATGCTGCAGGCACTAACAATAACTTTATTACCAGTGCAGCAGATCCTAACAAGGCTTTGGGCGCTGTGGTCACTACTGGAGCTAATGTCGGCTTATACAATGGTGGTAATATTGGTGAGATCAGCTTAGAATCAGGCAAGAGTGCTGACGATGCTACTACTTTAATGGTCGCTGGCAACAGCTCTCATACCACTCATATTGCTCATATTAAGGGTGAAAACACAGGCGAGTATACCAAGGTAAGCTTTAATGCTCCTACTACAGTTGAGCAAGATATTACTAATATTGACGAGCTCCAAATCAACTCTCAAGTTGCGGTTAAGAAAGGTACTACTAAAGTTAAATACTTAACGGGCAATAAAGAGCAAGGCCCTGCGAGCTTAAGCACCCCTAACCTAGAAGTTATCGGTGATCAGGCCATTGACTTTGCAGGCGACTTAAATGTCCAGCATAAGGCTCACTTTGCCCCTGAAACTACCTTAAGAGGCAACAACCAATTTGGTGAGCTTAGCTTTGCAGGACGTGCTCATTTAGCTCAAGGTACTACTACTGCTAAGCAAGTATCTTTACAAGCTGACCAAGAGTTATTAGTAGGCAGTGAGAGTGCTGCTCATGGCAAGAGCTCTCAGGCGACCTTAATCGCTCAGCACTTAGATCTTAATGGGGGCACCTTAGTAGCCGATCCTGACTATCAAGAACCAGCTGCTATTGTCGCTGTTGGTCGTTTAGGTAACAACCAAACCCAACCTATTACTAAAGGCTCAGATGAAGCCCAACACTTAGCTCAGGCATTAGCCCAAGCCGCTGCTGCCCGCCAACAAGCTCCAGTAAGCATTGCAGAGCAATTAGCGCTCTCAGATCACGCAGGTGAGCTCAAGGGCAAGGTAGTAGCCTTACAAAACTCCATTGTCGCCTTAGGTGTTGATACCCAAGATCAAGCCCAGACCGTAGCTGAGCTTAATAATACCTTTGCTCCTTTCATGAAAAACGGAGCCTTACAAGATCCCAAGAAGAATGAACAGGGCCTCGGTGCTATTGCCTTGGTTAATAAGCAGCTTCAAGTAGCCCCTGGCGGCCAAATCATAGTTGATGCTCATAAGAGCTATGATGATTATCAAAATTCCTCAAGGGAATATGACCAGGGCGATATCTACTTAGGAGCTAACTCGGCTTTAGCTATAAGCCAAGAAGCTAGCACTAAGCCACAGAGCGCTGCTATTACCTTTAACAAGAAAGATGCTAAGGTCTATGCCCAACAAGATGCCCAGATCTTAATTACAGGCGAAAACTTCAATCCTAACGCTCCGCTCAAGCTCTTTGCCGATAGCGATGGTGCGGTAGACTTACAAAATGCCAGCTCAGATAACTTAGCGGTCAAAACAGTTAATGGTCTCTTTGAGCTCAAAGATGGTTTAGCCTCAGGTCCTATTAGTGATGAGCTGTACTTATCGTTAAATCCACAAAAAGCTCACGGGCTATATAAGGATGTCTCACGGCCTGTTAAAGAGACTATCTTAGCTTATGCTGATAAGGAAAACTCGCAGAACTTACCTCATCGTCAAGTCTTACACGGCGCTGTTGCCCCAGATGTCAGCTATGATGCAGCTAAGAAGCAATTTACCAATAGTGCAGGTCAAGTGCTTAACAAGGCAGATTATGTAGCCTTAAAAAATGCACAAGGTAATTATGAGGTCTATCAAGCCGCTAATAATAAATTGCTCAATAATACCATTACTATTGCTCAAGGTAAGGATGTAGAGCAAGTAGCACGCTTAACCGATTTAGGTGGTAGCACTAAGAGTGCTTTTGAAGTAGCTAGCAAGAGCGCGCAAGCTCTCGCCGAGCATCTGGATATGGGCAACTTTAGTAGTGGCGATAAAGAACCTGCGCTGAGAACTCAACAAGGCAGCGTCTGGGCCCGCCCAATGTATAGCAAGGGTAAGTCCCAAGACTTAGAGGCTCAAGGTCTTGATTATGGTCATGACAGCACCTTATATGGCATGACTGCTGGTATCGACTTTAATGTCAAACCTAATATTAAAGTGGGTGCTTTAGTCACTGTAGGTCAAGGTAAGGTCGAAGGCCGTCAAGCTGCCTCAGGTGTTACCAATGATGTCACCTTTGTCGGTGGTGGTGTCTACTCGGCAGTGCAACACAATAATGCTCAAGTATTAGGAGATATCAGCTATCATCAAGTACGCTCAGATCTTGAAACTAATACTAGTTTAGGCACAGCAAGTGCTAAGCATGATACCCGTGTCATTAGTGCAGGAGTTAAAGCTCAATATGATATGGATGTTAATGGACTCCAAGTAAGCCCTCATGCGGGAGTGCGCTATAGCCATATCAATACCCAAGATCATGACATTAAGCTCAAGGGGCAGAGCGTAGCTTCTTATCAAGGTGAAAACATGGAGGTAGTCTCTATTCCTGTAGGCGTCAAACTCTCTAAGAACATTAAGGCTAATACTTGGAATATTAAGCCTGCTTTAGACTTAAGCGTTACAGGCAATATGGGCAATCTTGATCACAAGGGCGCTGTTAAGTGGCAAGGCATTGATAACTTAAGCACGCCAATCAACTCTGCCGTTTTGGACAAGGTAACTATGGGGGCTAATGCTAATATCCAATTTACCAAGAACAACTTTAGTGCTGGCGCTCAAGTGAACTACACCACCTCACAAAACGCTGATGATCTCAGTGTTGGTGCGCAGGTAGAGTTTAAGTTCTAGCCCTAAATCCTTCTGTTTTAGACAGAAGGTATTAATTGGACCTTATAAAAACAACGAACCCAGCTAGGCACAAGCTTAGCTGGGTTAAAGCTTATTAGCCTTAATGCGGCTAATAAGCTTGGTTTCGTCAATTACCTACCACAATTACTTTTTGTGGAGCTGACGAGCACCTTCGGCGGTTTGTACCACTAAGTCTAAGGTAGACTCGCCACCAGATGCAGCCTCAACGCCAGCACCTACAGCACCTTCTAAAATTGGGGCATCAGCGATCTTAACACGTGATCTTAATGGCTCCTCAAGCATAGCAATAGCAGCTTGAGAGCTAATAACACCAGAGCCTAAGTCAGCTAATACGACTACGCCTTCACCTTGATCAGCTAACTTAATAGCATCTAATACCTTTTGTGGATCAGTGCCTAAGCCGCCCTGAGCGTTACCACCAGCTGGGTAGATAGGCATATTAGCACCATCGCGAGAGGAGATCTGTTGAACCATGTCGCAAATGCCTTCGGCTACTTTGCTGCTGTGAGAAACGACCACAATACCAATCATTAAAAACTCCTTAAATTCTTCCAGAGCTACCATATGATAAAAGGCTCTCTTTGTAGGTAAGAGGCCTCTACTAACACCATTTTAGCACTGTTTGTCCAGTCTCTAAAGTAGATTTAGCCTAGAAGAACTCATAAAAACAATCCAAAGGCCCTGCCTGTAAAAGGACAAAGCCGCTACTTATAGTATAAGTATAGCCAGACATTGAGCAATACCAATGACAATATAAGTGAAAATGTTAAAGCTGTTGCACAAAAAAACCATTAACGAGTATTTTTGGTGCTTGATTAGTCCTTACGGGAGCCTTTAGGTAATATAGTAAACTCATTTAAATCAAGCTCACTGACAAAGCGCTCATCACTAGGTTGATCACTATAAACCTTAGGCATAGGAATAGGGATCTCCTCTTTAAGAGTCTCAGCAGAAAGAGCATCATCACCTGAGGCATAATCACTAGAGTTTTGCTGGATCTGCTCTTTATTTTTCTTAAAGCGCGAGGCCATATCAGCAGCGGTAGAGGAAAGATATTTAGGCAAAGCTACTTTGTGTGTTTTTTTACCTTGATCAGGTGCACTATTCTGCTCTTGATTATTAGTGATCTGCGTGCTTAAGTCAGGATTAGCTTGCAAAAACTCATCAAGACTAATCGGAGCACTTAATTTTTCTTGAGGCGCTCCTGCCAGATCGCATAAGACAAAGGCATTATCTTGCTCTTGCTCTTTATGAGCCTTAGCTGAGGACTTATCATAATAAGTATTGGCGCTCTTGGCTTCTTCTAACAATTGATAAGCTTCCAGCTTACCTTCTTGGTCATAAAAAGAGTCCAGACCATGATAGAGCTCATCAATTTGTGCGCGTAAATAAGCAAAGTACTCCTCATTCATCTCACGTGGAGCATTAGCCAAAGCCTGTAAGCGCTCTAAAGTTTGCTCATCAAGAGTGCTGCCTTCAGGCATCATATCTTGCAAGGCAGCTAAGCTCTCTTGCGGCGTTAAAGGACGACTTGCTCTCTCGTGCTCATTATCCTCAATAAAAGCGCGCACTCGATCGACATTGTGTCTAAAGATATAGCCCTCTTCTTGCAATTTGATAATTTCTCGGGCCTGAGCCACCTTTTGCGCCCGCACCTGCTTGAGCTTTTCTAAGATCTTTTGATATTGGCTAATACGATTAGCTAGCTCTTCACTTTGTTCACGGACAATATTCTTAGCTTGGCGCATAGGAGGAAAACGCAAGTGACCATAAAGCTCAAATAAGCGCTTTAATACTGCCTTTTCACCAAAGGAGGAGAGCACATAATCTCTTTTATCATCAATAAAGTCAGTCAAGGCACCTGGGGCAATAGCCTTACCAGCAAAATAGTCAAAGACGGAGGCATAGCAAGGAAATTCAATGATCTCTACTACAGAGACTTTATTGAGCAGACCATAAGGGACAATCCAGACATCACCTAAGTTCTTACAAAAGATACCAGGAAAGTCCTTGCCCTTAAAATAAGTCATATCCTCAGGGGCAGCAATGACCATAACATTGGTCAAACCACGATCTAAACCATTGCGGCGATCGAAATTGCGCACGCGCGCAGCTTCTGAGCGGCGGGCAGTTAAGAAATTGCTATAGGCACGACGAGCTACTAAGTCAGCACGCTCATCTTGCGAGAGCTTGTCATAGCCATTTAAGTAAGCGCCTGTAGTATATGCTTGGTTGATCAGGTGAGCGACCATTTGGGAAACATTAACACCCCAAGTCTGAGCCATTTGCTTAACACGAAATGATTCCTCGTCAGTCATAAAGACTGAAACTTGCTTTTTAACTTGACGAGCATCCTTTTTCTTACGTCCCATAACGCAACCTTGCTACTAAAAGAGATTCTTTAAACGGGCAAATAAGCCTTTACCTGCATCAGTTTTGTCCACAATGACATCATGAGTAATAGCCATAAAGGAGAAGCAAAAAGTATTGTGTTGTCCTTCAGGCAAATTATTGATGTCATTGATAATAGTCTTAAAGTTATTAAGATAAGAGCGTAAAAAGCCCTTAGAGCGCTTAGCAATAATTTCTTGAATGCTAAAACGCGTATTTTGTAAACTCTCCGAGTCACTAGCTCTTACAGGTCCTGAAAGCTCCATCCAAGTAAAACCAGTAATAGCCTGAATCCATTCCTTTAACTCTAAAGAAAGCCAACACGGAGCAAAAGGATTACGTGCCTCTTGCAAGAGCTCGCTAATCTTGGCATTGATATGATCAATGCACTCATTGCGCTCAACAATCGAGCCCTTGATGACAAAGCAGCGATAGAGCAAGTCCTCTTTAGTGGAGATCTCTTGATACCAGACAATATTGTGATTGCTCTCCAGATGCTGTTGGACGAAGTTTAATGAGCCTTCATCTTGATGCTTGAGCATATCTTTGAAGTTAAACTGCTCTACAGGCTTTTCAAACTTGGATTGCAAAGCCTGATCGACTAAAGCATCGATAATAATGCGCTTTTGTGTACCTGATAAAAAGTCATCTAAATGCGAGATTAAGAAAGCGGCAAAGTCTTCTTTGACATAGTTCTTCAGCGCACTAAATTGACCTTGGTGCAAAGCAATTAAACGAGCATACTCCGTTCTATTGTGATACAGACTATAAAAAGAGAGCACCAACAGCCGCTTTTTAAAGTTAAACAAACGGTAGAAGATAAAGTCGAGCATGGCATCTTGCTTAGTCAGCTGCACATTGTAGTTACGATTGCGCCCAAAGATCCAATCGTTTTGATAAATGCACAAGCTTTCCCAATTAAGGTAATCAGGCAAGCGCTCCGAAAAATAGTCACACAAGGCCTCAGGCGGGATTTCATCAAAATCCTTAGGATTACCTTGATACCAAGGCTCAACTACTGAGCTCAAAGGCCAGAAGTTGTTCTTAGCTAAAGTATTATCGCCATAGTTAGGCTGGATTTGATATTGGGAGCAATTGGACAAATAAAGCCAAATAGCTAAATAGGCATGAGAGCGCTTCATCGAGGGGGTATAGCCCGTATTAGAGCGATCTTGCACCTCCAGGCCCATATAATCTAACATTGCGCGACATGAGGTAAAAGAGCTAACTAGCTCATTACCTGCAAAGACCTCTTGCCAAGTATTAAGAATACTAAAGCAACTGCTAGCATTTTTAACCAAGGTCTGCACAGGATCGAGATTAGAGCAAAAGCACACTACCTGTTTATCTTTAAGGAAGTCTCTACTATAAATATCGACTAAAGTAGGATACGCCCCCGAACGAAATATCTCTTTATTGATGCCATGGCTGTGGGCATCGCTCCAGCGAATGCGGGCTAAATGATAGGCACTCGGCATGATGTAGCTATGGACAACCACTTTTGGTCGTGAGTCAAGCGCTTTAATACGTAAGATGGTTATCTCAAGAGCGCTCTCTGGCTCCCCCTCGTTAGGCACATAAACATCAACAATATAAATTGCACTATCTCGAGCCATAATTAAATGTAGACCATACCAAAAACTAAACCATGACAAGCACTAGCGTTGTCTCTAATAGTTTAGCATGCTCATTGCAGCTAATTAAGAGCATAAGCATTATTTCACGCTGTGCTATGATTAAGCATACCTGACAACAATTTTTCATGAAGGGGCTTGTTTATGGATACAGGTTTGGATTTTAGCCACTTAGATCACTTGGACTTAGAGATCCTTATTTGCCATAGCCTACAGCAATATACCAACGACTTGGGGTTTAGCGCTCAAGTACAAGGCAGTGAGCTGCACTTTATTGAACTTGCTGTAATCTTACGCCCTGCCATTGTTCAACTTAATAAGCAAAGTGTACTGTTGCGCTTTGAGCTCTCCTCTGAACAATGGGATAAAAGCATTATTGAAAACTCAGCAGGTATTGGTGTTGATACTAAAAGAGCCTTATCTAATGCCTTAGAGTCCTTTACTAGTGCCTGTCTTGAAGGTCTGCTTAATATGGTAAAAGGCCAAAATAGCTATGAAACTTGTACTTCTTGTTTCTTAGGACACCAACATCAATGGAAGGTCTATTTAGGCGATTTAGTCTCAGTAGGTCAAGCTCCTGATATTAAAGAAGCTCAGTATTATTGGGAGGAGTTAAAAGATCTGATCTTAGCGCGCTTGGGCAACCAGCACTTTAGCTATATTAAAGTTACGAGCTCCAAGTCTTTTGGCTCTGTCTTTGGCGAATGTCGCATTGACAATATCATCAGCCATGATATGAGCGAGCACTTACGAGAGCTAACAGCTAAATGGCCTACTGAACAATTTGCCTCACACAAGATGTTCTTCTTTTTACGTCAACAAGCTGAAACTATTCTCCCCAGCACGCTCTTTACCCATGACCGACAACAAGAGCTTAACTACCAACTTAATGTAGTACTGCGCCTTTTTAGCAAATGCTCTTGTGAAGAAGACTATGAAGAACTCCCAATGTTAATTAAAGAGTTCGTCTCCGATCCGATCTTAGCTCAAGAGCTCTTTTGCTTCTTGCCTGAAATTTGCCTCAAAAGACTCTTTAATGAAATCAGCTTTTCTGATCACATTACTATTACTATTGGTGATCATGAGCGCTATGAGCTCACCTGCCATCAGCTTAGTGACTATATGCCTCTGGAAAGATCCTTAGATGAAGTATTAAAAGATAGCCAAGATCCTGAGCTCTTAGAAGGCTTTAAAGTCTGCGCATCCTTTAGCCCTACTTATGATCTTATTAGCCACATGATAGCCCATAGCCCTAAAGCTAAACTTACTGAACTCAATAAAATCCACAGCTCCTTTTTCACTACTGCTAGCTTTAAGCTGCGCTAAAACTAAAAGAGCACCCGATCTGGGTGCTCTTTTAGTTGGCACTAATTAAGCTCTGAGCACTGCTGAGTGATTATTGGTATTCATCTGCAGGCAAGAGCAAATCTGAAGGACCAGCGACGGCCTCATCCATAATGACTGCACCACCGTTTTGCTGGCTTTGGACAGGAGGTACATAAGTGGAGTTGCGCACAGGCTTTTGATAGTCAGCCTTGGCACCCTTTTGAGGAGTGACCACTAAATCATCTTCTACCTTGCTGGCGCCATTGCCCTTATAGACATTATCATCAATATAGTCGAAGATATGATAAACCTTGCGTACGCCTTCAATCTGCAGCACAGTATTGATCGCACGAGTGCTTTCATCTTTATTGACAATGCCCATTAAGAAAACATTGCCATTTTCAGTAACGACCTTAAATCTATTAGAGTTGATCTCTTTGCCCAAGAGCAGCTGAGTCTTGATCTTAGAGGTAATAAAAGAATCATTAGAGACTACGGCTGCTGAAACTGGCTTTTGTAAGGTAGCGTAATTGTAGACCTTACGAACATGCTCTAAATCTTCGATCTTCTTTACTACCCACTTTAAGTAATCTTTATTAATGGTCTGACCTGTAATGAGCACATTACCATTAAAGGCAGTAACACTAATACGTAAATCCTCAGGCTTGGAGAGCAAAGCATTGGACTTTAAGAAGCGATAGCTCTTTTGTTCAATTTGTTCATCATAAGCCATGTTATAAATGCTTCTGCTATCTTGCTGAACAGCAGTAGCACCAGTAGCTCCTGCACCTGCAGCAATTATCAAACCGCAGCCATTGAGCATTAAACAACAAGCACCTACTAGCGCCAATTGCACAGCTTGCTTCTTCATAAAAACAACTCCTCGTACTACTTAAATTATTAGCGCTCATTAAAGCATAAGAGCCTTAGCGTTTCCATAGCCTCACACGAGCTGGCTATATATATATATATATATATATTTAAGCTCCAGCCACTTAGCAATAAGAAAGAAGTACCTTATTACCTCTTAAGGTAAATTAACTCTCTAAACGAGGTGAGGGTTGCTAGCAATAAAGTGGTGCCCCTCTCTACTCTTCATCAATAGGTGGTGTCTAATGCGCTGCCTTGCTTGAGATAGGATATTTTAAGAGGCTAAAAGTTGAGGGCTTATCTCGGTATTAGATAAGAGGGAGATTAAGTGCTAATTAAGGTTTAATGTCAGCGCTCAATCTGAACAAAACCCAGTATTTTGAGTATACTTTTTATTATTATAGTGAGTTGAAAGTTAACTAGGCACCAATAAAAAACCCCCGAGTCCATCGGCACTCAGGGGGTAACAATCAAACAAACATAAGGAGTATCTTCATTATACAAAAACTCAATACTGATGCAAGCTATTTTTATAATTTTTTTGAAAAATTTTTCTCACTTTTAATGCACGGTTAGTTTTATCTATGACCCGACACAATGATGATATTTAAGCCATTAACTAAACTACTTTATAAATTCATAGCACAATTATCGTGCACACATTAGCACGTGCCTGAGGGCACAAATTGATCGCTAAATGTAAGTTTGTAACATCGAGCTCAAGCTATCTTATAAAAGTGAATATTTCCCCTATTTTCTCTTTTTACTTCCCCTACGATTAATGAGCAATTTTTAACAAGATTAAAGTTGAGCGATCTTGAGTAGTTCTAGCATCTTGCCCATGTGCTGCCTTTTTCTTTTGTGATAGCTTTCACAAAAAGCTGTGCGCAATTTAGCACAACTTTTATGTCAACTTATGGTTTAAGTACCAAAAAGAGAGCGCATAATCACCCCCAAAGTACTTAATGAAAATGATTTTCATTAACATCAATCGTGCTGTGATAAAGCTGCCCCCCTTTAGTCCTACAATCAAGTTTAAGCCTATTGTGATCGAATGCACAGTATATGCACACAATTACGCACCAATCACCTAGATACTAGGTTCTAGTATTCTAGTATGACTATCTAGCTATATGGGACGTTTGTATCATGTTAAAAGTCTGTTTGCCATACTAGAATTTTATGTGAAAAGATATTTATTTTTGATGGTTAATTTAGTATCATTGCGCCACTGAATTTTTCGTGCTTGACACGCTTAAAAAGAAATCAACAAAACATGAGGATTATTGTTATGCGTCAGTGCAAAGATACTTTAGGTTCCCTTGCCTTAAAAGCTAAGAAGAGCTTAGCTGCCTTAGCTTTATTAGCTGTAGCTACCCCTTCTTTAGCTGCTTACGATCTTTCTAATGATACTTTAGTAGTAAGTGTCTCTGTTGCTCCTCCTTTTGTCTCTATTACTGGCGACTTCCATCAGCCAGAGGGCATCGACATTGCTTTAATTAAAGAGTTACAAAAGCGCACTGGCTTTAAGACTATGAGCGATGAAATGTCCCTGATGACTTTTAATGACATGATTGAATCTGGACGCAGTGGCCACTCTGACATTATTGCTGGCGCGATCTCTGCTACCCAAGAACGTCGTATGTCCTACTCAGTTACTGAGCCTTATGTCTACAACAGTGTGTGCATTGTTACTCGCAAAGGCGACAACATTGACTCTTTAGATGATCTCAATGGTCGTACCTTTGCCTACCAAACAGGCACTAATATCGCTGCCTTGCAATCTTCCAATACCAACATGAAGCTCTATGAGACTTCTTCTACCTTTATGACCTTCTATGCTGTTGCTCGTGGTAAGGCTGATGCTTTGTTAGTAGACGAGATCATTGCTCGTGAGTACATTGCTAAATGGCCTGATGCTAACTTACAAGTAGCAGGCAAGATCCCAGGTAGCGAGACTGGTATTGCACTGTTCTTTAAGAAAGACTCCCCACGCTCTAAGATCTTACAAAAGGTCTACCAAGAGATGATTGATGATGGCACTGTCGATAACATTGTTAAAGAAGGTCTCTCGCAATACTTTGCAGATCTTGTCTACTAATACTAATTGTGCAAAGTTGATAGTACTTCTTATTCAGAAGCTTTCACAGATCACAAAAAATATTATGATAGGCACTATTTTGATGCAAAGTTACACATGTGCAAACTATTATCAATTTTCAATGTGTAAAAATATCTCTGAGCTAAAACCACATGGAGTGGGGCTTTAACGGCCCTCAAGAGGTTAAGCGAGTTACTACAGCATCAAGCATATAGTAAAAAAAGTTAGAGGCGCTATTGAACTAAATCTAGAAAACAGTATTATTCTAGGGAAATTGAAGATGACCTAGCTGCTATCAACTAGGTAAAAATAGTGGGGATTGCTATTTTCATTATCTTCAGCTCTTAGGACTTAGTAATCATTTGCTGATAAACAGCTCCTAGGACATCTCTCCTCTCTCCTCCACCCTTAGCATGTAAATTTATCTTTTCACTAAGATAAAGTTGCTCTAAGGTATTGGCTTTTGAACCATATTAGGAAGAGCAGGAGACCAAAAAAGTAACAATCAAACGAAATAAGGTAGTTTTGCTGTTTTTAAACATGCTTATATCGTCTCAATGCTCCTCGAGCTTGATATACAGGGCGGGGGCAAGTTATTTTACCGTTTTTAAGACGTTACAAGATTATTGATACCTGTTATGTAGCCTCAGACAACAGGTTTAAGCTCTGCTATAGCGCCTACTATCGCACCTTAACTTTTTTCTTTTAGGCAGAGTTTTTTAAGGTATATATATATATCATTGCAAGGGCCCGTAAGCCCTTTTTAATCAAACATCAACAAGGAATCCCCGTCTGATTCTTGTGGCAAAGCTTATTTGCCACAAGAATCCATACCATTTCATCTGTTTACACATTGGTTTCTCCGTAATATCTAGCACTTTTATTGCTTTTAAGCTATTATTTCTCGCAATCTTGTGATAAAATTTCGCTGAAGCTTTTTTAATTAAAGCTTGGCAATCGATGCGCAATCAAACAAGAACAGACAAAGGTGCAACTTTCTATCTAAGCTGTCCTTGCAGCCAAGGCTACATAAGCAGACCTTGACCGTAGCATCTATCACCTCACAAGGTGCTTATATTCTATTTGCAATGAGTTACTTGATACCTAGTTAATACAACATGTTGACTGGTCAAATACTTTTTAGTGCTTATGGCTTACCCACCATCAAAGCACTTGTTGAGATTAACGTTTGTACGGCGTTATTAGGGGGGCGTGAAACCTCTTTAGCCTAGCTATGGCGGGCATTTCACTAACTGTGCCGAAATGGTAGTACACTACCATTACATCTAAAGAGCTGTAAGCTTCGGTGTTGTTACAGTAAATTAATTAATTTTGTTTACAAATTGGCCTAACAATTGCTTTAGCAAATGCTAAGTCAAATCCAGGCGATTTCGTAAGAGTTACTCTTAGGAAGTCATTTTTCTATTATTTTGCAACTTGATTTTGCTTACGTGGTTAGCACTATTGAGTTTTGTGGTTAGTTAGTAGGCTTATACATTGATAAGGAGCATTCTTTGTGTGATCGCAAAGATAGATCCTTGTTATGCATATGCACTTTAGTAATTACAACACCCAAGAGCTTTGGCCTCCCTAGGCAAAACCAATGGTTAGTTTTTTACTATGAGCTTTTTTGCATCCTCCTCAATTAAAACAAAGCTGTTAGCTTGCTTTTGTGCCATTCTACTCCTCTCATGTTTGGTGTCAGGATTGTCCATTAAGTCAATGTATAACTCCATCAATATTGCTTCTGTGTTGCAAGATAAAATCTCTGACAACTACCGAGTAGCAGCTAACGTTTCTAAGCGCTTAGAAGATTGTAACGAAGCTATGATTCGTTACTTGACCCCAAATAACCAAACTGATGCTAATCGTAATTCCTTAGTCAATGCTTTAAGAGAGCTTACTGCTGCTGTTAATGCTGTAAGACCAGAGCCTGAGATTAGACAGGAGTTGGACGAGTTAAAAGAGCATCAAAGCGAATATGTTAATCTCTACAACAATGACATTGCCTCTTTAATCACTGCGCACCGTCCTTATGAGGCGTTAGAAGTTTACTTAAATGTCATTGCTCCTTTAACCTCCAACATGAAAGAGCATGTTGACGCTATTACTGGCTATCGCTTTGAGTACATTGAGAACATCTCTCAAGACTTAATTCAAACCACTAGCTTAATGATGATCATTGGCTTGACCATTGTTCAGGTGATCTTCTCTATCGTAATTGCCTTTGTAATTGCCTCTTACATCCAGCGTGCTATTAAGCTCCAATGTGATGCTGCTGCCGCTTTATCTGATGGTGACTTTACTTATCAATTCCATGAGTCTACCAAAGATGAGTTTGGTGAGCTTAATGACTCCATGCGCGCCATGACTAAGAAGTTACGTAACACCTTAGCTCACGTTATTGATTTAGCTGAAGACATTAATACTTCTATGAAGAATGTAGAAAAGTCCTCTGCTGACATTTGTGATGCTATGGCCAATACTGAAAGCCAAGCTATTACTGTAGCTGCCTCCTCTGATGAGATGGTATCTACCACTGCTGATATTGCTAAAAACTGCGCTGTTGCCGCTAAGTCCTCTCAAGATTCCTCTGAGCTTACCCACCAAGGTATGGATAGTGTTAATAATTCCGCTAACTCCATCTTAGAGCAATACGAGAAGATGCAGCACAATGCCTCTACTATTCAGACCTTAGTCGATCAGGCTCAAAAGATTGGCTCTATCGTAGGCACCATTGATGAGATTGCCGCTCAGACTAACTTATTAGCCTTAAACGCAGCTATTGAGGCCGCTCGTGCTGGTGAGGCAGGTCGTGGCTTTGCCGTGGTTGCTGATGAGGTGCGCGCTTTAGCTACCCGTACCACCTCCTCTACTCAAGAGATTCGTGGCATGGTTGATAGAATCCAAGCTGAAACCACTCGTGCTACTGAGGCTATGAAGGCTAACTTAGACAACATGTCTGATGTAGCTGCCAATACCTCTCATGTTCAAGAGACCTTATCTAATGCTCTGAACTTTGTAAATGAGGTTAACTCTCAGATCACTCAAATTGCTACTGCCGCTGAGCAGCAGACTTCTACCTCTAGTGAGATCTCTCACAACATGCAGAGAATTACTCAAGCCTCTAGTGAGGTTTCCAGCTTAGCACGCAATGCTCGTGATATTTCTATTTCCACTGCTGAACGTTTAGACAATCTTTCTAACAACCTTAAGTTCTTTAAGATCTAAACGCTCGCAAAAAGCACTACAAAAAGCCGCAGTCAACTGCGGCTTTTTTTTTGCTGCAAAGTCGACAATGATTGAGCTAGGTACTAAATCAAAAACTAGATAAAGATGCGGTTAAAGCTTTGTTAAAAAATAGTGCAAAATTATTGCAAAATTGCTATCATAGTCACAACATGCAGACCTAGATAAGGTCTAAGATCGTCCTTTACAAACAAATAATCCGTAATAACTAGCTGCCCTCCCTGCCTTAAGGCGTAAGCTTACCCTAATTATTACAAAGCTAAGATTTATACAAGGAGTTAATAGTAATGAGCTTTGACGTCATGCTATTTGATGCTCATAGTGCTCCACGTGAGCGTAACATCTTTGACAACTGGTTTAATACTCTGACCCAATGGGACGGAGATATTGACTATAATGATGTCCGCCACGCTACTCCTGCGCTACAAGAATTCTATAAAGATCTCATTAAGAGCTATCCTTCTTTAAATGGCCCTGACGCTCCACAAAATCCTATCGATCCTGAGCGCCTTACTGACTACTCTATAGCCCCCCAAATCATTTATGCCGCTTTTTCTTGGTCTCAGGCTAAACTTGCCGATCAGCTCATTCACGATTTAGCTGCCAAGCATGGTGTGGGCATTTATCATGTCAGCACTGACAACGCCGTGATCTTTCCCGATGGTCTAGTGCTTTAACTTAATTACTAAGCGTGCTAATATAGCCCCCCAAGGAGTCAAATTCCTTGTATAAATAAACTACTCCAGCTAAGAGCGTATGCTCTTGGCACTTTTTATGTCCTTATTATTTTGCCGTTTGATAATTTATGTAGTGTGGTCAAGACAATAGCACTCTAGTAGCGCCTAAGTAAATAGTGCTAGATATAATTTCCCTGATAAGCAAACGGCTTGGTAATAAGCACTCTTGCCACGTTGTGGCACATAGCTTATGAGGCAAAGTCAAATGCGTAGGGCTAATAAAGCAGCTTTTACCAGCAGACGCTACCGCGAATTAATGCAAAACACTCGTTTTGAGTGCTACAAACATCTAGATCCTAACCCTAGTGAAGATGTTGCTATTTGCCCGCACCACCATGCCTTTTATGAAATTATTTTTGTGGTAGAAGGCGACTTCTTTTACGAAGTCGAAGGCCGTCCTTACCACCTCTCACACGGTGATGTCATTTTAATTGATGAGCTGCAATTCCACCATGGTTTGATTTACCATTCCAAAGGCTATGAGCGCTATGCTTTATGGATCCACCCTAAATACATGCAGCGCCTAGCCAAAAGATTCCCTAAGCTCGATCCTCAATACTGCTTTTTACAACTTAACTCTGACAACAACAATATTATCCATCTCGACGACGCCACCTTTGCTCAACTGCAACAAGATCTCTCCGCCCTTTTTGAGAGCTTTTGGTCCAAGACTCCTTCAGATGAAGTACTCTCTGAAAGCTACTTTGCCATTATCTTGACTAAGCTCAATCAAATTGTGCACCGTCAGCAGCAAAGAGGTGAGGAGATCCCAACTATTAGTGCCCAAGGATCTCATATTAGCAATGTCAGTGCTTACCCTGTCTCTAATGATATGAGCATTGTCTACCAAAGCTCACATTCGCTCCAAGATGCGGCTAACTTCAATGTGGTAGAAGGTCAGACCCTCTCTGATCACTATAACAATCTGAGCAATATCGCTAAAGCACAGATTGTAGATCATGCACCTAAGTTTAGTCCTGTGCAGTCCATGCATGAAATGATTGCTAAAGTACATCCTGTAATCAAAGCACCTGAACGCACTGTCAGCTTAAATGGTCATTCGCTCTTGCCTTCTAATATTGCTAGCACTGGCAAGGATGAGACTATTACGCCTTTTGGCTATGTCTCAGTATGTCCTATGTCAGGTAGATGTCATAAGCATGCTTTTTTTAATGAACTACTACTATCTTGCATCGACACTGATACCAATCTCGTCTCTTTTGCTCCTAATGTAGGCGATACTTATATCCCCTCAGCTGATGCCTCAATCTTTGATCCAGATCCTGAGCTCGATAATGTGCCAGAAAGTAAAGGCAGCTTCCAAGATATCTACACCGACTCTTTTACTTACGATGATGACAAGAAAGATATCGATCATAAAAAAGCGACCAAGTTAGCTCCTTGCCAACAAGGCCCGCGCGAACGAACTGGCCATGACTTCCAAACTCTCATTATGCAAGGTGAAGGTGAAGCCCCTGCTCCTATTTTAAGTGATGGAGCCATGCCAGGCTTTAATATTCCTATCGAAGAGGATGAGATGCACTTGAACTTAAAGCTCTCTGAGAGCTTAAAGCTTAGTGCTTTGCTTAAGTTTATTAACCTTAATATCAATGAAAACTTAAGCCTAGATGAGATCTCGCAGCGCTTTAACTTAAGCAAGTTCTATCTCACCCGTCGCTTTAAAGAATTAACAGGACTATCTTTACATCAATTTATCGTCAAAAAGCGTTTAACTCGGGCACGCTATTTAATTAGTGTGGGCATCGATCCTTATCGTGCTGCTGTGGAGGCAGGCTTTAATAACTACTCCCACTTCTCGCGTACTTTTAAAGGCTATTTTGGACAAAACCCAAGTACCATTCCCCAAGCTAAGGCTATTCACATTAAACGTGATCATAATGAGACTCCTGAATGCACAGCTGTCGATCAAGACATCCGCTTGCGTGATTAAATTTTGCGCCCGCTGAACACTTTTGAGAAAAAAGCGCTATGCAGAGCCTAGTGCTTATCATTAGAATATGAGGGCACAAACTGTCGAGCCTTTACAGGCTTTAGTATTGAGAGTTTCTTTATGTATCCACAAAATCGTGATCAAATCTTAGAAGGCTTAGTTAAGCTTAACGAGACTTTGGCCAAAATGATTGAGGCCAAAGATAAAGACCTTGATGTTACTGAGGAAATCATTGAAATTAGAGTCAAAGCTATCAAGGGCATTATTATGCAGGTAGATAACTCTTTAGGTGAGCTCCATGACATGCTTGATACCATGGAACACTATGAAGACGAGCGTCATACAGAAGCCTGCAAAATTGTTGATGAGCTTGAAAACTCAGCCTCGGAGCTTATCAATTACTTACGCTCTTTAGGCAAATACTAGCCTGGCTCACAAATTTTAACCTAAGCTTTGTTTACTTTCGGTGCATGCGCAGCTGTATCTGGGGTGAAGAAAGCCGCTACGTGCTCTAAAAAGATCCATAAAAACAACAAACGGCAATTAGCTAGGCTCTCCCCTAATTTATAAGGAGCTTTTGCGATATTTATGCGCTTTGAGCTTACTTATGAGTTATTGAGAGTATGCCTAAGAGTTGACGCAAAGATACGTCTGTATTATTTTGGTGCACCAGTAAAAACCCGCTTAATTGCCCGCTAACATCAATTAAGCTACAATTAATCCACTTTCAGTACTTTATATAGTTTCTATATTAAGTACTTGGCCTTGAACAGCTTTTTGAGGCCTAAATAGTAAGGCAAGCCTTGTGCTCTGCTTATTTCCCTTAGACCTCAAAATCAACTTGGAAAAGTAAGTTTCTCATGTGTTCTATTTTTGGCATCTTCGATATTAAAGACAACCCACAAGCACTACGTAACCAAGCTCTAGAGCTCTCACGCCTTCAGCTGCACCGTGGTCCAGATTGGGAAGGTATTTACCAAGGCGAGCACGCTATTATCGTGCACGAGCGTTTATCTATTGTTGATCCAGGCAATGGTGCTCAGCCTTTATACAATGATGACAAGACTCAAGTCTTAGCTGCTAATGGTGAGATCTATAATCACGTACAGCTCAAGAATGAGCTCAAAGAGCCTTACAATTTCAAGACTGGCTCTGACTGTGAAGTTTTACTGCCTTTATATCAAGAGTTTAAGCAAACTGGTGAAGTATTCTTAGATCGCTTAATCGGTGACTTTGCTTTTGCTATTTATGATGCAACTGACGACACCTACTTCATCGCTCGTGACCACATGGGTATCGTACCATGCTACATCGGCTCTGATAAGGAAGGCCGTTTCTATGTAGCCTCTGAGATGAAGGCTTTAACCCCTATTTGCGATACTGTTAAGGAGTTCCCTCCAGGACACTACCTCTACTCTAAGCAAGATCTTGAGTTCCATCCTTACTATAAGCGTGATTGGATGGAGTTTGACAACGTCAAGAACAACACTACCTCCGTTAGCGACTTAAAGGAAGCTTTAATGGATAGCGTTAAGCGTCAGTTAATGTGTGACGTTCCTTATGGCGTACTCTTATCTGGTGGTCTTGATTCTTCCGTTATTTCTGCTATTGCTAAGCTCTTCTCTGAGCGCCGTGTGGAAGATGGCGGCAAGTCTGAGGCTTGGTATCCACGCCTTCACTCCTTTGCTATTGGTTTAGAAGGTGCTCCTGATCTTAAGAAGGCTCGTGTAGTTGCTGACTATTTAGGCACTGTTCACCACGAGATCCATTACACCATCCAAGAAGGCTTAGATGCTATTCGTGATGTTATTTACCACATCGAAACCTACGATGTAACTACCATCCGTGCTTCTACCCCAATGTACTTAATGGCCCGTTATATCAAGGCTATGGGTATTAAGATGGTACTCTCTGGCGAAGGCTCTGATGAGATCTTTGGTGGTTACTTATACTTCCATAAGGCTCCAAATGCTCAAGAGTTCCACGAAGAGCTCGTACGTAAGTTATCCCAACTCCACTTATACGATTGCTTACGTGCCAACAAGTCCTTAATGGCTTGGGGCGTAGAAGGCCGTGTACCTTTCTTAGATAAGAAGTTCTTAGACGTAGCTATGCGTCTCAATCCTGCAGATAAGATGTGCCCAGGCAAGACCATTGAAAAGAAGGTCTTACGTGAGGCCTTTGAGGGCATGTTACCTGAGGAAATCTTATGGCGTCAAAAGGAGCAGTTCTCTGATGGCGTAGGTTACTCTTGGATTGATGCTTTACGTGACTATGCTGAAGAGCATGTCTCTGATCGTAAGTTTGCTCAAAGAGAGGATCGTTTCCCTGTTAACACCCCTGTTACTAAGGAAGCATACCTCTACCGCGAGATCTTCGAGGAGCTCTTTAAGTTACCATCTGCCGTTAAGACTGTTCCATACGGCAAGTCTGTAGCTTGCTCTACCCCAACTGCTATTGCTTGGGACGAGAAGTTCAAGAACATGGCTGATCCATCTGGCCGTGCTGTAACTGACGTGCATGATCAAGCTTATGAGATGGGCCACAAGCTCTAATTGCTAAACGCTCAGCCTTGAGCTTTATACAAAGCCATCTTAGGATCTAACCTTAGATGGCTTTGTTGTTTCTAAGGAGAGAATTTATGGCCAAAGTTGGTTTGGTACGCGTGCCTTTTTACCCTCAATTACAATGTTTAAGCATCCTAGATAATAATGCTCCTTTAGTGATGTCAGCGCTCTTATTTTGGATGAGTCGCTCTAAAGAGCCTAGCTATTGTGAAAGCCGCCATAATTACCAAATGGCTTTGCACTTAGGTCTTGATATTAACAGCTATACTAAAGCTCTACAGGCATTAAAAGAGCGCGGGATCTTTAATGTCCATCAAGTAAGCATTGAGCCTAAAACTATCACCCCTGAGTCTAAAGTCAAAATCTTATACTACTTAGATCTTAACTTTCTAGCGCTCTCTGAGCTATTAGCTACTTTTAATGTAAGCTTAAGTACCAAGCTGTTAAAGCATGCTTGTGATGATAGCTTTGATTGCTATGATGTCATTGAAGAGAAGTTCTTAGCGACTACACAAGGGCTCTTAGGATACTTAAGTGCCAGTGATTACGAACGAGCCTGCTACCTAATCTCTTATCTAGCTGTTGATATTAATGAACATGATGAGGAATTTGCGCTCAAAGCTATTGCCCCTGGTTGGAAGCTCTTATTAACTGTACCTTTAAATAGCACTATCGCAGACTATGCTCAAGAGCTTAGTGTACGCTTTTTACGTCCAGGAGAGCGCGCCATTGATTTTAGCTTTACTGATGGCAATTTCTTCTTCCCTGACTTTAGTGAAATTAAAAATACTAGCCATATCGTTAAGCACTTTGGCCAGAAACAAGAACCACGCATTATGGCAGCTACCATGCTGATGACCTTAGCCGCATCTTTTGCTACTAAGCTAAGCTTTTACTCAGAGCTTAGTGTTGCTGAGCTTACTCCCAGCATCATTAAAGTCCATGAGATTTTCCCTGAGCTTGATTTAAGTACCATCTTAGGTGAGAGCTACTATCACAACCGCCGCTTAAGTGCTCAAGAGCAAGAGCAAGAACAAGAGGCTTTTGCTAAAGTACTCGCCTCTTTAAAAAGCTGACACCTCCTATGGGCAAGATTGTGGAGTTCCCTATACAAGTTTAGCTTCAAAGCGTACACCATCTGCAGATAGCTTTGGCTAGAAAGTATTATTCTATTTTTAGGGAACTTCTTATTCATTTACCATGATAGATAACCAAGAGCAACAACTTACCAAGCAAATAAGCAAGATTGAGTCTTTTCTTTCACAACACAAGCACGCCCACTCCTAAGGAGAGCACTATAATAAAGAGCCTACAGCCAATACCTTACGAGCACTT
>Reba_p2__coassemble_408_pt1 | contig 38946 bp, 27 predicted proteins | sample Reba_p2__metabat2_low_PE_017 | metagenome-assembled genome bin Reba_p2 | reverse complement strand
ATTGTCTGTACCTAAATTTTTAAATAACCTTCAAAACGCTTGGTTTTTGCAGCTGTGCGCTCTAGTGCGTGACAGCGAGAACGTATTTTAATGATTTTTTACCCCACGTCAACACTTTTTTTAATTTTTTTTAACTTAGATAGTTGTTATATCTCACAAAACACCAAAATAACATGATAAAAATCACATTTTCAAGAAAAAATATTTTTTCATTTTTCTAATAAATCACACTTTGTTAATGGCTGATTAGCCATTCTAGCTATAATGAAAGCAAGTCCTGTATTTTTAGATAATAAGGAGCACGTAATGTTCAAGATATTAGCTTTGAGTACCCTAGTAATAAGTATGACTGTTATAGCCCAAGATGGTGAGGATAATGGCATTTACTTAGATCAATCTTATTTTGATGTCTCCTTGCCTGCTACTTATGAGCGTTGTCAAGACACTCAAGGCATGGAGCATTACTTAGCTAGCCTAGGAGCACAAGATGTTGATAAGCTTAAGAACTTCAATGCATTTTTAATTGGCTGCCAAGCACTATTGCAAGATCGCATTGCCAAAAACAAAGAACAAGTTGCTAAACTTGAAAAAGAACAAAAAAAATAAGCAAAAAACCAGGCCCCTGCTCTTTAAAAGAGCAGAGGCCTGGTGCTATCTATCTTTAATTTAAATTATGGCTAGCCACCAAGTTATTATCTAAGTCGCGCAGTTCAATTCTATCTTCTAAAATCAAACCAAAACCTGCCTTGGTGCCGCCTTTTGGCAATACAGGTGAGCCAGGATTAATATTGATCAGACCATTATCTTTAACAAAAATACCTGCAACATGGGTATGACCACTGAAAACAATATCACCTGCTTGCAATCCCAACTGATCACTCTCAATTTTATGCAAATGACCGTGGGTTAAGAAGATCTTATGCTTACCTACTAACAAATAACCATAAGGTGCATTGCAAGGAAAAGCAAACATCATCGAATCTACTTCACTATCGCAATTGCCTCTTACTGAAATAATCTTATGAGACATAGCATTTAAGATCTCAGCAACCTTAGGTGGTTGATAGCTCTCAGGAACACGATTGCGTGGACCATGATTTAGCAGATCTCCTAATAAGACCAAGTAATCACACTGATAGTAGTCAAAATAGCTTAAAGCATGAGTAAGCTCTTCACTGGCGCCATGAATATCTGATAGTACTAAATATCGCATCTGATACCTCTAAATCAAAGACTGTTGACGACGGGTATAGCTTGATACCACAAATTCGTCCAAAAGCTTTTGCTCGCGCTTTTGCTCTTCTTTGATTCTTTGTTGCTGTTTCTTTTCAATCAAGGTCTCAATAATCTTACGCTCTTTTTGACGTGTTAAATAAATTTGACGCTTTTGTTCAGTCAGCATCTTCAAACGCTCAAGCTCATTGCGTTGTTTGATAGCAATGTTATCTAACTTTTCAATAAAAGCCTGATACGCCAAAATCTTAGTACCAGTTAAACCCTGACGACCTTCGTTTTGCATTTCATTAATATAACTTAAACGAAATTCTTCTACCTGCCGAATTTGGGCTTCATAATTAGCTACTTGGTTCTTACAAAATACCCAATCTTCTAGAGCTTTTTCCTCATCAGATTGGCGCTTATCTTTTACTAGGTGTAAAGCCCTATCTACAGCCATGACCTGTGCTTCCTCTCTTTAGAAAATTTGACACTAAATACTCATTAGAGCAACTTTTACACCAACAGCAAAAAAGCTTTGTTCTATTAACAGAACAAAGCTTTTTTGCTAATTATTGGTTACGTGGTTGCAAGGACATGCGAGCAGCTACTGGCGCTTGCCCTTGGCCCTGCCTTGCAGGTGGAGGCATCATACGTCCTTGTTGCATGCTATTGACCTTGTTTTTAGCATCGTCAATTAAAATCATAGAAAGCTTGCGCAAGCCATCTAAACTATCAGAAAAAGGCACCACCTCTTTCATACCCTGCTGCGTAAACTCATCAATATAAGGCTTAATCATCAAAGCCTGATCGATACGAGCATCAGAACCACGCTGGTAAGCACCAATGGAGATTAACTCACGGTTTTGATTGTATAAGGCCAAACATTGTCTAATGGTACGAGCCATAACCATATGCTCATCAGTAACCACTGCTGGCATAACACGTGAAATAGACTTCTCCACATCAATAGCTGGATAGTGACCAGAATCAGCTAACTCACGGGAGAGCACAATGTGACCATCCAAAATAGCACGAGCTGAGTCTGCAATAGGATCTTGCAAGTCATCGCCTTCGACCAAGACAGTAAAGAAAGCAGTGATAGAGCCTTGACCTTCAGCACCATTACCTGCCCGCTCTACCAAAGCAGGCAGCTTAGCAAATACTGATGGAGGATATCCCTTAGTAGCCGGAGGCTCACCTACAGCTAGAGCAATCTCACGTTGCGCCATAGCATAACGAGTTAAAGAATCGAGCAATAAGAGCACGTTATAGCCCTGATCTCTAAAGTATTCGGCAATAGATAAAGTAGTTTCACAACCCTTAAGACGCATTAAAGGAGAAGCATCAGCAGGAGCAGCTACCACAATAGAACGGGCACGACCTTCCTCACCTAAAATGTCCTCAATGAACTCTTTAACCTCACGGCCACGCTCACCTACCAGACCTACTACTACTACATCAGCGGTAGTACCACGAGTCATCATTCCCAAGAGCACCGACTTACCAACACCAGAGCCAGCAAACAAACCCATACGTTGGCCTTGGCCTACAGTTAATAAGGAGTTAATAGCTCTAATGCCCACATCAAGATTTTGACGAATTGGACGACGGGCCATTGGGTTTAAGCGTGTGGCAACCCATTGAGAGGAATTGCCCTTAGCTAAAGGGCCCAAACCATCAATAGGAGTGCCCATACCATCAATAACACGTCCTAGTAAGTGAGGTCCATAAGGGAACTCACGCATGGATGTAATAGGATAAACAGCAGCACCAGGAGTGACACCTTCTACTTTTTCAGTTGGCATAAGGTAGATAGTCTCACCAGAAAAGCCTACAACCTCTGCTTCCATGTCACCGCTATTGAGCTCAATACGACAACGATCACCTACTGCAACCTTGAGACCCACTGCCTCCAAGGTTAAACCTACAACACGAGTAAGTTTACCTACGACCTGAGGTGCCACCTCATTTTCTGGTAATTCAATAGCCTTAAGGCGAGATAAGAGATTATTCATCAACCGCCCCTACTTACTGTATTTGACCAGGAGGAATAGTTTGTACATCCACTGCCTCTTGAGCGTCATCGTTTGGATTTGAGGCAAAAGCAGCATTTAGTTGAGCAGCGGCTTCAGCTTCAGCAGCTGCTGACAAAATAGAGCCATTAGCAACAGTATGAGCATTAACACTGGCATTGACTTCATCACGATGAGCTGCATTTTGTAGCTCCATAGCGTCAATATCAAAGCTTTCTTCACCTACATCTTGTCCCATAGCAGCAGCTAAGGTGCGCTCAGCTTCATTATCAAATTGAGGCTTAGGAGCCATTTGCTCCATGTTCTGAGCAATACGCTCAGACATATCAATTAAATCACGTGGAGGAATTAAAGCCTTCTTAGGAACTTCATCATAATCAGGAGCACCTTCAATAACTTCCTTACGTGCAGAAGCCACAGCATCAGCAGCTCCTACTAAAAAGTCACTAATGAGAGCATCAATACGATCATCTACGCGCCATTGTACAGAGCTTACTTTGGTATTAACAACAATATCACCCTCAGCAATTTGCTCTGATGGCTTTAAGTCCCAACCTTGAGAACGCATATAGTCATTGCCAATGGCAGCTACCATTAAGGCATAGTCATTTTCGTTTAATAAGATCTCAGCACCTTTTTTAGCCTCTGGTAATAAGCTAAAACACTTATCAATGCTGTGCTTTAAGAACTCAACATCACCTTTAAGCTCACGCTTTAAAATCACCTTAGCTAAACGAGAGATGATATAAACCACCTCATCAGTAACCTTTTCATCAAGTTCACGAATAGGATTTGCTAGCATATCGGCTAAATGTCTAAAACGATCAGCTTGAGTAGTCACAATATCGCTACCAGCGGCAATACCAGCGCTCTGACCTTGGCTATAACCTTCATCACGACCAATCTTAAAGCCGTCTTGATAGCCCTCTTGCTTACCATCTTGTAAGCCTTGAGCATAGCCATCAACCTTACCCTGCTCAACACCCTTTTGATAGCCATCATCATGACCTTGATTTAAACCTTCAGTATAGCCTTCATTACGAGCAGCATTACGAATAGCTTCCAACTCTTCTAGAGAAATACTTGGAGCTTCTACTACTTCTTCCTCCTGAGCGGCTTCTAAAGCAGCACGTTCAGCAGCTAAACGCTCTTCTTCAGCCTGACGCTCGGCCTCTGCTTTGGCTGCACGTAATGCCTCTTGATGGCGACGATAATAGCCACCTACCTCATAACCCATAGCATTGGTAGTAACAGGCTTACCATCATCAAATAAAGGCCATTGCATAGGAGTAAAGCCATCAGCCTCATGGCCAGGAACTACCGTTACCTCTTTATACTCAGTAGTACGATGAGGATCTTTAATTGAAGCAACAACACGATTAGGATCAATCTTGGCATCAATAGTTGAAAAGGCATGTTCATGATTTGATATCGGCGCAGGCATTTACATAATACTCCAACAATCACTAGATCTTTTAGCACTAGCTGCAACAGCTGGGCCAAGTGAGCTGTCAATTTTTCGTATCTTACTCCAAAACTAAAAGAACACCAAAAACCTCACGATCTTTGGTGTTCTTTAAAAGGGAGCTTAAAGGAGCTACTACTATTCGATAAAGTCGTTATCAGCAGCACCACGAGAGAGCATGATCTGGCCAGAGTCGGCAAGCTTGTGAGCAATAGCCAGAATTTCCTTTTGTGCAGCCTCGACGTCGGAGATCTTGGTAGGACCCATAGACTCCAAGTCCTCCTTTAAAGCCTCACGAGCACGAGAGGACATATTAGAGTAGAACTTCTCACGTAAGGTCTCATCAGCACCCTTAAGAGCCTTAACCAGCACATCGTTAGGAATATCACGCAACAAGGTTTGGATAGAACGATCGTCCACAGCACCCAAGTTCTCGAAGACGAACATGAGATCTTGAATCTGTTGCCCCATCTCCTTGTCCTGAGCTTGGATAGCATCCATTAACTGGGTCTCAGTGTTGTTGTCCAAGTAGTTCATAATATTGGCAGCAGACTTGAGACCACCAATCTTGGCTGTTTGAGCACCAGCAGAGCCTGCAAATTGCTTTTCCATAATCTCATTTAACTCTTGGAGAGCAGCTGGCTGTACCTCCTCTAAGGTAGCGATACGCATAATAAGGTCTAAGCGCACGGTCTCAGGGAATTGACTTAAGATCTGAGCAGATTGCTCAGGATCTAAGTAAGATAAAACAATGGTTTGGATCTGAGGGTGTTCGTTTTGAATAATGGTAGCAACTTGGCGAGCATCCATCCACTTCAAGGAATCTAAGCCATGAGAGCCAGAACCCATGGAGATCTGATCGACCAAGTTATTGGCCTTATCTTCACCTAAGGCGGCTACTAAGGCATTCTTAACAAAGTCAGAAGAACCTAAACCAATGTTGGAGTGCTTAGTAATATTGGTCAGGAAGGTCTTGTGCACGGCATTAACGCTGTCTTGATTGAAATCTTCCAGCTCAGCCATACGAATACCTAACTTTTGCACTTGCTTAGGCTGCAAATTACGGAACAGAGCTGCAGCATCATCCTCTGATAAAGACAACATTAAAATAGCTGCCTTATCAATACCAGAGAGCTTTTCTAACGCCATCTTCTCATCATCTGATAGCTCTAAGCCATTAGTTGATGAAGGAACTGGATATCCCATTGCGCCGCCGCCCTGTCTCATCAGTGCACGATCTGACATAAAAAACCTCTTCTATAAACTAAAAGGGGTGGGTTGCCCCACCCCCCCCCTTAATCAGCAACTAAAGACCTGATGGCTGCTTGTTAGCCTTCTTCTTATCTTTCTTATCGGCCATGTCGGAATTAATCCAATCACGTAAGACTTCAGCAGAAAGTTGAGGCTCGTTGGAAACCAAGGTACGAACTGCGTTAAGTAAGTCCTCATCACGGTGGAGGTTAGGTAACTCAATACCACCTTCACGATTGATATTGTAAATTTGGTCAGCCAACTCATTTTGGGCAGCAATTAAGTTGAGATCATCCTCACCACCTAAAGCGGAGCCATTGTCCATTTCCAATTGTTGTTCGTAAGCCAAGTCCTCGGCAGTCTTGCCACGGAGCAGACGGTTGACCATTGGACGAACTACGAAGACCACTAACACTAAGATAATTAAAACTGCACCAGCGATACGTAAAATACGTAAGAAGGCTTCTTGCTGCCACCAAGGCAGAGCAGGCTTGATATCGTCGTGAGGGAAAGATACAGAAGCTACGTTAACAAAGTCACCACGAGCTTCATTTAAACCCAAGCCGCCACGTACTAAGTCGGCAATCTTATCTAAGTCTTCTTGTGGACGAGCAACATAAGTTACTGCACCATCGGCATTAGTTTGACGCATATAGTCAACAGCTACAGATACGGTTAAGCGCTGGACTAAGTTAGTAGGTCTAATGGTGTGACGTACAGTAGTATCAACTTCGTAATTACGTACAGCCTCGCGATTTTCATTAGTTGGAGTAGAGCTTTCTCCTTCCATAGCGGTACCGTTACGTAACTGCTGCGGAATTGTGGCATTAGCTGGAGGCTGGTTAGATAAAGAACCAGGAACACCATATGGTGAACCTTCTTCTTTAGAGCCTACTTCCTCACGTAACGTCTCGGAGCGGACTGCTTGGTTATCAGGGTTGAAGAATTGACGGGTTTCCTCTTCGATAGTGGTGTCTAAGGTAACGTCAACTTCAGCAGAGTAATTACCCTCACCTAACATAGGGCGTAAGATGGTATCGAGCTTATCGCGATACTGAGCCTCACGTAAGGTGCGCATTTCAAATTCTTTTTGTAAACGATCATCGCCAGTATTAGCAGCACTCTGATCGCTTAAAAGACGACCATGCTGATCAGTTACAGTAACATCCTTAGCTAACATATTGTGTACTGAGGAAGCTACCGTAAAGCGAATGGAGTTTACATTATCTGGGGATAAATAAGCACCGTTTTGTAAAGTAACTACCACGGCAGCAGATGGGCGCTGCTGATTACGGGCAAAAACATTATCACGTGGAATAGCTAACAATACAGTAGCATGCTCAACACCGTTGATGCGTGAAATAGCATTAGCCAATTGGAGCTCACGGCTGTGCTTAATACGCTCGGACTCTAAACGTTGAGATACGCCAAAGCCATTGTCCTTTAAGATTAAGGCATCTTGCTCAGCAATTTTATTGACAGCTACGCCATTACGTAACATGGCCTCACGCACAGCCTGATAATTATCAACAGGAACTAAAATGCTGTCGCCATTTAAGCTGTACTCAAATCCTTGCAAGCTTAAAAAGTCAATAACTTTACCTAGCTCTTCTGGAGTATAACGACCTAAAGAGCGCTGAGATTGTAATTGGGTATTAGCCTGTAGTGATAACAAGCCAAAGACGGCACCAGTTAAGAATAGAACTAAGAAACCGAGAATAATGAGCTTTCTTAAGATTTCGCCATTACGTAAAAACTCTGATACTCGACCCTTAAAAGTCGAAGCAGCAGGAGTTGCATTGACAGTATTACCTAAGGTGCCACCAATGCGGTTGTTATTCTCGACATCATCCCCATCGATACCATCTTGATGGTCAACACGGTTGTAGTCATCTTGATGGGATGCACCACCTTGTGCAGCAGGATCAACTATAGCTGTGCCTGGTTCTTGAGGTTTGGAGCCTGCGGCAACAGGGAATGAATTTTCTGACATAATCTATTCTATCCTTTACGCAAAATATTAAATCTGCATTTGCATGATTGACTGATATGCGTCAACTAGCTTGTTGCGGATCTGTAAAGTAGCCTCGAAAGATAAGCTTGATTTATTTGAAGCAATCATCACATCAGCTAAAGTAACTGAACGATCACCTACGTCAAAACGACTCTGTAAAGAAGCAGACTCGTTTTGAATAACATTAACGTTTTCAAAAGCATCTTTTAATAACTGCTTAAACTCACCAACAGACTGACCTGCAGAGGTAGTTGGCTGATAGATCTTAGCAGTATTTTGATTCTCTACTACAGAGGGATTTAAAGCACCATTGATATTGGCAATAGCTTGCTCACGTAAAGCACGAGCAGCACTTTGACCATCAAAATAAGGGCTGTGACCACCAATGTAACGACCATCTTGCATTAAAGATGCGCTGCCCATGCCTTGGCTCATGGCGTTCATCTGCCTATTCATTTGCTCAAGTTGGCTTAATAAGCCGCTGTTAGAGATATGTTCGATGCCCATTTGGTTGCTCCTGTCAGATAAATGACGAAATATGAAATCTCACCAAGATATAAGTCAAAAAGCATGCCAGAGCATAAAAAAAGCGATAAATTTGGCTTATTTATCGTAGTTGTATCAAGTCTACCAAACAATAATCTATAACAGTAGAAGCATCAACGATAATGCACTGATCTGAAGATTATATTATTTTTAGCAACTTAATGCTTGGCTTTTTGTCAGCTAAGCAAAGAAAAAGGGCAGCTCACGCTGCCCTAATTTAAGCACATCTATATATAGCACTATTGCAAGATAAGACGGAAAATACGAATCTTAATAGCGTGACGGTGGTCAGTATAGCTTACATAAAGTAAGTGGTGTCTACGATCAACTTGCATGTAAGGAGAGGTGTAAATTCCTTGTGGATCATCCTCTAGACGCAAGAGCTCAGTAAAGCTCTTACCATCTTTTGACATGTAAATAGCTAAAGGTGCACCCTGTTGTGGATCACACTGACTCTTATCAGTCACAAGCTTGCCACAAAGCAAGAGCCTATTCATATAAGTTACACAGTCAATGCCAGCATTGCAGTTATATAAAGGCACACCATAAGGAGTGCCAAAGGTCTGACCAGCATCGTCACTATCTGCAACATAGATCTGAGAGCCTCGGGCACTCATTAACATATGAACCTTAGAGTATTTACGATCTAATTCTTCTTGAGACCAAAAACTGAGATCATTGTCCTCACAGCTATGATTACCTAAATCCTCAAAGAGGGCAGCTTGCACTACTCCATGAGCAAAGTCAGCTTTTTGTGAGGCTTCTTTTTGCTCCTCACTAGGAGAGATCTCATTGCTCTTACTTAAAGTACGGAAGTCATCATCGCTATAGTCAACAAAAGCCAAGCCTTCATTGTTATCTACTGAGCACGGTAAAATGACACGACCAGCAAAAGGACCTTTACGCACTAAATAAGGCTTGGTTCTTACTGGCCCACGGCCAGGACGGGAAATTAAATTCTCGACCATCTCACGAGGAGTGATAAAGCTCTTACCATCGTTAAAACTCAAGCTTAAATAGCTTACAGTTGAGGCATTGGCCTTACCTGCTTTATAAGCTAGGGCAATGATAGAGTCATCACCTGACATAATATTTAAGTTAGGGTAGAGCTGATGGCCTTCGTCAATTAAGTGCTCTACTGAAGTAGTAACCACACCCTTTGGCAATTCCTTTAAGGTACCACCATCATTTTTAACTCTTTGGCGCACCTCTTGGGCCTGATTTAAATAAAAAAGTACTGGGGTGCTATTAGCTTTTTGATTGAGCTGGGGGCAGTCAAGTTTTTGTACTGAAGAGTGACTACCATCAGCTTCAATACGTACTACATAAATAGAAGTATCGCCCTGATCTGAGCCAGCATAGAAAGCACAAAGTAAAGGACTAAAAGGAATGAAAGCGTGATGATAGCGCTCGTGCTTTAAAGGCAATAGCGTGCTAGCATGACACAGTCGTGCTGCCTTGGCTGCTTGATCCTTACTAACTTGCGCAAAATCTTGATTAGCTTTTTCTACTTCATCAAGTGTGATAGAAGTGCTAAACACCTCATGGACATCAACCATATCAACCACCTTATTGTCTTAGTAGGCATCTAAAGTCAATATAGCACACAGCCCCTTGATTACTTTGACGGCGCTTAAAGAACTGAATAAAAGGCTTTAAGAGCACTGTTTTTGCGCATAAAAAAAAGACGCGCCCTTTTTTAGAGCACGTCCTTGGTTCATACTAAGAACTCAGAGCTTATAAAACACGCTCTTGTACCCCATCTTCAGTAGCATAAAGAACTACATCAGCACCACGATGAGCAAATAAACCGACAGTTACTACACCTGGGATAGCATTGATCTTGTCCTCAAGCTCCTTGGCATTAGTAATAGTTAAACCGTGAACATCTAAAATCTCACAACCATTGTCGGTAATGCATCCTTGACGTAACTTCACCTCACCACCTAAAGCACTTAAAGTGCGAGCTACTTGCTCACGGGCCATAGGAATAACCTCTACAGGAAGAGGGAATTTACCTAAAGTATCAACTAACTTAGACTGATCAACAATGCAAATAAAACGCTTAGCCATAGAAGCTAAGATCTTCTCACGGGTTAAACATGCACCGCCACCTTTGATCATCTCAAAGTCGTTATTAACTTCATCTGCACCGTCGATATAAACATCATAAGGCTCGCAGCTATTAGGATCTAAGACCTTAACGCCAATCTCTTCTAATAAAGCAGTGGTAGCATTAGAGCTAGAAACGGCAGCTTCAACCTTAATGCCTTGAGCGGCAATGGCCTTAATAAACTTGACCACAGTAGAGCCTGAGCCTACACCTAAAATACCGTTTGCTGGGATGAAGTCCAGAGCCTTCAGAGCTACCATCTCTTTTAATTCATCCTGAGTCTTAGCCATGTTAAACCTCAATCAAAAAATATGCCCGCCACAATGGAGAGCCATTATAAGCGGGCATATTTTAGCGCAAAATTGTTAAAAGTCAGCTTATTACTTGACAGTAATACGGGCAAAGCGACGCTTACCTACTTGGTAAACTTTAGTGCCAGCGCCAACAGCTGCCTTAGGATCAGCAATTACTTCACCATCACACTTAACTGCATTTTGCTTAATCATGCGCATAGCCTCAGAGGTGGAGGCTACTAAACCTGCATCCTTGAGCATATTAGGTAAGGACTGAACATTTTCAAAGGTAAATTCCTCAATATCCTCAGGAATAGCGCCCTTAGCAAATTGATTGATAAAGCCAGAAACAGCATCCTCACCTGCCTGATCGCCATGGTAACGAGCTACAATCTCACGACCTAACTGCATCTTAGCATCACGAGGATTCATCTCACCTGACTCACACTTTTGCTTAAGCTCAGTGATCTCGCTTAATGGACGGAAAGATAAGAGATCGAAATAAGACCACATGAGCTCGTCAGATAAAGACATGATCTTACCAAACATCTCATTTGGTGAATCGTGCACGCCAATATAGTTATTAGCGGACTTAGACATCTTCTTGACACCATCTAAACCTACTAATAAAGGCATCATTAACACGCATTGTGGCTCTAAGCCTGCATCCTTTTGCAGCTCACGGCCCATTAATAAGTTAAACTTCTGATCAGTACCGCCAAGCTCAATATCAGATTTGAGTACTACAGAATCATAACCTTGGAATAATGGATATAAGAACTCGTGAATGGCAATTGGCTGACCTGACTGATAACGCTTAGTGAAGTCATCACGCTCAAGCATACGTGCTACGGTGAGCTTAGAGGCTAAACGAATAGTACCCTCTGCACCTAAAGTAGATAACCACTCGGAGTTATAGCGAATTTCAGTCTTTTCTTTGTCTAAGACCTTAAAAGCCTGCTCAGCATAAGTCTGAGCATTAGCTAAGATCTGCTCACGTGATAATTGAGGACGGGTAGCATTCTTACCAGATGGATCACCTACAGAGGCAGTAAAGTCACCAATAATTAAGATAACCTTATGGCCTAAGTTTTGGAAGGTGCGTAACTTGTTAAGAATAACAGTATGACCTAAGTGAATGTCAGGTGCAGTTGGATCCATGCCAAGCTTAATAATAAGCTGACGACCGCTCTCTAGCTTTTTCTTAAGCTCATCTAAAGGAATAATTTCCTGAGCACCACGGGCAATCTCGGCAAGTGCCTCTTCAACCGCTACCATTGAAACTCCTGTCAACAACAATTAGCTGGAAAAACAAGCCTTAAAGTTCAAACTTAAGGCTAATACACAAATTCTGGCCCAAGAGTATAGCATACAAAAGAAAGCCCTGCTTGTTCTACCAAGTAGGGCTTCCTCATCATGCTATAGAGCAGTCATATCATTGCTCAAAGCTTGCAACTGAGCATTAAGCTCTTCAATTTGCTTTTCCTTTTGGGCAATGCTTTGTGCTGCTGCAGAGCGGGTACTCATATTAGATACTTGCTTTTGGGCCTTATCAATACGCTCTTGCAAGTCAAGGCTTAAAGCTTTCTTCTTAGCTAGCTTTTGTTCTAAAGCAGCTAAGTCAGACTTGGTCTGATCTAACACCTTTAAGCGCTCAAAATAATCACCCATAAGAGCGCGCTGCTGAGCATGAAGATCACGAGTGGTTTGATTGATGCTTTCAATCTCTGCCTTTAAGTCAGCAACTTTTTGCTCTTTAGCTTGGACACGAGCTTCATAAGAACCAGTGACCACACAGCCCATCTTGCCAAAGAAACCTTGATCTTGGCTAGGGTCGCACTCCTCTGGAGTAGAAGCACAAGCACTTAAGAGCAAAGAGGCTCCTACACCTACTAATAATACTTTAAGCTTCATGGTTAACTTCCTTAAGCCTTAATCTCAACACCCTTTTCCAAGGTAAGATTCAACACATTACGATCGTGAACATTAGATGCATAGACATTGCGTAACTCGTCAATAGTCTTTTGCAAGCTAGCAATTTGACGATCGCACTCTTTGAGCTTGGCACGCTCTTTAGCAGTCAAACGCTCTTTACCTACTAACTCGCCCTTAACAGTACGGAAGCTTTCCATAGACTTCTCATGGAACTCAATATTCTCTTGTAATACCTTGTTGTTAGCATCGTATTGCGCAATAGCTTTCTTAATTTGCTCTGCGTTAGCCTTATTAGCCTTGATGTCATTTTGCATCTGCTTAAACTTGGCCTTGTCGTCCTTATAGACTTCCTTAGCTGCAGCAGCCATTAAGACAGCTTTTTGACGATTACTCTCTAAACGATCAGCTAAAGCATCTAATTGAGCTTCCTTGGTGTGATAGTTTTCACGTAAGTTGTCTAAAAGAGCATTAGCACCCATAAAGGCAGCACAACCTGCAGCGGCAGCAGCTACGCATAAGGCCTTCTTAGAGCCATCAGCAATTAATAAACAAGCAGCACCAGTAACGCCCGCACCAATTAAACATGAGGTTACATATGAAGAAGACTCCACATTAAATTCTTTATTAGTTAAACGCGGATCAGGATCGGCACTACCAAAACCACCAAAGGTGGAGTTACAGCCACTTAAAGCCAAACTTACAACTAAAGCACTGGCGAGCAGAGTATTTCTCATCTTTTTTAATCTCTAATATCTAGATATAATTATTATATCACTTTTGATAGAAAGTAACAGGGAAATGCTGCGAGCCTGCCTGTCCTTGACACTTAATATTGCCATTACCACTATCAGCGCAATTGATCTTAGGCAAAGTATAAGTACTCTTATCTGGACATACAGCACGACCATTATTAGTAACACTAATACCATTATTAACTACACTAGCTGTTGATGGAGCAATACACTTAGATCCATCAGGACGGGTCACTGTTACTTGACCTTGACCATCTTTAAAGTTATAGCTCATTTGCAACGGACGACCATTAGTACTATCCATTAAAGGAGACTTAGTCTGCCAATCACCATCAAAAACGGAATTACCCTTAGTAGCTAAATCAGCTTGATTAAAGGATAAAGGTTTAGAACCACTAGGCAAACCTACTACAGATGGAGATGGAGCTGGACTTTGCCCTAAGGCCTGACTTTCAGCTGCACGGGCAGCTTCAATAGCAGCTTGACGCTCAGCTTCTCTAGCTGCGGCAATAGCATCTTGACGAGCTGCATCTGTAGCTGATGGCATATTAGGATTTGGAGGCACTATACCTGAGGCGGGAGCATTTCCTGCCATAGTAGGATCACTACCACTAGAATTTGCAGCTGGAGCATCTTCATTTGGAGGCAGAGCGCTCTTTGTAGCACTATTTGCTAAAGCAGGAGCACTAGCACCATTATCCATAGCTCCTGTGTCACCTGCATTGGTTCCATTGTTCATTGCTCCTGCACTAGGAACATTGGCACCACTATCCATAGCTCCTGTGTCACCTACATTGGTTCCATTGTTCATTGCTTCTGCACTAGGAGCATTGGCACCACTATCCATAGCTCCTGTGTCACCTACATTGGTTCCATTGTTCATTGCTCCTGCACTAGGAGCATTGGCACCACTATCCATAGCCCCTGGGGTCATAGAGATATTACCCCCTGATAAAGAGCCTCCTTCTAAATTGACATTAGGCAAGCTAACATCAGGCAAAGGAACATCAACTGTTCCCATGCCATCAGAGGCGCTAGGCTCAGCTACCTTATTGGCACTATCTTGCGCGGTATTACTATTGTCAAGCGGAGCTTCAATAGCTGGAGGTGAAGTTAAATCCATAACAGGAGTATCTGGTGCCCCAAAGAGTCCTGCAAAGAGTCCTGCAAAAAGGCCAAACAACTTCCATAATAAGAATAAGAGCAAAGGAATTAACAGCAATAAGAGCAAGAGCCATAACAACCAAGGTGGCAAGATACACTTGTGACGACGCTCTTGAGAGCTCTGCTCTTGCATAGGAGGATCTAGCGGCTCTTGAGGAGGGATAGCCGCACCTGCCCCCATAGCATTAAAGTTATGATTAGCATTAGGCGGTATATTGGCACCTTGCCTATTAGCCACTTGTAAAGTAGCCAAACCATTAAAATAAGGATCCTCAGTAAAGCCCCAGAAAGTAATAACTGGAGTGCCATTAACAATAAAGACATGATCTTGTCTAGGAAAACTAATAGCTGATAACTGGCGTGAGGTGTTATCACCTGTAGCATAGTTAATAAACAGTCTACTATTAGGATCTTTAGTACGCTCTAGAATGCGTGCCTTTTTTATAAGATCTCGTTTAAAGTTCTCTAACTCTTGGATAGCTGCTTTACGCTCCTCTGGGGAAGCACCTGCCCAAGTTATAATAGTGTCATTACCTTGAGGGTCAGCAATCTCTTTAGGTATATACCATTCAACGATTTGCCCATTGGCTGTCACCTCAGGATCGGCTAAATACTTAGCACTGCCCCTACCTAAGTAATTATTGACTGCATTTCTAAAAGCCTTGGCATTATCTAAAATGCAAGTACCGCCTTGACCCAAAGCATCAAACTGACGTGGATCACCACTTGTTAATTTAGCCATATAACTTATTCCCTTAGTTAATGACAAACCTTGTACAGGCTCTTACCTGCACTCTTTAAATTCTTAATCAGCTCACTAGTATTATTAGGGTAATAGACATGCCCCCCTGTAATATCAGCTACACATTTAGCATTAGGTGCATCCTCTCCAATTAGTACCACATTGATAGTAAGCTTAGGCTTGCTCTTATGGATCTCACGAGCTACTGAGCATAAATCTAAATCTTCGGTATAACGACAAGTATCAACACCATCAGAAATTAACACACCAATAGCAGGAACATTATCAGGGGCAGCTGAAGCCATTCCTTTAAGAGCGCTCACTAAAGGAGTAGTAACCTCAATAGGCAACATGCCTCTGACTTTAAAAGGCGAGGTCTGATTAATAGCACTCTTGAGAGCCCCTCTTTGCTTAGCACCAAAAGTTCCATAATCACGAGCTAAAGGGCAACCTTGCATACCTAATAAGCGAATAGGAACATTCTTATCTACAGAATCTACTAAAGCATTAGCTGCCTGAATAGCAGCTTCAATACGCATAGTATTATCAGGCAAGTTCTGTATCATAGAGCCAGAGCCATCGGTAGCAATAATTAGGTTAGGCATTTTGCCTTGCTTAATAATGGTCTCACACTTAGGCAAAGTAGCTACATTATTTACCTTAGGAGGTTTAGCTGCTTGTTCTTGAGCCTGAGCTTGCTTCTGTAAAGATTCTTCTTGAGCTTGCCTAATTTGCAACTCTTTAGCCTCAAGCAATCCCATCAAGCGCTCAATGGTGCCTAATGTTTGTTTATTGTGCTCCAAGGTTTCTTTAAGGAGCTCTAATTGCGCTGAATGATTATGATCATAGGCAGTATCTAACTTATCTTGAGTCTGAGCAATCAAGTTATTGATGGCATCTAAATTGGCCTCATCGTCAACTAATTGTTCATTTAACACCTCAATTTGCGACTTAGTAGGCTCATTAGAGCCAAATGGCCATGGATACCACTTCATAAAGTAGAACACTAAAGCACCTATTAAGAGCAATAAGAGCAAGGCAGGCAATAAGCAGCCACTCAAGCGTGCCATCCCTCCTGCAATCGCGCCCGCTCCAGCACCACCACTTACAGCTGCTTCAGTAGTTTTAGCCTCATTTCCTTGCTCTTGAGAAGTCGGAGCAGAGATATTAGATAACTCCTTATCTGGATCCTTAGCTGCGGCATTTAAGTTCAACTGCGCAGTGGTATCTTTACTATCTAAACTTGCTGTTTCTTGATCGATACTAAAGTTTTCATCATTTAAGATATCTGGTGAAAGCTGCCCTTGGGTATTATTTTGGTTGAGATTACGTGACGGCTCTTGGACCTCATTTTGCTTGATTTGGCTAAGTGATGTATTGGGATGTGATTGTGCTAAATTAGATGTTACCTCTTGAGTCTCTTCAGGCAAAGTACCTAAAGCCGTAGCTAACATTAAACCTACTATATGAAGCGGTCTTTGATAGTTAAGACTGTGATTACATATTTGTTGATGGTAAAAGTCTTGGCTGAAATAAGGAATAATAACGGGATCGCAATTATTGACTACAAAGACATGCTCAGGAGAGCAGATAAGAGCATAGAGCAAGTTTGGGACACTAATACTCTCTTGTGCTACAACATTAAGCTCACCTGTAGGACTTAAATTGAGATGAGGCAAGAGCGCATCAAGAAGAATCTGCACTCGAATTTGATAGTTCTTAGCCGCAGCTAATTGATTGGTATAAAACTGAGGTACGCCCTCTTTAACCTCTAATAAGGTAGGTGCACCAGAAAAGAAAGTACCATAATTATTATGATCATGATCTTGCTGGATAAAAGCCACTAAAGCACGCACCTCTTGAGGTACATTCAATCCTAATAAGAACAACTCTAGCTTAGCTAAGCTAGGTACTATCTCATGGGCTTGGGTGTCAGTACTTTGGCGCATTAAACGTAACATGACTCTATCCTTTATGCTGCTAATAAGCGCTCATACTTTAAAATGAGCGCTGTGATTAATATTAATGCTTAAGCTCGCGACACTGCTTGACCCACTTTTTCTTATTGGCATCAAGATCACGACTGCCATTTTGGTACTTATCTAAGTCAGTAACGAACTGAGCTATGTACTCACTTAAAGTACCTTCATTCTTACCTAAGGCTTGTTGAGCATTTTTAAGCTGCTCTTTAATAAATTTAAAGTCAAAGGTATCAGTAGTGTCGGCTATATGGTCGGCATAGTAGCTCACATAGTAATCGACCATATGGTCAAACAAGGCACGATCTTGCTTAAACTTTGCCTCTTGCTTGTCCTTAGCAGCAGTACATTGATCACTAGATGCATCATCGCGGCACTCTTGCAAGGTGATCTTGCGTAAGATCTGCTCCTTTTGCTCATTACGTTCTAGAGCAATTTGCTCACGAGCAATAGTCGAGCATAAATAACCACCCAAACGTAAGTTTGAGACAATGGCGCGATCACGCATTTCCTCTTTTTTCGCATTAGCTTCAATAATATTGGCTCGCAACTTATGAAGGCTTTGTTGCATGGAAACTATATACTCAGCTAAATCCTCACGCTCTTTTTGGATCTGAACTTTCTCTAGAGCACTTTGCTCTAAAGCTTTTTGGAGCTTAGTTTGCTCTGCTTGAACCTTTTGAAGCTCATTTTGAACTTGCTCTTTAGTACTTTGTGCTTGCTTGCGCAACTCTTCAACCTTCCTACGCTCCTCTTGGGCTTCTTGTTGTGCCTTTTGCGCATGCTCTTGAGCTTCCTTTTGCTGAGCAATAATCTTATCAATTTCAGCAATAGTATTTAAATTACCACCGCCCTTGGTATCATCAGCATCATCATTGCCTAATAAGGCTATTTGCTCATTTAAGGCTTTGACCTCAGGAATTGAATTGGTAAACGGCAAGGAGAGAACCATACGCATACCAATATCTCTGCCCTTAGTTTCCTTACCGCGCGTAAAGTAGGCACGCTCCATACGATAAGCAGAAGTCATATCATCCTTATTGCTTAACACACTGCCACCACGCACTACAAAGCCACCACTTTGACCATGCAAACGCCCCGTTCTGGTAGCATAAAAAGGATCAAGCATAATTTCTGAAACATTGCCTAACATATCAAAAAGGCCTAAAGGATTAGGTTCTATAAGACCAATAGGTCTTATCTTGCCATCAGAGGCGCTACCTTGACCGTGATACCAAGCATAATTAGCAATGGTCTTATTTGCAGATATAGGAAAGACATCAGCACTAAATTGAGATGAAGTAACTTCATTACCGCCACGGGCAGCAAATTCCCACTCGCTATCTGTAGGTAAACGAGCAAAAGCTACGATCTTATCATCAGTCTTAGGGACATTAGTTGCCTCTTTACTTGACAAAAAGTGTGAGTATTGACGAGTAAGTTCTACAGCTTCAAACCAGCTTAAATCGCCTTTAGCTAATGTATCTACTCTATTAAACTTTTTACTTGGGCACTTACCTTTACCTAAGTTATAGTCTTTAAGCAGCTGATATTGGGCTTTATTAAGCTCGTATTTGGCTATTAAATAGTAATAGCCTTTTTGGTCATGAAAAGCACCTTGAATATAGCGCTTATTAGGCGATTGCGATACTCGAGCATCGGCATTATTAGAACCAGCACTAAAGCCTTTATCGTGTAGTTTATCTTCATTAGAGGTATAGACCTTTTTAAAGACCATAGCGCCATTACAAGGCATAGGAACAATAACATCATCTGCACTTGGCTTAGGATTGAAAACGTTATAGTCACCATAAGCACTATTAGCTAAGAGCAACATCATAGATAGAGCAGCTATCTTGTTCAGAGATCTAACCATAAATACACCTTAGGATAATTCTATTAATAGAATGTCAGTACAACATGGCTGCGCTCTGATTTTTAGGATGTTATTCACCAAAATGGAGCGCTATCTTGCTTTGCTATGTAAGGTAGGTTTGACCAAGCTCTCCTTAAAGCAAGGTATCAGAGAGCTTGGAGCGTAGGAGATTAAGCTTCGCGTAGGACGTCAGCAATTTGCATATTCAAGATCACATATTTAGTAGACCACAAAGCTACTACAATAGAGAGCAAGATCGTACCACCTAAAAAGCCTAAGATATGAAGTAAGCTTAACTTGCTAATAAAAGCTCCAACAATTAAAGCATGGAAGTAATCATTAAAGATACTAGAGCCCAAAACATAAAGCGCAAAAGCACAGACAAAACCTATTAAGGCAATAATAAGAGCCTCAATAATAACAATTAAGTAAATATCACCTTTAGTCTGTCCCATAAGCTGCAAGAGTACCAAATTACGCTTGCGCGCTTTTAAGGAGCTTAAGATTAAGCCTGTAAGAGCAATCATACCACCAATAATGGACACTGAAGCGATCACGCCAAAGACAAAGTTTAACACCTGTCCTATAGCTTTGACATTCTCAATCTCACGCATTTTGGAAGTGACATTTAAATGCTTATCCACCAAGTAATAATAAAGAGGGGTTACACTCTCTAAATTCTTAGCATAAAGACGGAATTTGGCATAAACTCGCTCTTGCTTGGTAGAATAGTTGCCCTCAGTAAGCAACGCAGGATCATAACCATTGCGAAAATCGTCAATAGCATTGAGCAAATTCATATTAACTAATAAACAATCGTCACGGACAAAGCGCTGAGCAATAATGCCTTTAATCTTGAGATCAACAGCACTAGCTTGTCTGCGCCCCTCTTGAGTACGGGAAATCACGACCTTAATACTATTGCCTACTTGCAGATTACGCTGATGAGCTAAGCTCTCATTGATAAAGACTTCATTATCTAACAGCGCATCTTGCTCTGAGCTATAAGAAATATGAGATCCTAGGACAATAGGATCCCCTATTTTAGTAGGCAAAGTCTCCACTCTTTTAACCTGACCTTTAAATTTAATGTCCACTATGGCATTTAAGGCAGTGATTTCAGGAATCACAAAGCCTACATGCTTATTGGCCTCTAGGGTCTTAAAGAAGTCATTATTGAGTCTATACGAGGTATCTAAGGTTAAAGATAGCACCTTAGGGTCATTCATTAAATTCTCTTTTAACTCCTCTAAGATACCGTAGCGTAAAGAGAATAACAGTAAGAGTGGCGCAATAATGCTAGCTATAGCTGTAATTTGACAAAGGCTCATAATACGGTCATAGGTCAACTCTTTGTAAGCTAATTTAAAGAGCATTAATCATCCTCCCTACTATCTGCCCGTTGTTGGTAATACTCAGTGCGCTCTTGCAACCGCTCTAGTGGTGTAGAGTAATAGCTAATACGCTCATTAATATAACGTAAGCCTCCTAAACTAGATTGAGATCTCTTAAGATCTAGTGAGCGTACTTGAGGATGAGCAAAGCCATAATGCAAGTGATGGACTTGATTAATCACTTCACTATCAATATTTGTACCCTCAGTAGTATTGTCCTTACCATCTGCTACAGGATGAATTTCATGAAAGCCCTTCTCATCACATTCTAGTACTACATTATCCTGATAACTTTGATCTTTCTGGCCAAAAGCACATCCCAAGGCACTAGCAGCAGGATAATCAATAGCCAATTGAGCCATTAAATTAATATCATCCTCAGGTATAGTATTAGAGATCTCCTGTGGTTGCTTTTGTGACGGCTCCGCTGCCTTAAAAACTGAGTAATTTTTATGAGATCCTTGAGCATAGGTATAGCACTTATAACGTGAAGCTGCTTTGAGATCATGAGTAACTACTAAGACACTCATCCGTTCTTGATGAGTGATCTCATCAATAAGCTCAAAAAGATTGTTTGCATTTTCTGGATCTAAGGCCGAAGTTGGCTCATCAACCAGCAAAAGATGCGGGTGATGAGCAATGGCACGCAAAAAAAGCGCTCTTTGACGCTGACCAATAGAAAGCTCTTCAGGCTTTTTATCTAAATGCTCTGTTAACTTGAGGGTTTTTATATGTTTCTCTAAGAGCTCAAACTTACGTTTAACATTCTCAGCAGATGCCTTATTAACAATACTTAAGGAGCGGGCGAAGTAATTAATCTTACTCTTGGCTTTTGCATAAACAATTTTATTGTCACAGCCACTGTCAATACAACAGCCACCATCTATCACCTGATCGAGCTCTTGTAACGCCTTGGAGTACAACTCCTGTTCAGGAGTAGTGCTCATTTGTCCCAACAGCTCGCGCCTACGGCGTAGAGCTTGCTCTTGAGCCTCTTGTAAAGCTACCGTAGTGTTAGGAATACGAGAGACAGTGCCTGGTGCTTGAGGGTAATGAGGCTCCACACTTTGTTTAAGCGCTAAAGTAATTTGCAAATAGAGATTTTCTCTAATCGTTAAATAAGGTAACAGACCACCTACCTGAGGCATAATACCAATACGACTAATACGTAGGGCCTGCTTTTCTCGCTCACTTAATTCATCTAATTCAATATTTTCCAGCACAAAGTGCTCTACCGCCATAGGCAAAGACAATAAACCTATCGCTTCCATCAAAGTAGACTTGCCCGATCCTGAAACACCACATAAGGCAACGCATTGTCCGTCAGCTATAGTCAGCTCTGGTAAGCAGGCGCTAAAATCACCGCGCTTAACTGTAAGGCCCTTAATTTCTAACATACTACTTCGCTCTTAGTTGCTTAACACTCTGCATTGTTAATTATCTATAAAAAGCGCTCTACATGATATTAACAACATCACTGGTAAATAAAATTGGCCGCTATTATATAGAGCTTAGCCCTCTGACAAAGCAAAAAGCCACCTTAAACAAGATTAAATCTCATTAAGATGGCTTTGAATATTAGATATTTCTAAACTATGGCAAAGCGTCTAATGGTATTGGATAGACTTCCTCAGAGCTATTAGCCTCTTCATTAAGTTTAATAAAGCGGTCATTATCACCAGCACAATGCTGGATATAGTTTAAGGAGTTCTCCAAAGCGCGCACAATACGCTCTTGCTCTTGAGAGCCTAAGTTATACCAATCATCTGGCGTGATATTGCCAATTAAGGACTTATAAGGCAGATCATCTAACAGCTCGCCCATAATACCCATATCACTAATGGACTTACTCTTAGAGAGCTGATTTGGATCGCGCCCCATTTGCGCAGCCAAAGATTTTAATTGACTGAACATATCATCACTGGAAAGTTGTCCTGCAATACCTGACTGTAAGACACCTTTAACCAAGGTATATAAATCACTTAATTGATTGCGATTAACCAACACAATAGGCATACAAGTAGCCTGACTGTGATCATCAATATCGCGATCGGTCATCCAACCTTGCAAGAACTCTGGACTTTGGGTACCCTTTAAACGACCTAAATAGGCCAACTGCATAGCAAAGCCTAACTTACGACTATCTTCTTGTAAAGCAGCCTCTGGTTCAATCACAATAGCATTTTCTTCAGGAGCACTAGCAGCTAAAGAAGAGCCCGCTGAGAGCATACCTTGGGTGGCCAATTGTACCTGATTAGTTAAAGACTTAGACAAGGTATCAACCATAGAGCCAAAGGACTCAACTGAGCCAGCATTAACAGGGTAATACAAAGGCTTATTAAGCACTTGATTGAAACTTAAGACCTCATATTGATCTTGCGCATGCTTATGGTTGGATTTACCTGACTTAGTGAGCAAGTGTAAGGTATAAATAGCCGCACCATAGTGCTCTGCCTCTAAACGTAAAGCATTGGCATCTAAACCTGTAGAGCTTTGTTTATCACCAGCATCAATAGCACCTGCATCAGTAATTAAGACTAAGTAACGGCCACCGTACTCATTCCAATTAATGTCTTGGAGAGCCATATTAATGCCCGCATAAGCATCTTCATCAAATTGCGAACTTGAAACCTTGGCTTGATCTAGCGAAGCTACTTTCTTATTAAACTCTTGAGCGTTCTTAGCCTCACCTGGGCGTAAGTACATCTTAGCCGTATACTCAAGACCAGGTACATTACGGGTGTCAGCTCTAAAAGAGACAATACCAAAGTGCACGCTATCGTTTAAGTTAGAGGCCTCAATGTTCTTGTAAATGCTATTGATTGCTTGCTTAGTACGCTCAATGTAAGGGCGCATAGAAATAGACGAATCAATAACAAACACTACCGCTGACTTAAACCCCACAATGGTAGGATCGGCATCATTAGCTCCTGAGTTATTAGATGCACCATTATTAGCTACTGCTGTATTCTTATTCGCCCCAATAGTAGTTTGCACTGAATCATTATCTACAGCTACAGAGCTCGTAACATTTTGGGCTTCTTTGGAGGTAATGGAGGCAATTTCGTGCTTATAAACAAAAGAGCCATCTGGGTACATGGTCTCAACACTTTGCAAAATTGGCAGTAAGTAGAAATTATTTTGATAATCTACATACTCCTCAGGCTCAATGGAGATCACATGCTCAGCCTGCTTTTTAGCTTGCACTTGTGAATACAACTTATGGTAAAGCTGAGTACCATTATCACTATCAATAATATTGTCCAAAGCGCTCTGATCATCAAAAATCAAAGCACGATTACGATTGGCTGAATTGGTAAAAAGCAAGGCCAATTGCATCTTCCAAGGAACTACACAGTCTTTATTTAAAAAGCCTGAAATTGTACCTGTGGCATCAGTACCTACCTCATAGGCCGATCCTGTATCGCTATAGACATAGTACTGGCTAAAGGCAGGCACTTCACGACCTGCATCAGAGGCATCTTGCTTAACATGAAGCTTGCACCCTGGAGTTGAGAGCACACGTTGATATAAGGTACTTTTACCTTCCATTAACAAAGGTTCACGAGCACTAGCACCATAAGCACTACCTACAGTAGCGCTCAAGGCTAATGCAAGCACACTAAATTTTAGTGCCTGAGAAAACTGATACTTCACCTATATATCTCCTATTAAGGCAAGAGCTTAATGAGTTTATCGGCTTCTTGTTGATTGAAGGTCTTATCTCCACTGACACGCTCAGACCAATACTTAGCATCCTCAGCATTTTTGACAATACATTTGTTGCGAGCATCACTTTGAGGATCAGCATAGTGAGCATAAGTGTATGCATACACACCACCATTATCAGAGCGCCCCTTGGTACGCAATACGCGCAATACAATCTCGCAATGATCGTTTTTCATAGCCTCAGCCATTAAAGCAAATAACTGCTCATTATTAGGCTTTTGGGCTAAACAATCATTCAAGATTGCCTTATCATCCTTGTGCTCTTGGAGTGAGCAAGCTTGCTTAACAGGATCAACAGGAGCTCCATTAGGAGAGAACATCCCTAAGAAGTACATCACAGCTGCAGCAATAAGACCTAGCACTACTAAAGCTGATATCACCTTGATGATAAAGCCTCCTGCGCCACTACCTGAAGGTGCGCTACTAGGAGTTGCTGCTGGTTTAGGATCTAAAGGAGCTTGCGGGGATAAATTATGAGAACCTGATGTTGCCTGAGTATTAGGCGCATTATTATTAGACACAAAATTGTCTTGCTTTTCAGGGGGTAAATTATTAGCGACTGTTCCCTCCTTATTAGCATTGAACGCTGCTTGTTGAGCCGCTATTTTAGCCTTGACTTGCTCCATAGCAGCACCAGCTAATTGATTAGCTGGAGCATTGGTATCAATATCAGAGCTTTCATCTTTTTCAGAGCAAGATTGGTCACCTACTTTATCTGACGAGATTGCACGATCATTCATAGTAATGACCATGCTCTGCGGAATGTTCGCTTGATCTTTAATCTTCAGAACATAAGAATTCATACCAGCAGTAGCTAAAGCATTTACGACCTCTGAACCAACTTCAAAGTCAATCACAGCTCCACGCACACGGAAGTTAGTGATAGTAATTTGTTTAAAACCACCACTACTTTTTTGGCTCCAAGTGGAGATAATGTCGCCATCAGCATAAGAGCCGTCAACAATAACCATATTGAGTTGGCTATTTTTATCAGGTTTAATAGTATTTACGCCTCTAATCTCAAAACGACCCTGACCAGGGCCTAATGAGAAAAACTTTGCACTACCTGCCATTATTTAACTGCCTCCATAGTGGCTAAGATGCGACACAACAACATATTCTCATCCGCTGAGAATTGATACTTACTATCAGAGAACACATTAACCTTGCACATAATGTACATTAAGGTGGAAACATAATCACTAATAAGATTGAACTCAAAGTTATTAGACTTCTCATCTAAATGAGGCAAGATACCTGTGTCGTCAACAGCATACTTACGAGTAAAGACCTCGTAGTCTTGTTTGTTTTCATCATAAGTAACTAAATTATCACTCTTATTAAAGTGATTAATTGGTCCCTCTTGAGAGCCTAATACGCCACCTTTGAAAGCAGCTTCAAGAGCACTCCTTGATGGGGTTATATGAGCGACATTTTTGCTTAAACTACGCTTTACTGGAGCTACAGAGTAACCATCATCGTCATCATCATCAAAGCCAGCAAAATCGTCAAAGTCGTCATCATCGTCGTCTGCACCATAGTTTACAGGCGCAAAGTTATCAGAATCATCAAGCTCATCGTCACTGATGTTTGCAGTAAGCTCAACACTATCCGCTAGCTGTTGATCATCTCGGCTTGGCAACAAATTGGCACCTAAATACAAATTGAAGTCACTTAAAATAAACTGCAGCAACTTAACTTGGATTTTCACAATATCGCCATAGCTTGAAGAGGTATTCTCTGCATCTAGCAATACCTGAACCATGTAATTCTTAAGGCCAATCATAGATGAATTGAAAGCCTTGCCGATCTCATTAAAAAGCTTATTGAACAGGGCAATAATATCTTCTTTGACCTCATCAGGGCTCTTAAAGCAGCTGCGTTCTTCATCAAAGAAGAAAGAGAAAGCTTCAATAGCACGAGGATCTGCTTCAAAATTAGGCAAGCGTAGCTCATAAGCCTTGCTCACTGAACTGGCAATGTTTTTTAATGGCTCACAGTCACGACGCCATAACATAGCCAAATTATCCATATACTCAGTACAAGAGTCATGGACAAAGCGCTGTACATTAGAGCCACTAGAGAATTCACGGCCATAGATCTCCTCAAGCTTTTCATCAGGGATCTCTAAGAGAGTGCGTACTCTATCAAAGCAAGGGCTTAAGTTATTACATTGAATTAAGCCTAAGGCAATGTACTTGCTATCTTTTAAAGCTGTAGCAAATGCTTTGGCGCTATCGCGGGTTGCATATTCTTGTAAGCGTGGGAGTAGTTTTTGTAAAGCCTGCTCTGATTTATTAGCTCGCAAAGACTCACGCATCTTTTCAGGCAAGGCGTTATTGCGTACTTCCTCTACAATACGAGAGACACCACCGTCATTTAAAGACAGCACGAGCTCTAACTTTTCTGCAAAGTTAGCAATATGCTCAGCAAATGGTTCGTGACTTAAGAGAGATTGCTTAATACGCTCAATATCGTCACGTGCACTTTCATTAATACCCAGCTCTTGTTTATTAGCATCAAAAGCTAACCATGGAGTAGCCTCATTACCTAAATTAGGCTTGCGAGCTAAGAACACGCGATCAAATGGATTGCCAGGAGTCCACTCGGAGAACCAATTAACTTTATTTAGCTGCTCAAAGGACTTCTTGATTTCGCCATCCAAGTCGATATCTTGATCATTTTCCAAACTAGTGCGCCCACGATTAAACACGGTGTCATATTGAGTGAGCACTAAGGTCAATGGGTTTTTCGAGATCTTGGCGCGCTTTTCTTTATCTTTGCCAATATTCTCATTAATCCAGTCCGTTAAGATACTGGTAGCATCGACAACATCCTGCTGTTTAATCACACCAATGCAAAAGAGCAATTGGTCAATTTCATTGCGGTGGGAATAGCGATCAAAGATGTACTCAACCTTGCCACGACGTAAGAGCTCTTTGGCCTTGTCAGAGACATTATTGGCACCATCTTTTTCAATATCAGCTAAATGTACGCCACCACGAGAACGAGCGCCAGGAAAGTCAATAACATCAAAGTCATCGAGCGTGCCATTATTGCTATCTAAAGAGAAGGTAAGCTCTAAAGCTAAAGCAGCTACAATAGAGCTTCTAATGTAAACCTCTTTGACTACCTCTGAGCCATTAGCATTAGTCCAAGCACATTTTAAAGACTCGATATCCTCATCAAATATATAGTCAATCTTATTGATGTGCATAATGGTACCGCCATGAGCGCTTGTCTGTCTTGGACGGTTGTCAACCATATTAATAAAGGCATTTTGTTGCACAAAAATGTGGCTATGGCCCTCAAACTCTAGCAAAGCACTAGCTAGCAAGTAATAGGTACGATTTAACACCACTAAATCGTTCCAGAAGAAACTAAAGAACTTGCATCGCCCCTCTAAGTTCATAAAAGGCAGCATGGCACGAGCCTGACTCCAAAAATCAGGCATCTCATCTGCTGACTTAATCTTGCCACTTGAGTTACGAGCTACATAGTTAGCTAACTCTACTACCTGCTCTGGGGTAATATAGTTAAACTCTTTCTTGCCATTAACTTCAATTACACGGCCAATGCTACTGTCACTGAGCGCTAAAGATTGGAAATCTAAAGCATCTTCAGCTAAATTACCTTTAATGCTCTTTAAATCATCATGAGGGAAGCTATAGTAGAGCTCTTGAGCCTTAGTATCAACATAAGGAGCTAAGGTTGCTAAATGCTTTAAATAGACATTATCATTCTTAGCACGAACCTCAGAGGCTACAATATCTTTGAAAAAGCCATTAATTAAGATCATGGCGATCTCAAGTTCAGTTACGATCTTAAGATCAACAGGAAAGCCCTGAGGGGTTTGGGTCTTATCATGAGTAAAGCGCGTAGCAAATCCTGTAGCTTCAGACTGATTTCCTTGAGGATTAACATGGCGAATAAAGTCAATGGTCAAGCCATCCCAAGTGGTGGTTAGATCCTTTTCCCCTCCTGCTGACATCTTAGAGACTAAATAGCTCTTACCAGCTTGAGAAGCACCAAAGACACCTACAGTTTGCTTGTGACTAATATTGTTAGCAGCATGCTTCAAGCTCAAAGCTGTATTATCAATATCCCACTCTAGATCTAAAGCACACTCTCTTAAATCGGCCTCTACTGACTTATTGCGCTCCACCCAAGAGCTGGCCCATAAGGACGCATGGGCTGCGTTTATTAATTGTTCTTTCATTTTCCAAACCAACTCTTAAAGCACAAAACGAGGATTAATGCCTTGGATGCTGATATTACCGCTATCCATAAAGTACTCAATGTTATCGCCAGAGATACTCTTTAAGTACATACGGAAATGTCTGGTGTAATCTGTGCCTTGCTCATCAGTTACCCGTTCTAACTTAAAAGTCTCAACCTTAGGCAAGTTTGAGATATTCTTTTGTAGAAATGGCACTGGATAAGGACTGTTAGTACCTGTAACTACACTCAGCTCCACATTAAAGTCAGGACGCTCTGATAACAAAGGCTCTAACTTCTTGCGCTCATTAGCAAGTTTAACGCGCAATAGCGTGAGATTTTCATCAATAGCCTGATTCAAGAGCTCATACATCTGATCTTGAATCTGTGAGCGCTCAATACTATTTTGCTGCTCAAAGAGTTGTAAGCTGCTTTCCATAAAGCTCTGCTTATTGGTAGCTACATACTCATCATATAAGCGCTGCTTTTCCTCAGCAACCTTACTATCTTTACCCAAGCCAAATAAACCACCTTTAACGCGCTCTTCGACCTTTTGCTGTGCAATATAGCTTTGGACTTGCTCTTCAAACATAGCCTCTAATTGAGAGAGGTAATTGTTTTCAATATCAGTAGAATAGACATGTGCAAGATTGTTCATCTTTTGTCTTAGAGCAAAAAATTGTGGACGATACTTATCTGCAACAGAGCTATCGATACTATCAAAGAGCTTCTCAACTTCATAATCAGAAAGATCTTCATAAGTAAGTGTGGCAGCTTTCTTCAGCGCAGGAATATCATCAATCTTATGATAGGCCTCAATCTTATAAAGAGGATTGCACTCTACTTGTGGATCGTCTAAGAGACGGTAGCCGATCTCAACTGACAGCTTGGTAGTAAAAGCATCATCACTGCGCTGGTACTTAGTAAACTTGCCTTCTTTATCGACATCCACTCTCTTACCCATGCTGGCATCTTTTTGACCTAGTAATACCGAGGACTCATACTTATAAAGCACGGCGCTATCGGCAATATTGTTCCTGGCATCTAAGACACCTACATAGTGAGCACTATTAGCCTTTTGTGAAGGTTTAGCATTGTACTTAAAGGTCGAGAACTTAGTGTGATCTAAACGCAGATAGCTAATTAAGGCACCTACAGCTGCTGTAGTCTTAGGATCGCCAATCACCTCACCATCTTGTAAGAATGGATACCAAGTGTCGCAACGGTAAGAGTGCATCGCAATAATACGCGAGCTGGGCACATTTAAACGTTGTAAGAAGTAAGATCTAATCGCAGGAATCTTCGAGGCACGACCTGTGAGCAACAATAAGTCGACATTGTAAGTAGTAATAACTTCACACAGCTTATTTAAGATACGGCAAATATCAAAGCGCTCGCCTTCTAATAAGGCACGATTGATCTTGGCAATATCAAAAGTCAGCTTAAAGTCCATAATGGAGAAATTAGGCAAAGCCTCACTTAAGATGTCATTAACATATTCAATCACTTCTTTAGATGGCTTTGGATAAGGCCCAGGACGCTTAACATTTTTAATCAGGCTAGGATTGACCTCTTTATCTAAGATAAAGTCACTTACGGTGCCACTTACCTTGCAAGTATCAGCATAAGGATCTAAGTGCTCTAAGTGGAACATGATCTTATAAGCAACCTTTACCAAGATCTGCTGAGTAAATTGAGAGCGTAACATGGCAGCAGCAGCATCAGCTCCACTGCCATCTCCTACGAGCTTATTTAAGATCGGACGATATTGAATACGGCGTTTAGCTATAGGGTAAGCAAGACGGTTTAACAAGCAGAGCTTGATAATGTCATGCAAGATATCGTCGCCTGCGATCTTAAAGCCATCTTTAAAGATGTCGTGGGGAATAATATCACCCTTGCTATAAGAGACACCTTTTTTAAAGGAATAGTCCTTAATCACTAAGTCAGAAGTACCGCCACCGATATCTAATGAGGCAATACGAGTGGAGATGAGATCATTATTATCTTCATCCTTTAAACGCTCGCCAATGCGTTGCCCAGTCATAGGACGACGTAAGTATTGAATAAAGTTATTGCCATGGCCGCTAAAGGTCTTTTGTACTTCGTTGTAAATATACACCACCTGACTTGACTCAGCTTCATCCCAATCCATGTGCACTTCAGGGAAAGGCGGATTGATATTAGGGATATTATCTGCCCCTTGTGCTCTCATCAGATCTAACTGGGATTCAGTTAAGCAGCAAAAACGTGAATTATCATTGATCTTATCAAAGCCTAGGCTCTTCCATAAAATGCCTAAAGCTTCATAGACACAAGCACGATAGAGCTCCTTTTCCTCAATAGACATACAAGGAGGAGTAGTCAAAATAATGGACTTAAGACGTCGTGGCATACTCTTCAAGGAGGTCTTGTTGCGCTGTGCTATCGAGTTCATCTGCGTCATTGCTTGCAAGATAATCTCAATTAACATGAAAGTCATAGTAGAGTTATGAGAATAATGCGAGCTGAGATTGTCGATCATAGTGTCGTCTTGATCTAAAGCAAATAAGGCACGACCATAGGTATTAAAGTACATACCAACACTATTTAAGTGCGCACGAATGTTTTTTGATTGTCTCTTACGCTGCTCTTGACGTAAGAACTTGCTATGCACTTGATAGGAATAACAATTAAAGACCCAACAACCCTTGGTAAAAGGATCAGTGCTCCATAAATAGCGCTTAGGCGAGATCAGACCAGTATTACCTTCATTACCTGACTTTAAAGATGCTAAATTGCTGGCTTCTTGACCTACACGCACCAAAGATGGCCACTCAAAGGCATCCGAGCGCCCCGAACGGGCAGAGAGATTACCATAGGAAAAATTAGGCTCAGCAAATTCAATGCGGCTGGCAAAGGACTCGTTATAGACCTGCTCAGGATGATTAAGGTCACGTAAGAGTAAAGGATAAGTATCGCTAAAGTTATCGTCATTGCTATTAACATTGTTGTTTTGCTCAACCATAATGCCACAAGAGCGCGCATTGCCAATATCTAAAACTAAGGCGACATCAACAATGTGGCTCGTACCATAGGTATCACGGTTTTGAATAAACTTTACGGGCGCAATATCTACTATATAGCCTAAGAAAGCTAATAAATTCAGGTAGTGAGCTTGATGTTCCTTTTTATTGAGCATGAGCTCATCAATCTTTTGCGCACTAATGTTCTCATTAATGCGCTCTTTGTAAAGCTCAGAAAAGACCAAACCCACCCAAACGTTAACCCAAGCTTCGCCGCCATTAATACCCTTAAGATACTTGAAAGCACGACTGTCTTGATACGCAAAATCAAAGATAGTATCAGAATTATCGGCATCATGATAGGCAGGTGCCTGATACTCTTTATTTTTCTTAAAATCTTGGGTCTTGGTATCAAAAGCTAGCACAACACGATAGTAATCAGTATTTTCAGGTAATGAGAGCTTCTTTTCTTTAGGTTTAACCTCATCTTGAGTATCAGCAACTAAATCATCATTATAGGAGGCATCACCATATTGCACGCTCTTGAGCTCTTCACGTGCTAAGCCCTTAGACTTAAGATAAGACTTAATGATGTCTTGCTCGATATTTTTAGGCTCGACCTTAACAATACGCGCCCGCGCCCAGTTAATAGGACCAAAGTTATCACCATTTAAACTGTTATTTAAATAAGGAATAGGAAACCATACTCCATCAAAGAGCTGGAGTGATTTTTGTAACTCAATTTCAAATTCACCATCGTGAGTGCCATACTCCACAATCTTCTCTGGTCCTTTAGTAGGATCAAAGCGCTCGATTTTATCAGAGATTTTATGGGCATAACGTACTAAGGTATCGGTGCTCTTATCAATAAAGAAGCGGCCCTTTTTAATGGCCTTGATATGACTTAATTTATCTTCGCACTCCCAGTCGACCATGGCATCATAGTCAACAAATTGCACGCCTGAGTTTTCTACTAACTCGATATTGCCAATAATGGGCTCTATTTTAGGGTACATAGCTATTCCTTAATTGATCGCTCGATCTTGAGGCAGGCGCTCTTTAAATGAGGCGTACACGCTCTATCTAACATGTGAATAAAAGCTTATCATATAGTATTTAAGACTATATGACACTACATATCATATAGCACACTAAATCTTACTTATGTGCTATTGCTCAAAAATCTAAGGTGCTATTTACTATATCTAGCCCCCAACGCACTACTATAGAGCAACAAAAAAGGCTTCTATAAAGAAGCCTTCTGCAACTAAAACACATAAAGCACAAAGCACAAACCTTAACTCCTTATAAAGCAAACTTGGTGATATCTCACAAACCCCTTACTAATATCTTACCTTTAAGCTTAGAAGCTATTTTGATTCTTGACCACTCTTTGCTTTTACAGTTGATCATAAGTGTGTATCAAGCCGCTTGATCTTCAAATGACTCAAAGATCAAAAAAGAGAGCTAGTATCACATCAGCTCTCTTTTTCTTAATACTTAACAGCTAAGCTCTTATTCCCACTCGATAGTTGCTGGTGGCTTGCCAGAAACATCATAGCAGACACGAGAAATACCGTTGACCTCATTGATGATACGATTAGATACACGGCCTAACAGCTCATATGGGAGCTCTGCCCACTTAGCAGTCATAAAGTCAATGGTCTTTACAGCACGTAAGCACACTACATAGTCATAACGACGGCCATCGCCCATTACACCTACGGAGCGTACAGGTAAGAAAACAGTAAAAGCTTGGCTTACTTGCTCGTACCAACCGCTGTTATTGAGCTCTTCCATAAAGATAGCATCAGCTTGGCGTAATAAGTCTAAATACTCTTTTTTAACCTCGCCTAAGACACGTACACCAAGGCCAGGGCCAGGGAATGGATGACGCTGTACCATCTTGACTGGTAAGCCTAACTCTACACCAATACGACGAACCTCGTCCTTAAAGAGCTCACGTAAAGGCTCTACTAATTGGAACTTGAGATCCTCTGGTAAGCCACCAACGTTGTGGTGAGACTTAATAACATGAGCCTTACCAGACTTGGTTTGAGCAGACTCAACTACGTCAGGATAGATAGTGCCTTGAGCTAAGAAATCGACACCATCAAGCTTACGAGCCTCATCAGCAAAGACATCGATAAAGGTATGACCAATTGCCTTACGCTTAGCTTCAGGATCAGAAATACCCTCTAAAGCCTTTAAGAAGCGCTCGCTAGCATCGGCATAAACGATATTTAAGCCTAAGCCAGAAAACATCTCTTTAACTTGCTGACCTTCATTTAAACGTAATAAGCCGTTATCTACGAAGACACATACTAATTGCTCACCAATAGCACGGTGTAATAATAAAGCAGTAACAGAGGAGTCAACACCACCAGATAAGCCTAAGAGTACCTTAGAGTCACCTACTTGGGCACGAATACGCTCTACAGCATCATCGATAATGGCATTAGGAGACCATAAACCATGTAACTTACATACATCGATCACAAAGCGACGTAAGAACTCGCCACCTTGCTTAGAGTGAGTTACCTCAGGGTGGAATTGCACACCAAAGAAATTGCGCTCTTTATTGTAAACAGCTGCATAAGGGCAAGTATCAGTAGAACCTACAGTAACAAAGCCCTCAGGGATGGCAGTAACCTTATCACCATGGCTCATCCATACATCAAGCTTATTAACGCCTTCATGATCGCTTAAGCCATCAAATAATGGGCAAGGAGCAACTACGTCCATAGCGGCATAGCCATACTCGCGCTTGTCAGAGCCTTCAACCTTACCGCCTAACTGTACGGACATGGTCTGTAGACCATAGCAAATACCTAATACTGGAACGCCAGCATTAAATACCCACTCTGGAGCACGTGGAGAACCTTCCTCAGTGGTTGACTCTGGGCTACCTGATAAGATAATGCCTTGTGGGGCAAACTCTTTCATGCGCTCGACATCAGCATCGAAAGGATAGATCTCGCAATAAACACCGATTTCTCTTACGCGACGAGCAATCAATTGCGTAACCTGAGATCCGAAATCAAGGATCAAGATCTTTTCAGAATGAATATTGGCCATTAAGCGACAACCTAAATGAAAGTGGAAGATCAAAGCTCGAAGATGCGAGCTTCTTGTGATGGGATCTAATTGTACCTTAGTTAAGTACTCTTGTACAAAAAGCAAGCCCCAGCGCTAACTGGGGCTCTAAGCAACTTAAGAATAAAGGAGGAAAGTGCTTATTAATTAGCGGCTCTGATAGTTAGGAGCCTCTTTGGTGATAGTAACATCGTGAACGTGAGACTCACGAATACCAGCACCAGTGATACGAACAAACTGAGCCTTGGTACGTAATTCTTCGATAGTAGCGCAGCCAGTTAGGCCCATAGCAGAGCGTAAACCACCCATTTGCTGATGGATAATGCCACGTAAAGCACCCTTATAAGCTACACGACCTTCAATGCCCTCTGGAACTAACTTGTCAGCCGCATTGTCGGTTTGGAAGTAACGATCGGCAGAGCCCTTGGACATAGCAGCTAAAGAGCCCATGCCACGATAGGACTTAAAGGAACGACCTTGGAAGATCTCAATGTCACCTGGAGCCTCTTCAGTACCAGCAAACATAGAGCCAACCATTACACAGTGAGCACCAGCAGCTAAAGCCTTAGCAATATCGCCAGAGTAACGAATACCACCATCAGCAATGACCTTAACATCACTACCACGCATAGCTTCAACAGCGTTGGAGATAGCAGTCATCTGAGGAACACCGCAACCAGTTACCATACGAGTGGTACAAATAGAGCCAGGGCCAATACCTACCTTAACAGCATTAACGCCAGCTTCAGCTAAAGCAATAGCACCTTCAGCAGTAGCAATGTTGCCGCCAATAATAGGAAGATCTGGATAGGTCTTACGCAAGTAAGAAATACGATCTAATACACCCTGAGAGTGACCGTGAGAGGAGTCAACTAATAATACATCAACACCAGCTTCAACTAAGGCACGAGCACGCTCTTCGTTACCAGGACCTGCACCAATAGCAGCACCTACACGTAAGCGGCCTAAAGCATCCTTACAAGCATTTGGCTTGTTAGCAGCCTTATTAAAGTCCTTAACGGTAATCATGCCCTTTAAGTGGAAGTCATCATCGACTACTAAAACCTTCTCAATGCGGTTCTTTTGCATTAAGGCGATTACATCTTCACGAGCAGTGTTTTCACGTACGGTGACTAAGCGCTCTTTAGGAGTCATGATTTGAGCAACCTTTAAAGAGTTGTCATTTAAAAAGCGCACATCACGACCAGTGATAATACCTAATAAGTTTTCTTCGTCATCAACAACAGGGAAACCTGCAAAACCATACTTAGAGGTTAAATAACGAACGTCAGCTAAGGTGGCACCTGGATGAATAACTACAGGCTTAGTTACCATGCCACTTTCAAAACGCTTTACTCGTAAAACTTCGTCAGCTTGACGATCAATTGGCATATTCTTGTGAATAAAACCAATACCACCCTCTTGAGCCAAAGCAATAGCTAAGTTAGCCTCAGTTACAGTATCCATAGCCGATGAGATCATCGGAATATTGATCTTGATATTGGAGGTTAAATAAGTGCTTAAATCAGCTGTGTTTGGCAGCACAGTAGAGTGTGCTGGAACTAATAAAAGATCATCAAAGGTTAGAGCTTCTTCAACGATGCGCAGCATAGTGCCTCCTTAACTAAAATTTGGCAGATTATACCAAAAACACAAAAGTATGACGCACTTTTAAAAAAGTAAATTACAACTTTTTGCAAGCACCGTGCTCACAGTTTTAGTACAAAATTATGCCAAGATAGGTGAAATAAAGCTTTAAGCGTTTTTATGTGTTATCTATGAACTTTATTCCTTGTTCTTCTTTGTCTTAATCCATGACGGTGCAATAAATGCAAAAAAGCAAACTCTCTTCTTTGTACTAATATTACTCTTATTAGAAAATGTATTAAAATTAGAACTACCAGTGCTATGTTAAGGAGAAAGACCACAGTGAAAAGAGATGCGCCTTTTGAGCCTGATAATGGCGATTTTGATAAGTTTATAGCTGAATTACACAAAAATTCAGCACACAATGCTCAAATCAACAAGAACTTAGCAGAACAACAATTAAACGGTGGAGCGAGCACTTGGCAGACTATCAAAGAGCAGCACCAAAATACCTTAAATGATATCAACGAGAGCGTAGCTAAAAGACAAGAGCAAATGAAGCACAGCTCTTGCGCTTCTAATAAGGCTCCTGCACCTAATGCCTTACGAGAAAATTATCGCAAAAACTCGAACTTTACTCCTATGACCTACTCTGAGCGTGCGCTTAAGGGTTTAAAGGATCAAGCACCTGCTAAGAAAAAGCCAAACAATGGTCTGGCAGTATTTTTTGTAATGATCTTGATCTTTTTCTTCTTCCTTTCCTATCAAGGAGTATTAGGAGAGGCCACTGGCTTAGCCTTTGCTGCTATTTTCATCTTCCAATTTTTAGTGATCTTCCTTACTAATAGAAAGAAAAAACGCAAATAGTTGGAGGTGTTTATGAATGCTTATTACATTACTTGGTTTGTTATCGCCCTAGTACTATTAATCATAGAAATCAATGCTATGAGCTTTTATCTCTTAGCACTCTCACTAGGAGCTCTAGCAGGAGGTATTAGTGCTTATCTTGAGTGCTCTTTAACTACTCAGACGTTGAACGCTGGTCTAGTAACTATTATTGCCTCCTGCTTAAGCTTTTATCTGCGCAAAAGGTTTAAAAGTGTTAACGATAAAAGTAACAATGTCTTAGATATTGGCCAACGTGTTACTGTTAGCCCTGACAATATCAATATTGACGGCACAGCCAAGGTTATCTATCGCGGTGCTACATGGCAAGTGTACTCATCTCAAGGGCCATTAAGTGCTGGTATTTATCTTATTGATAAGGTTAATGGCTCCCAGTTAGAGCTAGGAACCAAACTCAGTGATTTTCCAGGTAATTAAGGAGAAAGATATGCCTATCTTTGATGTTATTTCTGCCCCACTGATTTTAGCTTTAGTCTTTGTGGCTTTAGCTATAGTGTTTGCTTACAAGGGCATTAAGGTTGTACCACAGCAATCTGCTTGGGTAGTAGAGCGCTTAGGTAAGTTTAAGACAGTTTTAAACCCTGGCTTAAACTTCATTATTCCTTTTATTGATAATGTAGCCTATCGCCACTCTTTAAAGGAAATCCCTTTAGATACCCCTGCTCAAGTTTGTATCACTCGTGATAATACCCAACTTAGTGTTGATGGCGTACTCTTCTTCCAAGTAACAGACCCAATGCGTGCTAGCTACGGCACTTCCAACTATGTTATTGCCATTACTCAATTGGCTCAAACTACATTGCGCTCGGTCATTGGTCGTATGGAGTTAGATAAGACCTTTGAAGAGCGTGATGTTATTAACTCTGAGGTCGTATCAGCCATTGATGATGCAGCTTTGAACTGGGGTGTTAAAGTACTACGTTATGAAATCAAGGACTTAACTCCACCTGCAGTGATCTTACAGGCCATGCAACAACAAATTACTGCTGAGCGTGAAAAGCGTGCCTTAATTGCCGAATCAGAAGGTCGTAAGCAAGAGCAAATTAACTTAGCTACAGGTGAAAAGCAAGCTGCCATTGCGCGCTCTGAAGGTGAAAAGCAAGCTGAGATTAATAAAGCTGAAGGTCAAGCAGCAGCTACTTTAGCTATTGCCACCGCCACAGCTGAAGCTTTACGCAAGGTAGCAGATGCAAGCCAAGCACAAGGTGGTATGACTGCTGTTAACTTGCAGGTAGCTGAAAAATACATTCAAGCCTTTAATGACTTGGCTCGCACCAATAATACCTTGATTGTTCCTGCCAATATGGGAGATATGAGCTCTTTAATTAGCTCTGCCATGAAGATTGTCAGCGCTAACCAAAATCCAAATAAATAAATAAATAAATAAATAATACTCAGGGCTCATCTCTTTTAAGGAGTGAGCCTTTTTGTTCGGCATTTTAATAGATACAACAAAGAGCTAAAAAATAAGAACCTTGCGGCTCTTCAAAAAAAATGGTGGATGCTATAGGACTCGAACCTATGACCCTCTGCTTGTAAGGCAGATGCTCTAACCAGACTGAGCTAAGCATCCATAATGGTGGGTCGTGAGGGGATCGAACCCGCGACCAACGGATTAAGAGTCCGCTGC
>Reba_p2__coassemble_403_pt1 | contig 39407 bp, 30 predicted proteins | sample Reba_p2__metabat2_low_PE_017 | metagenome-assembled genome bin Reba_p2 | reverse complement strand
TTAATTGTATATTCCATTTTTAATGGCTCTTATAAAGTTAATGGGAAATGACCTTACAGTAATTAAGCTCATTTGCTATATGCACTCTTATTTAACGAAAGACACCGTAAAAACATGATCTACTCACTTTATTACTTTTTTAACAACTATGCCTTTCCGAGAGCATTACCTTATACTAGCAGCTTGAGATACTAAGTGTCCTGAGCATTATTTTGCTTGAGGAATGACTCTTCCTCATCAATCAACCCTGCCGCCTTGAGATCTTCATAATCAGGATCGTTTTTGGTAATGTCCTTATCATTACCCTTATTGAGTTGATGAGGAATGATTTCGGGCAACAACTCACTAGGCTTGAGACGATGTCTCTTAGTATTAGGCTGAACTGAAACGCAATCACTATCTTGAGATACTACCTCATCTTCAAACTCAGTACGAACCTTACCTTGACGCACTCCAATTTGAGACAAGATATAAGAAACGACCTTTACTGAGCCTGCCCATGAGTAATGCAGACCATCTTGATACACAGGAATAAACTTACCGACCAAGATCTCGCAATTACCATCAATGCAAATCGCATCGTTAGGATCAATATACTTTACAGGGCGATTGCGAGCTGACAAATTCTTATTTTCAGGCAGCTGAGCGACTTCACGCTGCAAGAAATCATTAAAAGGAATGTCATTTAAGTTCTTATTCTTGGTGCAGGTAAAGTGAGCCCGAATAAACTTACTTAAAGGATTCTCCAAAGCATGTAAGTACATACAAGTACTACCTACATCAAAGACCGTTTGCCGAGGAGTGCCAATAATATAGACCTTACTCTTATTAAAGCGGGAGGCAATAGCTTGCAGATCACGCTTAATTGCTAATTGGAAGTACTTTTCAGGCACTGCATATTCATTAGTGCGGCGTACTAAGCTTCCACTATAGCGCGGCCAATCTTGTGCAATAACTACAGGCAAATCAGGATATTGCTCTACTGCCTTACGGGCATAGGCATAGCGCTTAGCACACTTTTCATCAATATAGCCCTCTGAGCGGCGGTTAACATATCCTGACCACGAATAACAGCCATCTCTAAAGACAGTAATGACATGCAAGCCACGATCGATTAGATCCAGAGCATAGTGACGAGCAAAACTATCGCCAATTAAGATAAAGTCAGGCTTGCGCTTTAAATCACCAATAGCATTGATTTCACCTTCAAAAGGCACACTATGTCCACCGTATTGAGCATAGCGCGTGACCTCATGATTAAAGCGGAACTTGGCGCTATTAAAAGAGATATAAAAAGCACATAAACCTACTACTACATAAGTGGCTAAGAAGACATAGCCAAAGTTACGGCGGCGCTCAACTAAATAATGTAACAGCACACCTAACAAGAAAATAGGCACTAAGAGCTCTAAGCACCAGACATTAAAGCCCAGCTTAGTGATAAAGACCAATAAAGGCCAGTGAGCTAAGTAAATGGCATAAGACCATAAGCCTAGCTTTTGGAAGACGATATTGCGCAATAAAGAGTTTTTGTTCTCAGCAGCAATACATAAATAAGTACCCACTAAAGGCAAGAGTGCCCACAAGGTAGGCCAACCATGAGCATCATCCACTACGGCTAACGAGATGAAGATAATAATCAGACCGCTAGCTTCTACCATTTTAGGGCTTAAAGAGATAATGCGCTCACTTAAGGACTTACCTAGGATCTGCTTATAAGCCAAGGATTTAAAATAGCTTAAAGGATAGAAATAAGCTAAAGCACCAAACATGAGCTCAAAGGCACGAGAAGGCAAGATATAGTAGGAATAGCGAGGGTAATTATTGGTCAGATAGCAGGCAAAAAGCAAAAAGGAAATGGTCAATACTAAGGTAGTAAGAGCAATACCCTTCTTATCCATAAAGCGACGTAATAAGATCAATAACAAAGGATAGAAGAGATAAAACTGCCACTCTACCGAGAGCGACCAAGTATGTAAAAAGGCCTGATCTAAAGCACTATTGGCAAAATAATCGGTCTTTTGGGCAAAGTAGATATTAGAGATGAATAATAAGGCCGTAAATGCTTCATAGCACATACGCTTAAGATCACTAGCTCCAATGAGCAAATAGCCTAAGATCATAAAGACCAAGACCGTAACCATCAGAGCAGGACAAATACGTTGCGCACGACGCTTGTAGAAGTCATAGAGGCTAAAATTACCCTTAGCTAGCCCCTTCATAATGATCATGGTCATTAAATAACCTGAGATCACAAAGAAGATGTCTACACCTAAAAAGCCACCTCTTAAGTAAGTGAACTCAGGAGTTAATACATGAACTAAGTGGTAAATGGTTACCGACAGAACAGCAATAGCACGCAGTCCTGTAATGTCCATTCTAAGATCTTTGGCCATAAGCCTGTTCCTCTTTTCCTTAGCCTTGCTTGCCACAGCACACCTAAATTAGGCATAAGGAGCATGTGATATTAATAGCGCTTAGTGATAAGTGATACGTAATAAAAAAGCAGTGTTGGCAATAAGTTTGAATCTTATACTAAACCATAAGACGCTGCTATGCTTTGGCAATAATTTTCAGCGAGCCCTTGGTTAAATCAATAAGCTCTCGCTCCAGATTGTCTACTTCATGGACAGGCAAGACCACATCAAAATAAGCTACCTCCGCATAACTCTCTTTGACAATGCTAGCGCGATAGCGGGGCAAGAGATACTGGAACTTTTGAATATAGCGATGCTCGAGCCCCAAACTCAAGCGCGCAGCAATCATACGCTCAGTAGTAGGCAAAGTAGCTAAAGCTTCTTGTACTGAGCCTTGATAGGCTTTAACTAAGCCACCTGTACCTAAGAGCACACCACCAAAATAACGTGTCACTACTGCACAAAGTTCACCTACACCACAATGTAAGACGACATTGAGCATAGGCTGACCTGCTGTACCTTTAGGCTCACCATCATCAGAGCAACCGCAAAAGGCGGTAGAGTTAGGAGCAGTGGCATTAAAGGCAAAGCAATTGTGACGGGCATCTTCATAGATAGTCGACACCTCTTCAATAAAAGCTTTGGCTTCTTCTACTGAGGAGGTATGGGCAATGGTAGTAATAAAGCGACTGCGCTTAATAACAATCTCATTGACGTGATATTGACCAGGCTTTAAATCAGGAACCAAATAACCATCTTCTTTAGTGTTCTTATCTTTAGCCTGTGCCATAACTCAACCTTATTACTAAATAATTCACTTATTAGCTTTCTATTATCACATACAAAGAGCTAAAAGCATAAATTTAGAGTTATGAGATTTGACTAGAGGAGGGAATAAGTTTGGAAACAGACTCCCTTTTGGGGAAACAGTCACACGGTATTGCTGTTATGAGGGAGCCTGCAATTGTGGCACCTTCATTATACATAAACACAGCACTAATGCAAATACTTAATTTGCTTAAATCGAAAATTTAATAAAAATGGTCGTGATTAGTATATTTGACTGTTTTTTAAATTTAGAGCTATTTTAAGATATATGCGATTTTAAGAAAATTTAACAAGTAAATTAAGCAATAACAGTCCTTAAAAATATGTCCTTTTTAGAAAGAAGCTTGGGGACTGTTAATTTTTGATAAATTTGACTAAATTTTGCCCCTAAAAAGGCAAGGATTGACTAATCAGCTTGGTACCCTTGTTGTTACAAATGGCTTATTTAAAGGATTTGCCACTATTCGTATGTAAACTAGTATAAGCAACATCTAGGCCAACATCTACAAAAAAGCCACCTAGTTGTATAGGTGGCTGATTATCTAAGCTATTACAGAGTAGCTCACGGTTGTGCCCGTATAAGGTATCAACAACTCCATCTTAAAATGAGCTGAGCTCATTTTAAGATGGAGCTTGAAACTTCAATTTTAATGAGCAGAAACAATTACGTCACAGAAGGATTTAGTGCTCAAATACCTTGGGGTATAAATACCTATTTAGTCTACAGCACCAAGTTGGTGATCAGTCCCCCCTGTATTTCAGGGGCAAAGGGATCTAGCTCTTCAAAATAGCACAAGCGCAGTTGGGCATCTTTAGGAAGTTTACTATCATCATAAGTAGCAATGAGCTCGAGCATTTGTTCCTGACTCTTGCCCTCACGAGCTAGGCCTGAAATTTCACACCAGGCGTCAATATTGGTGTTTAAATCACCAATAGCCACATTTTCACTATCCCAAGGCTCAGCACAACCGCTGCTATACAAGCAAGAGTCAAACTCAGGAATTAAATCGCCTGTAGAGGTATGGGCACCAAAATAGCCTTTAACATCATAGCCGTGGAAATTCATGGCAATGTCTGGGAAACGCTCTTGGAGCACTGCACTTAGCACATAGCCACAAGCTAGCATCTCCTGGCACAAACCTTCAAGCATTTCATCTGCGCCATCAGTAGCACAAGTAAGATGAAGCGAGAAATAACCTTCATTATCCTTTGCTTCTATCTCCCCTAGCTCAAAGATTTTACTTTGCAACGTAGTAGCATCTTGTAGACCAATGCCAAAGCACTTTTGAGCCCAAAGTGCTAAAGAATCCTCAGTCTCTAAGCTCTCAGAAAGCTCCTGAAGCTTAGATAGCTCACCTAAGAAGACTACATATACTTCCAAACGATCGCTAAACACAAATACTCCTTATCTACTGACGCTTATCATCGCTAAAGGTAGCATCCTGATCTGAGCTCTGGCCGTAATTATTCTGAGATGAAAAGCCCTCGCGCGGATCAAATTGCTCAGGACTAAAAGGCTGTCCTTGCCATGGGGTATTGCCTTGTTGCTGATTTGGCCATGGACTACCACCTTGCTGTTGGCTTTGCCATTGATTATTCATAGGCTGCTGATTTGACCATTGACCATTACCTTGTTGCTGACCTTGCCATTGGTAATTGCCCTGCTGCTGGCCTTGCCATTGACCACCACCAAATTGCTGTCTTTGCCATTGATTCTCCTCTAGAGGATCAGGACCAAAGCGATTAGGACCAGTAGTGCCTTTAGAGACCATTAAGATAAATAAGTAAATAGTAAAGCATATAGCTAATACAACACCTGCATAGCACATGACTAAGAAGAGATAGCTATCAGCAATCACTACAGCCAAGACTACGCTAATGATACAGACAATATAAGGTACGCCAGGGAGTAAGAGTAACCAACCACTCTTGTTAACATCATGTAAGCGTCTAATAGCAACGACAATATTGAGCCACGTAAGAGCTAAACCACCTAAAGAGGCTACAATAGAACCTAAGACAGGCACTAAGGCTAATAAAGAAAGCGCAATATTTAACAAAAACGCAATTAAGAAAAACCACCAAAATTCTGAGCGCGGCGCACGATCTTGCCAGTTAAAAGGCTTTTTAACTAAGCAAATTTCTGCTGCTTGAGCGAAACTAAGCATAAAGGATCTCCTCTAAGAAACAACCATTAGGGTAATAATAGCGACAAAGCACTTAAGCTCAGAGATTCTAATATACAAATCTTGAGCCATAGCAACAAAAAAGCCATCTTCCTATCAAAGATGGCTTTTTCAAGTCAAGAGCTTAATCTTAAGCTATAAGCTATTGCGATAGATCTGCTTAACATCCTCTAAATACAATGGACGCGGGCAGAGCTCTAAGCCAGAATTGAACTTGACACAGTGCTCCGCCATTTCATCAATATGGCTATCATCAATACCTAAAGCGCCTAAATTATTAGGTAGACCAATGGAAGTAAAGAACTGCTCAGTCTTATTAATAGCCTCATGAGCCATAGCTAGACGATCAGCTTGCTCCTCCATACCAAAAACAGCCTTACCATAATGGCAGAAACGCTCTACAGTCTGCTCATTTAAGGCATAACGCATTAAGTGTGGAGTAAGAATAGCTAAGCCTACACCATGAGTAATGTCGTATTGAGCTGAGAGCTCATGCTCCATACCGTGGCATGGCCATGGACGAGCACCATTACCTAAAGAGCAAATACCATTGCAAGCTAAAGAGCTCGCCCACATCATTTGGGCACGAGCATCATAGTCCTCAGGATTTTCTAATAAGCGTGGAGCACAGGCAATAATGGTGCGCAAAATGGTCTCGCAAATACCATCAGAGATCAAATTGCTCTTAGTGCAGAAGTACTGTTCGTAGATATGCGACATAATGTCAGCAGCACCTGCGGAGATCTGGCTCTTTGGTACAGAGTAAGTGTACTGAGGATCTAGGATGGAAACCTTTGGATAGATGAAATCAGTAATCAAAGGCAACTTCTCATTGGTCTCTAAATTAGAGATCACTGCACCAAAGTCAAATTCAGAGCCCGTAGCAGCTAAGGTTAAGATGGTCACTAAAGGCAAAGCTTTGGTAACTTTGTTCCAATCTAATACTAAGTCCCAAGCATCGCCTTCATAGCAAGCAGCCGCACAAACAGCCTTAGCGCAATCTAATACTGAACCGCCACCTACAGCTAATACTACGTCTACTCCCTGATCTTTGCAGATCTGAGCGCCTTTACGCACTGAATTTACGCGAGGGTTAGGCTCTACACCTGAGAGCTCAAAGACTTGGCAGTCGCTAAGTTTCTCCAGTACTACATCATATAAGCCAGAGCGCTTAATAGAGCTGCCACCATAAACTAATAAGACCTTCTTGCCGACAGCAACTACCTCATCGTGCAAGGCCTCAATAGTACCCTTACCAAAATGAACCTTAGTTGGGGTGTGAAAAACGAAATTTTCCATTGACTACTCCTGACAAACTACAAAGCATTAGTTAAGAATAGCAAAGGCTAATACTAGCTGGCAAGCACTCGCAAAACATTGATCTAACGTGCTTTGTTGCGTTTTTGCGAGCTTTAAAATAATTATAGCGCCCGCCCCTTAAGCTGATTAAAAAGCCCCCTAAAAAGGAGGCTATTTAAACAATCTATCCTAATAAGGACAGAGCCAATTGAGGGCGGTTATTAGCTTGCATGAGCATGGACACAGCAGCTTGCTGGATAATAGATTGCTGGCTTAAGTTAGCGCTCTCTTCGGCAAAGTCAGCATCGCGAATACGACTACGGGCATCAGCTAAGTTAGCTGCTACATTAGCCTGATTACGCATAGAAGACTCAAGACGATTTTGCGCAGCACCTAAGTCAGAGCGCTGTTGATCTACTTGGGAGATCATATAGTCCATGACTTTAATGACTGAAGCGGCACTCTCTCGTGAGCTTAAATCAAGCTTGTCATTTTTTAATGCGGCCGTAAAGTCTGCATCATGAGCTTGACCTGCTGTCTTTTTAGCACGATCGAAGATCTTGGCAAACTTAAAGTTCTCTACTTGGAAGTCAATCTGATCGCCCTTGTTAGCACCTACTTGGAAGATAATAATACCAGGAGCACCATCAGCTTGTGGAGCACCACCACCGCCTTGGGCCAAGCCCTTATCGTAAATAGAGCTCTTATTGGTTTGGAAGCCGTTTAATACTGTCTTGCCTCCAAATTTGGTTTGATCGGCAATACGATCAATTTCCTCTTGCAAGGCGACAGCTTCTTTGGTGATAGCAGTGCGATCTTCTTTAGTATTAGTACCATTGGCAGCTTGTACGGCTAAGGTACGAACCTTTTGGAGCATGCCAGCCATTTCATCCATACCACTTTCAATAGTCTGCAAAAGCGCAATACCATCACTAGTATTACGATTCGCTTGGTTAAGACCATTAATTTGAGCAGTAAGGCGATTTGAGATTTGCAAGCCTGCAGCATCATCTTTAGCGCTATTAATACGCATACCTGAACTTAAGCGTGAGTAGGTCGTATTTAAGCTGTTTTGTACATTATGTAGGTATCTGCGTCCTTGCAAAGAGCTAACATTAGTATTTACATAAATTGCCATAAAAATTAATCCTCATATAAGGGGACTAGCGCAAGCATGCAATTACAGGCACTCATGCGCCCTAAGTTCTCTTTATATTAACGGCACAGGCTAAAGAAAATTTTGTAATTTATCTATCTAAGATAATTAGCTCTTAACCAGATACCTGCACTTACACCGCTTTGTGCTAATTTATCTCACAACTTAGTAGTACGTTTACCGTGCCAAAACTGAGCGCACTTAGCAACTTTGGGGCAAAGGTTGGTTCTAAGAGAGTGCTATGGTACAAATTTAAGGAGCGGGCGCTGCTTAAATGATAAAGTTGCACCATTACATAGCGTAAGGTAGCTATTGTTTGCTATTATGCAGCCCTATTTCTTATCTTAGCTCTATCCTTGTACAAGGTCAGAGCACCAAGGTAGATTGCCCAAGGCTCATTACTGAGCTTTTTTTAAGGCGATCTGGGATCTTTGAGCAAAACTACTAAGTACTAGTGCTTAGTATAGCGTTTTGTAATATCACTTAGGAGACGTTGTCCCTGCTTATAAGCTCACGGGCCTTTTGGGCATGACTTATCTGAGACACAACGTAAAATTTCATGACAATTAATAGACAGACCCCCTCTTTTGATGCTGCGCGCAGCGCATTAAGTCCTGAGCAAAAGAAGCGCCGTTTGATCAATGCGGCTTTTTATGCCCTATGTTTGGTCTTAGGCGTAGTCTTTGGCTTGATGAATAATCCAGGCTTGAATGAGCTGATGAACTTCATCGCCTCTGTCTTCACTCGTTTATTTTCCTTTATTGCTGTTCCTATTATTGCTTTAGCCTTAATCTCCACCTTGGCTAAGTTAGGCAAGGACTCAAGCTCAGGAAAAATCTTTAAGCGTACTATTACCTATACCTTAGCCACTACTATTGTTGCTGCTATGGTAGGTGCGATCTTATTTAAGGCTATTGCCCCAGCTAATGTCCCAGCAGAGATTGCAGGTACAGCTAATATCGGTACTATCGCTAGCACCTCTTATTTAGATCACATCCTCAATGTAATTCCTAACAATATCTTGCAGCCTTTTGTTTCAGGCAATGTCTTGTCAGTATTACTCATCTCAGCTGCTATTGGTATTGCTTTAGCCATCATGCCTAAAAATGAGCGTCGTGATAGCTTATTAAATACTATCTTAGGCCTCCAAGATGTGCTCTTCATGCTCATTAAGTGGATCATCGCTATCTTGCCTATTGGTATTATGGGCTTTACCGCCAAGTTAGTAACTGAGCTTGAACATGGTGTAGTCTTAGGCTCAGTAGCTACTTACTTTAGCGTAGTAGTGAGCGCCAACTTAATCCAGATGTTTATCATCTTACCTGCTTTCTTACTCTTACGTGGCTTAAATCCACTTAAGGTAGCTCGTGGCATGTTACCTGCTGTAGCTGTAGCTTTCTTCTCTAAGTCCTCTGCTGGCACCTTACCTGTCACTATGGCCTCAGCTGAAAACAACTGTGGAGTTAATCCTAAGGTCGCGCGCTTTGTCTTACCTATCTGCACCACCATTAATATGAATGGCTGTGCAGGCTTTATCTTAATTACTTCTTTATACCTCATGCAAAATGCAGGTATTGAGATTAGCTTTGGTACTGTCATTGCTTGGATCTTCATTGCTACTATCTCAGCTGTCGGCAATGCAGGTGTACCAATGGGCTGCTACTTCTTAACTATTTCCTTATTAAGCTCAATGAACGTCCCTGTATTATTAATGGGTATCATTTTGCCAGTTTATGCTGTTATCGACATGATTGAGACTGCAGTAAATGTCTGGTCTGATGCTACTGTAGCTAATATGGTCAACAAGGACTTAAAAGACGAGCTAGTTGATGAAGAAGGCAATCATGTCATAGCCTAATTATTAGGTGAAGCTTTTTCACAAAGAGCACACTCAGGTGTGCTCTTTTTCTTTGTACGATGAAATCAAAGTCAACAACTCCACTCTAAAATTAGCTGAGTTCATTTTCAGGATGGAGCTTGAAACTTCGGTTTCAATAAGCAAAGACCATTACGACACAGCAAGATGTAGTTCTCAACCACCTTGAGGAATAAAAAAGGCGCTGAGCAAATTATGTCAGCGCCTTCAACCTTAACTTTTACAACAAGGCTTCAAACTCTTGTTTTAATGCCTTGAGAGCTTCATCCTCATCAGGACCATCAACCCTTACTTCAATAGCATCTCCATAGCGAAGACCTAAGCCCATCAAAGAAAAGATACCACCTTTAAGCGAAACCTTTTTCGTCTTGCATGACAGTTCAATAGTACTGCCAAAACTAGAGGCTAATTTAATAATGGCTCCTGCTGGTCTGGCATGCAGTCCTTCTTTATTTTTAATGGTATAAGAAAATCCTTTCATAATGATTTTTCCTTAAAACTTGGATCGACTATTTTAAAGCATAGTCTGAGCAACTAGCCAGGTAATTAAAAAGCCTGTTACACCTGTTACTGTGGTGATGACAGTCCAAGTCTTAAGACCATCAGCTACTGACATGCCTAAATAGCGAGTTAAAATCCAGAAGAATGAATCATTAATGTGAGATAGGCCTAAAGCACCAAAGCCAATAGCAATAGTCACCATGACACGATAATTATCGCTAAAGCCCATACATGCATCTGCTAATAAGCCAGCAGTTGTTAAAATGGCTACAGAGGCAGAGCCTTGAGAGGCACGTAAAGCAGCGGCAATTAAGAAACCAGCAGGCAATACAGGAATGCCTAAAGAGTTTAAAGTTTCTGCTAAAGCGGTACCTACACCTGACTCAGTTAAGACCTTGCCAAAAACACCGCCACCACCAGTAACCATGATCACCACAGCAGCAGTAGGTAAAGCAGAGTCCATTACAGCACCAATCTTACCTACACTCCAGCCACGCATAATGCCTAAAGTAAAGAAAGCGAATCCCAAGGCAATTAATAATGCACAACCAGGAGAGCCAATTAATTGAGAGATAGCATAGAATTCATGCTCTTTTGGCAATAAGGTAGCACCTAAAGTGCCTAACATAATTAAGCCAATTGGGAGCAAAATCAAAGATACAATGAGCCAAACATTAGGAGTACTCTGCATATTAGGTGCAATTGGCTCTGTTTGGATATCAGGAGCAGACTCCATTAAAATTTCGCTATCTTCGCTCTTGCTACCATGCTTGCTGACATGACGCTTAACGACAAATTTTGCAGTTAAAAAACCAACAATGGCCGTAGGAACACAGATAAGCAAGCCTAATAAGGTGAGCATACCTACATCAGCATTTAAGATGTTGGCAGCTGCTACTGGGCCTGGGTGAGGAGGAACAATTACGTGTACAGCCAACATAGCCACTGCTACAGGTAAGCCATAAACGATAGGATTACTCTTAGTAAACTTGGCAAAGCCTAATACAATAGGAGCTAAAATTAAGAAACCTACATCTACAAAGATTGGAATACCTAAAATAAAGCCAGCAATGGTTAAAGCTGCAACAGTATGCTTAATACCCAAGAGCTTACTAAAGTACTTAGAAAGAGCCTCAGCACCGCCTGAGTCCTCAATCATCTTACCTAAAATAGCGCCCAAACCTACAATAATAGTAATGGCACCTAAAGTTGAGCCCATGCCTCCAATTAAAGTAGGCATAACCTTGTCCACAGGAATACCTGCTACCAAGGCAGTTACCAAGCTTACTAAGAGCAAGGCCACGAAAGCAGACATCTTAATTCTAATGACTAAGAACAGAAGCAATAGAACCGAGAGCACGGCCACTGACAATAATGCTGCGGTCGACATATAATATCCTCAACTAGACAGTTATCTACCTAATTTAGGTAGCTAGCAGCTTAAGGCACTGACAACAACAAACAACAGTGCCTTAAGCGTTTAATGGAGTAATTAGGCTAAATCTCTGTTTAGAGATAAGGCTTGAGCCAACCTAAACCTTCCTTAGTATTGCCTCTTGGGTTGTACTCGCATCCTACATAGCCCTTATAGCCAACCTCATCAAGAAGTTTAAAGATATATGGGTAATAGATCTCACCTTCATCTGGTTCAGCACGACTTGGAGCTGCAGCAATTTGTACATGACCATACTTGCCAGCATAGTTCTTGATGAGATAGCTTAAGTTGCCATCTACCATTTGAGCGTGGAAAGTATCTAATTGGATCAAGACATTGTCCTTAGCAATTTGTTGAGCTAAAGATAAAGTCTCATATTGAGAGTGATATAAGTAGCCTGGCTTAATCTCTGGACATAAGGCTTCCATAGTTAAAATCTTGCCTTCTTTAGCAAAGAGATCAGCTGCCATACGCATATTCTTAATGAAGACCTGAGTGCATAGCTCCTTTTCCCATGGGTGAGGCACTACGGCACTCATGACATGAACAGTTGGGCACTTTAAGGCAATAGCATACTCTAAAGCTTGCTCAATCTCGCCCTTAAACTCACCCTCATAGCCAGGAAGTGCAGCATGACCCCATTGACCATGGGCAACATCACCTGCTGTGGTGTTAAACAGAGCAACCTCAAGCTTGAGATCTTGTACTAATTTAGCAAGCTCGTTCTTGTCATAATCATAGGGCCATAAAAACTCTACAGCCTTGAAACCGCAAGCAGCAGCTTGCTCAAAACGCTCTAAAAACTCGACCTCTTTAAACATCATGGTCAAATTAGCAGCAAATTTAGGCATGATTTAACTCCTAGACAAAATAAGAGCAAGGCCTAATCCTCATCTTACACATCAGCTCCTCTTAGCTTAGTGCTAGCCTTGCTATATAAAGACAATCCCTACTTAGCTTTCAAAGCAGCTACTTGCTCTTCACTTAAATAAGCAATACGCTCTTGATGAACTCCTAATGTAAAGTAAACCTTAGCTGTAGCCTCTAACTCCTCAGCATTATTGAGGGCTTGAGTTAAATCACTACCACATACTACAGGGCCATGATTTGCCAATAAAAATGCTTTGTGGTGTGGAGCTAAAGCTGCTAACTCTTTAGCTAACATATCGCTACCTGGCTTGTAATAAGGTACTAAAGGAATATCGCCCATACGCATTACCACATAAGGAGTAAATGGTTTGAGAACATTCTTTGGATCTAGACCTTTTAGACAAGATAAAGCCGTGCAATAGCAAGAGTGCAAATGCACTACAGCTTTAAGATCAGGATTGTTTTGATAGATAGCTAAGTGAAAAGCCACTTCCTTAGTTGGTTTATCACCACTAATAAGAGCGCCTTGCATGGTTAATACACTTAAACGCTCAGGATCTAAATTGCCCATAGAAGAGCCTGTTGGTGTTGCTAGTACTAAACCATCAGGCATCACTACAGACATATTGCCTGCTGCTCCTGTAGCATATCCACGATCAAACAAACTTTTGGCAGCAGCAACAAATTGGGCTTTAATATCATTCATGCTTGTAACCCTTAATTCTTTAAAGATAGCTTTGAGCGAGCTTAAAGAAGTCTTCCTTGCCAAAATTGCCTGACTTTAAAGTCAATGAAATGCCATTATTGATAGAGCGTACCCAAGGTACACCAGGGGCAATAGCTGGGCCAATATGGAAACCTTGCACATCTAAATACTTGGTAATAATGCTAGAGGTTTCGCCTCCTGCTACGATAAAGCAGTCCACACCTCGATTCTTAAGAGCTAAAGAGAGCTGAGCAAAGAAGTTCTCAACAGCACTACTGGAGGCAGCAACACCATACTTATCTTGTATAGCATGTAAGTCGTCGGCATTAGCTGTGGCATAAACTAATGGAGCTAACTCATCACTTTGATGAGCCATCACAAAATCAGCTGTGCTCTTGACGTAATCTAAAACACCTTGCTCATCTTCACTTAGTAATAAGTCCACATCCACTAACTGTGCAGCAGCTAATTTTTGATAAAAAGCTACTTGCTTATTAGTCATTACTGAGCAGGAGCCTGATAGCACTACTTTACCTTGAGCTTGAGGTAAGCCAAGGCTTTGAGCCTTCAAACTATCACTATCGCTTTCGCGCTTTGCTCTAGCTAAACCAATAGCCAAACCAGAGCCACCTGTAACTAAGCGCATATTAGCAAAGGCTTGACCTTGTACTAATAAGTGCTTCTCACTAAGAGCATCTAATACAGCATAGCGATAGCCTTCTTGTTTAAGCTGAGCAACCTTAGCTTGAACTGCATCTACACCTTGATCTAAAACTGAACTATCAATTACAGCACAGCGGCCTTTGGATTGCATTTGTACTAAACGTACTAAAGAACTATCGGTCATAGGGGTAATAGGATGATTGCGCATGCCAGAGTCAGACAATAGCTCATCACCTACAAATAAATAGCCCTTATATACTGTGCGTCCATTTACAGGCAGTGCTGGTTGGAAAATAGTAAAGTCCTCACCTAAAGCCTCTAACAGCGCATCAGTAACAGGACCAATGTTGCCCTCTTTAGTAGAATCAAAAGTGGAACAATACTTAAAGTAGATTTGCTGACAACCATGCGCTAAAAGCCAATTTAAAGAAGCCAAAGTCTGATCGATAGCTTCTTGTACAGGACAAGAGCGTGATTTATGGCTAATCACTACAGCTTCAACATTTGGATCAGGAGTGTTTTCATTAACTCCACATAATTGCACAGTAGACAGACCATTAAGTACTAAAAAGCTGGCAATATCAGTTGCGCCAGTAAAATCATCAGCAATAACACCTATTTTCATGTTGAGTTCCTTATCTTGAGATTAATTACGCCCGCTCATAGGGTGCGGGCGTAACCTATAGCAAGTTGTTTTTAGGTCAGAACTACTTAGTCTTTTTGAGGTAAGTTAATGCCTGGGAAAATCTTAATTACGGCGCTATCATCCTCTAAACCATGACCAGCATTAGATGCTTGAGTGAACATCTGTAAAGCAGTAGAAGCTAAAGGAATTGGAGCGTGGAGCTCTTTGGCTGTATCAGTAACCAGACCTAAGTCTTTAACAAAGATATTAACGGCAGATAGTGGAGTGTAATCGCCAGCTACTACGTGAGCCATGCGATTTTCAAACATCCAGCTATTGCCTGCAGCATGGGTAACTACATCGTACATTACGTCTAAAGGAATACCTGCCTTGGCAGCCATAGCCATAGATTCAGCCGCAACAGCAATATGAACACCTGCTAATAATTGGTGAATGATCTTTACTGTAGCGCCCTTGCCAATTTCCTCGCCTACGTTGTAAACCTTGCCAGCAACAGCATCTAAGACTACTTGCAACTTAGCAAAGGTTTCTTGCTTACCAGCAGCCATCACAGTCATTTCACCAGCATTAGCCTTGACACCACCACCAGATACAGGAGCATCTAACATTAAAAGGCCATAGCTCTCAAGCTTGGCATTAATTTCCTTGGCATCAGCTGCAGCAATAGTGGAGGAGACCATCACTGGAGTACCCTTAGGCAGCTTAGAGGCTAAGCATTCATCGCCATTACCAAAAAGAACAGTCTTAACTTGAGCTGCATTAACTACCAAGATAATTAAGGCATCTAATTGAGCTGCAAAATCACGGGCATCCTTAGAAACAGCACTAGCACCTGCTTGCTTGAGCTCCTCAAGAGCCTTTTCATTTAAGTCGCCGCCAAAAACGCTAAGACCAGCCTTAATGCATGACTTAGCAGCGCCCATCCCCATAGTGCCTAAACCAATTACACCTACTTTCATAATGACTCCTCAGAGTTTTAAGAGCATTTGCTTCATTAAGAAGCTTATGCCTCTTTATTAACCTGGTTAGCATTATAAGCATCCTCACTGATAAAACTTGTGACTTGCATTACATTTTTTAACAATTTTTAAAATAAAGTAACATTTATTAACAATAAATCATCGGCAAAATTGCTATATATTGGCTAAAAATAGCGCTTTCTAAGGTACACAACATAGCTCCTTTAATATTCCCTGCTTTAATACCAATTAATAACAAATAGCTAACATTTAGTATTGATTATCACCAGATGATCCCCACTTTAATAGCAATGACAAGGGTCTATTTGTTATAAAATGATAAAGAGCTTACAAATATTAACTAAAATTGTTAGAGAGGCTATTAATGAGTGCTAAACTCTCTTTATAAGGCAATAGCACCTTATGTCATAGCTATTGCTGATATACTGAACTTAAAGCCTACTAACTAAAATAGTCAGCAAAAAGCTTAGGCTCTTAATATTTAGTGTTTGAGTAGTAATAGCATGCCTTAGCATGCTTAGTGTGTTGAAAAATTAAGATTTGAGAGAGGTCAACTTATGATCCCTTTGGCAAGAAGAGAGGCTATTTTAGATAAACTGAATAAAATGTCTTTTGTTTCTATTGCCTCTTTAGCTACTGAGCTAAAAGTATCCCAAATGACAATTAGACGAGATGTCTCTAAATTAGAAGAGGAAGGGCTAGTAATTCAAGTTAGTGGTGGAGTTCGTACCACCAAGCGCTTACATAATGAACCTTCTCATGATGAGAAGTACTTATTATGTAGCGAAGAGAAAATTAGTATAGGCAAACTGGCAGCAAAAATGGTCGCCCACAATAGCTGTATTTACCTTGATGCAGGTACAACCTCCTTAGCTATGAGCAACTATTTGTGTGAGCGCGATGATCTTACCATTATCACTAATGATCTAGTGGTAGCTCATAATATTGCCTCTAATAGCAACAATACTATCATCATGGTAGGAGGGTTAATTCGAGCACGCAATCTCTCAACAGTTGGACATTTAACTCTTAATACCCTAGAAGGACTATCAATTGATGTAGCCTTTTTGTCTGCTTCATCTTTTGATATCCGTGGTATTACTACCCCAGATCCTGACAAGGTGATAGTCAAGCAAAAGGTAGCCAGCATGGCAACCAAACGCATCTTAATTTGTGATTCTAGCAAATATGGACAAGTAGCTACCTACATAGCTGTCCCCCTTTGTCAGATTAATACTATTATTACGGATAGCCAATTAAGCTTAGATGGCCAAAATACTTTGAGTAAAAGCGGTTGTGAACTTTTAATAGCACCTGATGAAGACGATAATTAATCACTAAAACAGTGCAAAGATCATATAAGTCGGGCTTGATAAGATATCATGAGGCAATTTAATTTGTCAGGAGTGATCTTAATGCGTAGGCTGTCAGCCCGTCACCAGGTATATGTAGCACGGATTGGCTATTTCTTGTGTGGTTTTGCCGTTGCCTGTTGGGCCCCTTTAATTCCTATTATCCAAGCTCATCTTACTTTGAGAACTGAGGCTATTTCCCTATTGGTCTTATCCTTTGGCATTGGCTCAGTATCAGGCATGTTCCTCTCTGGCATTTTACTGCAAGCTATTGGCTTTAAGGCTACCTACGCTATGTCATGTTTTACTACCGCAGCCTCCATTTGTCTTTTAGCCTTGATGCCAAGCTATGAGATTGTCTTTACCTCGTTAATTGTCTTTGGCGTCTCTATTGGCTGTTTAGAAGTAGTAATTAACGTCTTTGCTGCTTATATTGAAAAGAAGTATCGCATTATGATGATGTCGATACTATTTGGCTATTACTCTATGGGTGAGGTAATAGGCGCCCTCATGATGATGTTTTTACTGACCATGCAAGTGGCACCTTCGTTAGCTATTTTAAGCCTGATCTCTATTATCTACTTAGCCTCAGCCTACTATATCCCTGTGATCATTAGCATTAAGTCTGAGGACAAGAAGGAGAATAAGACCTTTGTTCGACCTGTACAGCCTGTAATTTCTTTAGCCTTAATTATTGCCTTTACCTATACTGTAGGCGGCGCTATCTTAGACTGGTCAGGTCTTTATGTTACCAAAGAGGCAGGCGTACCTTTAAACTTTGCTTCCTACGGCTATTGCATAGTTGCTTTATGTATGTTGCTCTGCCGCCTCTTCTCTAAGGCTATTATCAAAGTCTTAGGCACCTTTAACTTTGCTTTTTACGGAGCCTTGTTAATGGTGGTCTCTTTGTTCTTAATGGTACTTATCCCCAATATCTATTGCATTACCTTATGCTTCTTTGCCATTGGTATTGGTATGTCCAATATCAGTCCTTTAGTGACCTCAGCAACAGGTGTACAAAAGGCTATGCCGCTAGTACCAGCTATCTCTTTACTCTCTATTTGCGGCTATACAGGTTTGCTCTTAGGCCCTGCTATCTTAGGCTCTATTGCCAGCTATATTAGCCTTTCAGGAATTTTCTATTTCCTCTCTGCGCTCACGGCTTTAAGCGCCTATTTGATCTATACGCGTAAAACAGAGTTAGAAGCTATTGACCCAAGACAGGGCTGACATATTGAGCGTGACGACCTAAAACCTCGCTTGCTAAGCGTAAATATGCCTGCGAGCCAGCACAAGAGCGATCATAAAGTAAGACTGGCTTCCCCAGTGAAGGAGCCTCACTAATTTGCGAGCAATAAGGGATCATAGTATTAAACATTAAAGTTCCCATATTAGCGCGCAGATCTGAGGCTATTTTGTTAGCTAAAGGCTCATCTGACTGGAAGATAGTACAGACAATACCCATCAGATGTACTTGTGATAACCCTTGACGCTTAACGCTCTCAAAAAGACGCATTAGTGATCCTAAACCGTCAACAGCAAAGTAATCACAAGTAGTAGGAATGATCAACTCATCAGATGCGCATAGGGCATTGACAGTAAGCAAATTTAATGCAGGAGGGCAGTCTAAAATGATAACATCATAGAGCAAACGTAAGCTCTTGAGTGCTTGTTTTAGACAATGCTCTTTACTTAAAGCTTCTGCTTTTTTAATGCAAAAAGCAGTCAAATCATCTGAAGCAGGGATTAAATCAAAACGCGCTACATTGTAATTGGTGATACAAGGTACTAACGAAGCCCCTTCAATAAGGGCATTGCCTAAGCTCACAATAGAGTTAGAACGCTGACGTAATACTGAGACGCTAGCAGATCCTTGAGGGTCTAAATCTATAAGCAAGACCTTGCGACGAGTGGCAGCAAAGGCACAAGCTAGATTTAAGGCACTTGAGGTCTTACCTACGCCGCCCTTATTATTGGCAATAGCTAATACAAAAGAGTCACTACTCATCAAAAAATCCTGGCCTATAGCAAGCAAAAAATTCTGCCTACTATTGTATTAGCATTAGCGCTAAAGGGCAAAGAGCTAGCGCATATTTATGCCCTTTGTTCTATCAAGCACAGGCCTATTGTTTTTATGAGTTAAAATGAAAGCAAACGACTTAAAACCTAACTTAACCATAGTTTTTTATCTCTAGAGAGCTAAATAGCCCTTATCAAGGGCTAGTACGATCGCATATAATCTAGTATGGAAGTTTATGGCTTTCAAAACTATTACTTCCAACATCAAGCAAGCACAAGCGCTCAATATTAGAGCAACTAAGCAGCTTACACAAATCTGTGTTCTATAATAGCGCAGACAACTAAGACCATTGTCAGGAGCTTTCTGTTTTACAGAAGCTAGATTGATCTAACCTAGCGGTATGTTGCATGTTTATTTTTAAACCTAAAGCTGGTGCAGCGTCACTTTTGCGCACTCGTACTCGTAAAGCTAAGAAGTTAATCTTATCTTACGGCACCATACTATTTATGATATTCTCCGTATTCTTGATCGTCTCTTTATACTTGATGCGTCAGAATATCTTGTCTAACTCCAACACCGTAGGTTATGAGGTTGCTCAGCGCCTAGACTCATCTTTGCAAGTAGAGTTCCAAAAGCAAAAGCAATTTGTTGAGTTCATTGCCCACTATGCTGATGTCTTTTTACAAGACCACGCTGACGATCCTGATGGCGGTCGCGCTGCTTTCGATTTGTGGATGAAGCAAACTGAAGCTGAGCTCCAATCTAAACAAAAAGATCTGCGCATTGATATCTACGCCTCTATTGATGGTCAAATAGTATCCCCTACCTATTGGGATGGCGATGCTTTCTTAATTACAGAAGCCCGTCCTTGGTATAAGGCAGCTATGAATGCGGAGCCAGGCAAGGCTGCTATCTTAGACCCTTATACTGATATCTTTACCAATACTGTTATTACAACTGTCTCTGCCCGTATTGGTGATACCAATAACGTTTTTGCTATCGATTTATATTTAGAGAGTGCCTCTCAGTCCTCTACCTTTGCTTATTTAGTATCAGATAACTACTGCTTCTATTTAGTAGATAGTAAAGGTACAGTTATTCTCTACTACACCCCATTTAATGCCAATTACTCTCAAATCCAGCGCTATGTAAGCTCCTTCTTTGAAACCAATGTTAAGCAGCATGTGCCTGGCACTGAAGAGCCTATTACTGACTTAATGGGCGATAAGCGTAACGTATTTTCTACCTACAATCCTGAGACAGGATGGTACACCATTGCCACTACCTTATATTCAGATATTCTCTTTAACTACCACATGATCTCGAACCTCTTCTTGCTCATGGTAGTGATCTTCATCATTATTGAAGTTTGGATGGTATGGCGTGAGTATCACCTCTCCTCACAAATTGAGACCACTAATGAGGCTTTAAAGGTATTAGGTAACTCCTATCAAATTATCTTACGTGTCAATTTTAAGATGGGTACCTTTACCACCTTAAAAGCGCCTGATAACATGCGTCTGCGCCTTGCCTCACGCAATAACTTTGATGACTTACTCTCAGTCTTTTCTGATATGGTCTTACCAGAGAGCTGGAATAACTTTTACAAGAACTTCTCTTTAAACCACTTACGCAACTTAGCTAGCCTCTCGATTCGTGATTTTGGTCATGACTATCAGCTTAAGCTCAGCACCGACAATAACTATAAGTGGTTTAATGCTCGTATCTTATTTGATGAGTCCTTAGACTTAGATGAGTCAATCTTATGCTTTAAGCTCATTGACGAAGAAAAGATCACAGAGATTGAGGAGCACCAGTTATTAGCTGATGCTCTAGAGCAGGCTAAGAAGAATGAAGAGTCTAAGAATGTCTTCTTTGCCAATATGTCTCACGATATGAGAACTCCGCTTAATGGTATTATTGGTTTGTGCCAAATTGGTATTAATCAATTACGCCAAAGCGATGTGCAAAACCTTCCTGATGTCTTTAAGAAGATGACTACAGCATCCCATCAGCTATTGGCCTTAGTAGATGACATCTTGGAGGTAGCTCGTCCACAAATGGAGAACAAGCTAACTTTAGAGCCTTTTGATATTGTGCATGCTGTCCAAGAGAATATCGATGTCTTTAAGGTCAATGCTGCCTCCCAAGGCAAACAGGTTAACCTCATTTGCGATGTCAAGCACAAGGTGGTTATTGGTGATGCTGCTAAGCTACGCCAAATCTTAAACAATTTGGTTTCTAACTCTCTTAAGTATTCTCACACAGGCTGTGTGGTCAATATTAGTATTCGTGAAATCCTCCACTTGCATAAACCATCGTTTATGATTGAGGTCTCTGATACAGGTATTGGCATGGACAAGAACTTCTTAGCAAAACTCTTTGCCCCTTATGCTCGTGAGTTCCGCTTAAACTCTGTACAAGGTACAGGTCTTGGCATGTCCATTGTTAAGAATGTAGTTACCATCATGGGTGGTGATATCAAGGTTAAATCGGCAGTAGATGTCGGTACTACCTTTACTATCAATATTCCATTCAGATTAGCTGATGAAGAGACTACTAAGCGCATTGAAAGCAGCCTCACTCAAAATAATCTCTATAGTGAGCCAAACCAAGAACAGCAATTGCCTTGCACTAATACTCCTCAAGAAGTTGAGCCTGAGGCAGTTAATGTTGAAAGCAGTAAGCTCTCTTTAGCTGTTATGGAGAACTTCTCCTTAAAGGATCTCAACATTCTTATTGTCGAAGACAATCAGCTCAATATGGAAATTGCCTGTGACATCTTAGGTATGAAGGGTGTAAAGCTCACTAGTGCTTGGGATGGTGTCCAAGCTGTAGAGGTCTTTAACAAGGAGCCAGAGTTTACCTTTGACGCTATCTTAATGGATATGCGTATGCCTAATATGGATGGTTGTGAGGCATCCTCTCAAATTCGTGCCTCTAATAAGGCTGATGCTAAGACCATTCCTATTATTGCATGTACGGCTAATGCCTTTACTGAGGATATTGCTGCTACCCAAAGCGCTGGTATGAACGCCCACGTCTCTAAGCCATTAGACTTTACTGTCTTAGAGCACGTCTTATCTAAAGTTATTGCCAGCCGTACCGATCTGGAACATTTAGTACGCATTCATCCTCAAATCATACATAATCAAGATGTAGATACCCTAAATGTATCCAAAAGCTCATCGCAGGACGAAGCATCTGTAACTAAAGCAAATAATGATGTTACAGCTCAAGCTGAGGACAGAGCTCAAGATAAGACTAGCACTCAAAAAGTAGTAGCTGATGATGTTAAGTCTCAGGCTCAAGACAGAGCACAAGATAAAACTAGCACTCAAAAAGTGGTAGCTGATGATGTTACGTCTCAATCTCAAGATGAGCTGAACATTACAAGAGCAATAGCTCATAATAGTGCCGATATCTCACGTTTATCTAATGATGCTAAACCTCCTGTAATACCTAAGAGCTCTAAACTTGAAGGTACTTTAAAGCAAGGTGATTTTATTAGTGAGTATCATGCGCAAAAAGATAATCAAGCTGCTGTAGAGCCTAAAGTGATTAAGCCAAGCTTTGGCTCACTTGATGTGTCTAAAATGAAAGTAAAAAGTACTGATGCGCAGCAAAACTTAGACTACTCCCATTTAGGAGATAATGGCACTTATACCTTATTTAAACGTAAAAATAAGAATAAGATTGATGCTCATAGCTTGTTGAACGATAAGAAGTAAGAGCACTGACTTAATCAATTTACAAAAAGAAAGTGCTATTATAAGCGAGATATATCAAGCAGACATAAGATTATCTCGCTTATCTCAGATCACTGATTTCTAACCATGGGGCATCTTGTAGCCCTAATTAAAACTAGCCTGTTTGAGGTTTTTTTATGACTTTACAAGAGTTACGTAATGTCATTGACATCGACGTTGATGGTTCTTTAGTTCGCTTCTCCAACATGGAAGCTATGTACTTAAAGTATTTAAAGCGCTTCATTAATGAACCAACCTACGAAACTCTCCTTAGTGCTATTAGTGCTCAGGACTTTGCCTCCATTGAGACTGCTGCTCATACCTTAAAGGGTATTTGTGGTAATTTAGGTCTTAACAGCTTGTTTAACGATTTCAATGCTATTGTTAAAGCTGTACGTGAGCACAATAATGAATTAGCCTTGCAGTTATGTGACGAGATTGCACCTAAGATTGCTCAAACTCGCGAAGCTTTATCACAATTAGATTAGTCCTTGTACCCAAAGATAAGCGCAAAAGTACTATACTAGTATGCTAGATTTATCTAGTTTTTGCTGTGTTAATATATAAACCAAACAAACACCTATAAGCTTATCTTGGTACTTAAAATCGTAGTTGCACTATAGTCATATCTAGGCAAAAGCATTACAATAGAGACTAATCTTACTAACAACCAATATAGCTGCTTTTTCACTCATCTGGAGGGGTGATGGACATTCAAGATCGGAAGGACACTATTCTCATCGTGGATGACATCGAGATGAATCGTGAGATCCTCGACTGTATATTTAACAAGGACTACAAAACACCACAGTTTGATAATGGCTTAGATGCCTTCCTTTATACCAAAGACCATGAGCACGAGATTGTCGCAGTGCTCTTAGACATTACCATGCCCGTTATGGATGGTTATGGCTATTTGGAGAAGATCAGAGAAAATAATCTCTTAAACGGCGTACCTATCTTTATTATTACTGCCGAAGATCGCGATCAACAGTTAGAAGCTTTTGAATATCAAATCTCTGATATCATTTCTAAGCCTTTTACTCCTGCGTTCTTATTAAAGCGTGTAACCTCACAAATTGAACTGTATAAGATTCATCGCTCTTTAGAGTATAAGAATCTCTTACAAGAGCGTGAAATTGCCCGCAAGAACAAAGAGTTCTCTGAAATCAACGTCAAGGTTATCTCCACTTTAGCTTTAGCTATTGAGTTCCGCTCTGGAGAGACAGGTAAACATGTGTTATCAATCCGCAATATTACCTATCGTCTCTTACATAAGCTTCGTGAGCTTAAGTTTGGCGAGTGCGCTTTTATGTCTGATGAGGACATTAATAATATCGCCTATGCTGCTATCTTGCACGATATCGGTAAGATTGCTATTCCTGATGCCATTTTAAACAAGCCAGGTCGTTTAACCCCTGAGGAGTTTGATGTCATCAAGACTCACACTGTACGTGGTGCTGAGCTGATTGGCAAGATTGGTGTTGAGACCTCAGATATTCTTAAGTATGCTTACGACATCTGTTTGCATCACCATGAGCGCTTTGATGGTCGTGGCTATCCTGAGGGCATTAAGGGCAATGAGTTAAGCATTTACAGCCAAGTAGTAGGCATTGCTGACGTTTATGATGCTCTTACCCAGGAGCGTTGCTATAAGAAAGCTTTTAGCCATGAAGTAGCCTTAGAGATGATCTGCAATAACCAATGTGGTATCTTTAATCCAGAGCTTTTGGATATCTTTAAGCGCGTTATTGGCGATATTGTCAAGGATGATGCTCACCATTGTGACATCCCTGCTCTCACATCATTTTAATAATTAATTAGCCCCTACCCCTCCTCTTTGTTGTGGGCAAAAAAGCCCTAGCTTGTTAAAGCTAGGGCTTTTATTATGCAAGTAATTGACTTGTAGAGACAGAAGAGACACACTAGAGCTGACTTTCCCCCATCGCTTGATGTCTGTAATATTTATTCAATCACCCCTAAAAAACTTAAGCTTATCGAAAAGCGAAAAACATTTCTAACTGAAATCAAAAAGGAGTGCGCTTCCTCCCCTGTCTAAAGACAGGGGAGGAAGCGCTACTAATATTATGACTCCCTACCTCTATATTAAACGCATTAAAAGATTATACTAGCCCCATAGCAACATATCTAGATGAGATCTTAGAGTCAGATATACATATCTGCAAGTGCGATCACGCTTTACCAAAATAGCTCTTGACATCGTACATACAAGAAATGCAAAAACTGACAATTTTTGCAATATGACGCATTTTTCCAAAAGCAATTTTTATAAAGCAACTGTCAGTATGTGATCTATATCAAACTTACTAAAATGGCTATTTATTCATGATATTTGATATAAGTCACACTTTAATCAAGCACCTATCCCCTTTGCGCTACTACTAAGCTTTGGGGCAAGAAATAGCAAAATGCACTGTTATGCTGAATTAATCGCAAAAAATAAATTTGAGCCTATCAATTTATCTTCTAGAACTCTCTTAAATGGCGTTGCTAAGCCTTTTATCACTTTCAAAGTGTGAGCTAGGAAAGAGCAAGAAGCTCTAAGGTCGTTTGATATTAGGGGGTACTAGATCCACAATAGCACGCGCTGAAACAAGACCTGCAAAGCACTGCTTGAATAAAGCAACAACACATGAACTTTCTACTAGTAACGCAGGCTACAGCATCAACAGTTACTACTGCCAATCTCACTAACAATTTTATCTAGGCAGTAGTAACTTGGCCTTAACAAGCTCTTAAAACAACACAACTACCAGTTTAAGAGCCATTGTCATGGAGCATCTACTATGCAAAACTTTTATGATGAAAACGACAATACAAGAGCAAGTACCCCATTCTCCTCTGCTGAGGCTTATGAATGGGCGCTTTACAACCTTAACCCTGACCAAGACTTCGATCAAGAAGACCTTAAAGGTGAGGCTTTTAGCAATCTCGATGCTTTAGACTTTACCTTTACCCAATCTTTTAAAGCTACCGAAGAACCTCAATCAATTCAAGAAACCATCACCCCAGCCCCTAGCTCCTACTCAATTTCTCCAAAAGCTCACTCCTCTTACCATCACTACTACTACGATCCTCAAGCACAAGACGCTTTAACCTTTAAGTCCCTCCACAAGTTAGCTCAATGGTCTAGCAAACATTTGCACTTTCACAAGCCAATGGTTCTCCGCTCTAGCCATTAAACACTAGGAAACAACTACTACTTAAACTTCATAAGGGGCGCGTAACTATGGTGCCCCTTTATAAACAGCTCGACTTATTAATTAAACACCAAGATGAGACTTAATCACGACCTGAGCCCTTGGTCCTTACAAGTGCCTTATAACGAAACTAAATATGAAGTGGGCGAAGAGCTCTTATATGCCGACACTATTGTCACACCTGGTTCTACTCATGAAGACTTAGCTCTCAAGGCTAAGCTCTTAGCCACCTTAGGCTGGCGTATGGCCACAGTAGGCGCAGAGACCCGCTTAATTGTTCAGTCAGTAAAAAAAATGGCTCACGATCTCAACTGCTACAATGTTGATCTTAATATCACCCGTGATGGTATTATCGTAAAGCTAAAACGCGGCCATATGATCAGTGTCGAGTTTAAAGAGATTAAGCATTTTGCCATCAATATGGACTCTTTAGAGCGCTTAAATCATATTTGTGCTGCCGTATCTGAAGGCAAGCTTACCGATCCTAATACTATTTTCTTAGCCATTAGAGCCGTACGTCCTCGTCATTATAATCATAAGAATCTGATCTTTATTGAGGCTTTAGCAGGTGCAGCTTTTGCTTACTTAAATGGTGGTAACTTACCTATTGTAGTCAGTGCCCTTTTAGGTGGCATTGTATTGATGTATGCCCGCTTTGGCTTTATTAAAAAAGGCTTTTTTGAATCCTTTACCTTTATGCTTTCAGCCTTTTTAGGCTCCTTAACTGCAGCTTTATGCTCGCAATATCTCTTTGTTATTCCCAATGAGCAAGTGGTCTTATCAGCTACTGCTACTACCTTACTCTTAGTACCAGGCTTCCCTTTAATTAACGGCTTTTTAGATATCTTTAAAGGCTATGTGCCTATAGGACTAACACGCTTGATTATCTCCGCAGTCTTAGTGGTATCAGCCACTATTGGTCTGCTCATGACAACTTACACTCTTAGCTTTATCACCAGCATTATCGAGCCTTTGTACTAATATGTTCTTGCTAATTACCTTAGACCAATTCTTAGGCGTATGCTATCAAGCTATTGCCGCTTCCATTATTGGCCCAGCTTTTGCCATGCTCTTTACAGTACCTGCTCGCCACTTGTTATTAATTGCTCTGGCCTCAGGCTTTACTCGCGCCACCCGTGCTTATTTAGTGGCTTTAAACATTAATATTGTACCTGCTACGTTCTTAGCCTGTGTAGCTTGCTCTTTAATCTTTATCTACTTCGGACCAAAATTAAAGGTACCACGTCCTATCTTTACAGTACCTTGCATCATCTCACTGATTCCAGGCGTAGATGCCTACCAGTCTTTGCTCTCTTTAATCACTATTTTGCAAAGTGTTAACCCAGATAGCTTTAATAGCTCGATTACTATCTTATTTACCCATGGCATGAAAGCCATTGCTATCATTTTCTCTATTGCCTTAGGTCTGGCGATACCACCATTGTTCTTCTATCAGTATCGTCACACCAAGCTCTAGATTATACCGTGTACCAAAGTAAGTCTTAGCCGCGAACACCTAGGCTAAGAGTACAAAGCGCTACATAGGTTATGTGGCGCTTTTCTTTTGAAGATTGTTATGTTAAACAATAGCACTGTAATTGCCTGTTAACTACCTCACAAAGTACTATCAAAAAAGGCCTAGTAATACTAGGCCTTAATTTCACTTTTCAATTTGTAATCTTATCAGGGGCTTAACCGCCTAGTAAACTTAAAGCAATAGTTGGACGCTGATTGGCTTGAGCTAGAACTGACTGAGAGGCCTGCTGAATAATGTTGTTTTGAGTAAGAGAGGCTGTCTCAGAGGCAAAGTCAGTATCACGAATACGGCTGCGAGCATCAGACTCATTTTCAGCCACATTAGCTTGGTTGCGAATGGCAGATTCCATACGATTTTGCAAAGCACCAAGCTCCGCGCGCTTGGAGTCAACCAATTGGATCATCGTGTCGATATTGGCAAGCACACCATTAGCTTTGGATACAGTCTCTACAGTAAAGATATAAGGGCCATTACCACCAGCCTTGGTAAAGCCTGCATCACCTTGAGTTCCTAACTTCATGCCAGCTTGGGTCATAATGCCTGACATATGGAAAGCTAAGCTCCAGTTCAAAGCAACAGTATCACCCTTATTAGCGCCTACTTGGAAGTTAAGCTTGCCTTCAAAAGCAGCGCCCTTTGATGGAATTAAGCACTTGCTAGCCTTACCTGCGCCATCTAAGATTAACTTACCAGCAAAAGTAGTTTGCTTAGCAATACGGCTAATTTCCTCAGAAAGGCTCTTTACTTCTTCTTGAAGGGCCTTGCGATCTTCTTTAGTATTGGTACCGTTAGCAGACTGAACAGCAAGCACACGAATACGCTGGAGCATATTGGTGGTCTCGTCTAAGGCGCCTTCGATAGTCTGAGCTAAGGCGATGCCGTCATTAGTATTACGGTTGCCTTGGTTTAAACCATTAATCTGGGAAGTTAAACGATCGGAAATCTGGAGGCCAGCAGCATCATCCTTGGAGGAGTTGATGCGAAGACCAGAAGCTAAACGCTGATAGCTAACATTTAAATTATTAGTGGCATTAGTAAGTTTTCTTTGAGCATTAATCGAACTTACATTAGTCTGTACATATAAAGCCATGAATATATCTCTCTTTGTTTGGACATATTATTGAGCGCTTGCAATATATATGCCTACATAGATTTAAAACACAGCTCACAATCAACTATTAGAATAGCTGAAAAATACCATGGCGCTGCAGGGCTATGATTGTTAAAATAGCGCTAAATTTTTGTGAGCTTGCTCATACAACTATGCTCTAGAAAGCTCTCTTTACCCTGCCATTAAATGGTTTGTATCCTTTTAATGGATCAAAGAGGCTGGAACAGCCTAATATAATGTATGGTCAACTACTTCCCCTAAACAGGAGACAACGAAGCTTGAAACTTCTATCTTGAGGTTTTAGTTGAGCAATCAGCCAGATTTGATCCTCTAAGTACATGCTTTAAGTCAAGCATTGGTCTTGGCTAAGCCCCTGCTTCATACTCTGAGCGTATCTTATCTGAATTGCATCCTAAGTTACATTTAATCATGCCTTACTAACGTTTTGCACGTGTCAGGCATTTACTAAATATTCAACTGCGTACGCGATTCATACCTCGCCTTGCTCTAGCATAGGCGGGAGCATTCTCGCTAATTTTTGGAAAACCACATTTGGGGGAAACGAAAAGTGCGTTTCAATCAAATTGCTACCTACTGTAGCTCTCTGGCTTGTGCCACCTTATTAAGTGTTAGCTTTGGTGCCCAAGCTAAAAGTGATGACAACAAAGTAAATATCTGGAACTGGAGTGACTATATTGCTGAAGATACTGTTAGCAATTTCACCAAGGAGACAGGTCTTGCTACTAACTATGTCTTATTTGACTCCAATGAGTTAGTCGAAGCTCGTTTGCTTTCTGGTAGTACTGGCTTTGATGCCATTATGATGACTTCATACTATGTACCTCGCTTAGCCAAAGCAGGTGCCTTAGATAAAATCGATAAGAGCAAGCTAAGTCATTACCAAGATCTCGATCCTAAGCGTATGGAGCTACTCGCAACAGTTGATGAAAATAACGATTACGCTATTCCTTATACAGAGATCTCTTTAGGTATTGGCTATAACACTAAGAAGATTGAGGAGATCTTCGGACCTGGTGCCAAGATCGATAGCTGGGAATTCTTATTTAATAAAGAAAATGCCGCTAAGCTTAAGCAATGTGGTATTGGTGTGCTCGACTCCCCTGTTGAGGTGATTTCTGCAGTACAACACTTTTTAAAGAAGAATCCTAATAGCGATCGTCGCAGTGAGTATGCACAAACTCAAGAGCTGTTAACTAGCTTTGCTAAAAATGTTGCCTACTTCCACTCTAGCCGCTATATCAACGACTTAGCTTCAGGTGATATCTGTGTAGCTATTGGTTATTCAGGTGATATTCTTCAGGCCAATGATCGTGCTGTTGCTGCCCAGCGTGACTACAATATTGAATATGTCTTCCCTAAAGAGGGCTCTTTATTATGGTTTGATTGCTGGATCATGCCAAAAAATGCTGCTCATGCTGCTAATGGCTTAAAGTGGATTGACTACTTACTTAAAGGCGATGTTGCCAGCTCAATATCTAATGAGATCCGTTATATCTTGCCTGTCCAAACAGCCATCGATAAGTTAGATCCTGCTCTCAAAGCTAACCCAAGTGTCAACTTAAGTCCTGAGCTCTTAGACAAAGCCTACTTCCCTAAGGCTCCAACTGCTCGTATCTCCAAGATCCATAACCAAATCTGGAATTCAATGAAGTTAAACTCAACCTCTCCTGAGGAAGAAGAGGGCACTGGCTGGGATTAAGCTTTGATGATAAACTAAAATCATTAAAAAAGGCAAGGACTCAAGTTCTTGCCTTTTTTTGTGCTTAGCGCACAATTTTCATGGAAACTAAATAGTCCATAGCTTTCACTGCTGCCTGCTCATGTAAATAAATCAAGCGCAAGTCATTGAGCTTATACTTTTGGGCTACGCCTCTAATGTTTTGAAAGTGCAAGATATCGATACTATCGCCTAAGATAATTAAATCCTGTAGCACTCTTAAGAAGCGACAACGAGGCTTGATTAAATCTTGCGTAATTCTAAAGACCTTATCAGGACGGTGCACAATCATGGCATCTAAGCCGTGAAAAATCACGAACTCAAAAATCAAGTCACGGCAAGGAGCAAAGTAAGGATAGAACTTGCAGACGGATTCAATAAAGATAGCCTTGGTGATCAGCCGCTTAAAATAGTCTAAGAGTTGATCGCCATTTAAATTGGTAGCTCTATTGTATAAGTCATATTGAATAGCCGCGATCACTAAAGCAATTAAGTTACGCGCACCATGACCGCCAAAGTGCTTGACGATATCTTCCATAGAGCGAAAAGAGAAGAAGACAGTAGAGTCAATGGCTTTAGCCAGCACATTAAAAGTCTGCCACATCTTAAAGGAAGTACGTAAGAGCATATTAATCTGCTGGATATTTGGCTTAGGAGCACACATAAAGCTCATTAGCAGACACAACTGACGTTGCTCTAAGAATAACTCCTTAGTTGAAGCATTGTAAGGAGGCTTTAAAAGACATGGTGGCAAAGGATTAAAATTGCCCCTACCTGTTACCAAATGAGCACCTAAAGAGAAAGCCACCCGCATTTCTTTTTGCGATTGGATATTAGCTATCATCATCTTTAAGCGTGGTTGGATCTGCTTTAAGCTTTGGACAGCAATAATATCTTTGGCAATATTAGGTGAGTGCATATCGAGCACTACATAATCAAAGCGTGGGATTTGCTCGAGCCACTTTTCCCTAATTAAGGTCTCTAAATCCGTGGCAAAGGACATACCAAAAGAACTCATCTCACGCATTTGCTGGACGAGTGTTTGGTTTACAGGCTGATTGGAAGGCAAGCGCACCAACATACGTGAGTAGTTGATGTCATGACGGAAATCTAAGAAGGCCGAAGAGAACTGGACATTAATGGCCACACCAGCTTTAGGACCGACATATTTGTCTAATTTAGACTGAACTAAATAGCGTCCTAATACCTCACGGGTATTGGCTGGAGTAATGCGGGTTTTACGATCTTGAGTAACAAAAGAGAGATCATAATAGAATGCTTGGCTTTGAGAGTTCCAAAAAGGGACGGTACTCATCAGCATAGTAGTAATAGGCTCAGGCTTTTTAGCCTGCTCCTCACCTTGACTTGTATCAGACACCGTTGTACCTCTCCTAGACTTGGAATTTAATTGCTTGCTCGTTACACAAGAAAGCTATTTCTTGTGAAGTTGGTCTGCACTTAATAATCCAACTCCGCCAAAATAAGCATAATGAATGCTCTTAACAATTAAGCAGGCTCAAGCTATATGCAAAGCCCTCTCTAGTATTAGTTAGTATAACAAATTAGCTTAAACAAATTAAAGTACAAGCCATGCGCCACTTTACGCACTTTTTGCCAAAAATCAGGCACTAATTTGCCACTACTCTCTTTAAATTTTAATAAAAGCAATATCTAAGCCAGTGGCCACTTTTGCACCTGACAAAGGCAAAAAAACTGCCACTAAAACAGTGGCAGTATCTGTAGCAAACTTACTTGCTAGCACTAGCGCTCTTCTTGCTAGTACGCTTTTTTACTACTTTCTTAGCTGGAACTGCCTCTTGTGATGCACTATCGACAACCACTTCAGGAGCTTGCTTAATTGATTGCACTTCTTGCTCTTTGGCACGAGCTAAATCTTCAGCAGCAATTTCATTTAAAATACGCTCAGCCTTTTGTAAAGCATTACGCGCTAAAGCTTCTTGAGCACGCAGCGCAGAGGAATCTTCATCTTTCTTAAAGACCATATCAGTTAAGCGCTCAGCTTCAGCTGCTTGCTCTAAAGAAAGCTCACCCCAGTGACGCATAGAAACTTCATAGTTACGTTCTAAAATAACCTTAGGGTGCTTAACGGCAATAATGGTACGATTGGACTTATCGTAAGTAATATATGACCATGCCCAATCTACTAAAGTAGAGATCTTATTCTTGACACCTAAGATGGACATTAAGTGCACACCCATCCATAAGAACCAAGCAGTAAAGCCAGTTAAATTCATGCCTGCAATGTCAGCTACGGCCTTATTTCTACCAATAGTAGCCATAGAGCCTAAGTCACGATATTCAAAAGGCTTTAAGATCTGACCATGCTCTTTACGCAAGAAGTTTTCAGCTAAGTTCTTACCTTGCTGAATAGCAGCCTGAGCCATTTGTGGGTGACCCTTAGGATAAACATGAGTCTTCATCAAGGCACAGTCACCAACAGCAAAGACATTGTCTAAGCCTTCGACCTTATTGAATCTATCTACCATCAAACGATTGCCAGGACCGTAGAACTTGTCGTCAATACCTTGAATACGACGTCCTGTAACACCACATACCCAAATAATGGTTTGAGACTTAAAGGAGCGTCCGTCACGTAAGATAACCTCATGTTGCTTATAGTCATGAACATAAGCACGCAATTGGACGTCAACGCCCATTTGGGTCAAATACTTTAAAGCTGCAGCTGAGGCAGTCTCTGACATAGCTGGTAAGAGACGCTTACCTCCTTGCACTAAGTGGATCTTAAATAAAGAAGTGTCGAGATCTGGATAATCACGAGGTAAAACGTGCTGACGCATTTCTGCTAAAGCACCTGCGATCTCTACACCAGTAGGACCACCACCTACAATAACTACATTTAATAATTCAGCACGCTCTTGTTCGGATGAAGTAGTATTAGCGCGCTCAAAGGTATTTAACAAAGCATTACGTAAGCCTAAAGACTCATTAATGGTCTTCATCGGCATGGATTCTTCTTGGAGCTTTTGATTACCGAAATAATTGGTAGTAGTGCCTGTGGCAATTACTAAGTAGTCATAATGAAGCTTACCAATAGAGGTTTGAATGTAACGTTCTTTGGTAAAGACAGCACGTAGCTCACACATTCTAAAGAAGAAGTTCTTAGAACCAGCAAACATCTTACGGAAAGGGAAAGCAATTGAGCTTACCTGTAAACCAGCAGTAGCAATTTGATAGATCAATGGTGGGAACTGGTGGAAGTTGTTCTTGTCAATTAAGACAACTTGGAACTCTGGATTCTTGGCCAAGGTGGAGCATAATTTTAAACCACCAAAACCACCACCTACTACCACTATTCGTTTAGCTGGAACATCAGGAATATTAAAGCTCATGAAAACAAGACCCCACTTAATATGCTTTGTTAAACGTGCTTATAAAATAAATCTCCCCGAGCATTTTAACTAGGGGAGGTAAAAAGCTTGCTAAGATTAATACAATTCAGGAAATATTAAAGTCCATTTGCGAAAACAAATCAACTAATTCATAAGTTTAACTTATACAGACTTTTGATCCTTATATAAAGTAACACCTACGCTATTAAGATCCTCATGGAGCTCTTTTAATAAACTATTAAGCGGTCTTACTTTATGTAGGCGTTCTAGAGCCATACTCTTAGCCTTACGGTGCTCAAATGAGGCCAAAGCACAAGGTGCATTAGTTGGCGTATGATCTTGCAAGGCTATTTCAATAGTAATGTTCTGCTTAAGCACAGCAGAGAAAGTATTTTGCAAGCTCTGTATAAAGGAGCTATCAAACATACTGATCTCATCTTGCTGATTGATGTGAATAATCCAATGGTTTGGATCATTATCACAAACTTCACAGGATGACTTTAACAGAGCAAAGCGTTCTAAATTAGATTGAGGATAGGCCTGATAAATAAGCTCACACCACTTATCAGAAGCTCTAACCTGCTCATAAAAATCATCGTCACTTAAAACCACCTTACCTGCAATGGCATTGTTAACTACAGCAGGAACATCATAAAGCTCATCTGGACTATAAGGCTCACTAACACTCATTAACTCATCACTAGCATCTTCATAAAAGGCATCAGTTTGCACAATATAATCAGGTCGCTCCCACTCTCCTTTCTGAGAGGAATCAACATTCTCTGCTACAATAGCACTGGCAACTGCTGGAGCATTTGCTGTAACAACACTCTCCTCTGGAGCAAGAGCAGTTATGGCACTTTCTTGCTCATTACTAAAGTGCTCATAAGGACGACGAGCTTCAATCTCGGGCAATAAGGCTGCATTGTTAAAAGATAACAAGCGCAATAAATCAAGCGGCACACGCAAATAGTCATAACCTTGAGCCTTGCCTTGAGCAATAGCCTGCTCAATAGATGCTCTAGCTTGCTGAGATTGACTGAGCATTTCTTGATATTGCGCAGCATTACGCTCAAGCTCTTGGCATTTAGCGCTAATATCCCTGCCTTTAAGGAGCTCACCATAACTAGGAGTTAAAGTGCCCTCAAAGCATTGAGGCTTTTCCTCTTGATGAGATGGTGCTGAGATAAAGTTATTATCACTTAAGCGCTCCAGCTTTGGATAAGGTACTGCTTGTACCTCAAACTTATAACCATCTACAATCACAGGACTTAAGCGCTCTAAATCCCACGGCGATGGCTCATGATTGCTATCAAGCTCCATCTGCTTGGTGATTTGTTCATCTAAGGTATTAAGCAAATTAGAAGCGGCAATACTTTGCTCCTTTTGCAAAGCTTCACGCTCCTCACGGCTATGAGCATGTCGTACTTGCTCATCTAATTGCTCTAAGTTCAAGGCAGCTTGATCTAATACCTGCTGCCCACCTGTATTATCAATAGTGCCATCAAGTAATTTAACAGCACTCTTAGGCTCTAACAAATGCTCATCTTGGGCCAAAGGTGTGACATTAACCTTAACTGCAGCAGTCTCTATTGCCCCTAATACCATAGAGCCTTTCGGAGTACTATCAATATTAGTACTGAGATCTGGCGCAGTATTAGTAGCTGGCACAATAACCATATCACCACTGTCTTTAGGAGCTAAAGCAACGCTTTGAGAGCTATGCTCATTCTGGCTATCTCCAGATACCGCCCAAGGAGGCAAATCATCAAGCTCACTATCTGCTTGTGCTCCATTAGCACTTAATGTCTCATTGGTAATAGCAGCTTGAGCGACATTTTCTATCTCAGGTAAAGCCACACTAGAACCTAAGATATCATCAATATCACCAGCACCGCCTAAATCACCAACCAAACTATCTAATGAGCGATTAGCATTTTCTGTAGGTTTAATCTCTAAGCTCTTATCACACTCAACTGTAGTTATAGTAGAGCTCATTGCCCCCTCTTTTGAGGTAGAAACATCAGAAGATACAGAAGCAGCGCTCAGCTCAAGAGAAGCTGCAGGTGCCTTGACTTGTTCAGTTATCTCTACCTTAGGCTTAACGGTAGCAACAGGAGCTATAGTCAAACTTTCTGGTGCACTTTGACTGGCTGGATCTTTTAAAGATAAAGTTGATGCAACTTGAGAGCCTAAGTGGCGTTGATCGTTAGTATCAAAACCATAAACACCTTGGCTATTTAAGCTAAAGTCGCCCTTATTGGCTGCTCCCTTAGGATTATTGGTGACCTGCTCTAAAGAGCTAGCAGTATCTAAAAGATCATTGAGCTTATAAGACTCAGTATTATTATGAGCTTTGCTTACTTGAGGCGCATCATTGTGTTTAAGCTTACTTTCATAATGCTCTTTGAGCATGTCAAAATACGCACCAACTTGAGAGCACATCTCAGAGTAAAACTTATGACGCTCATTAGTAATCCTCTTGAGCTCTTCATTTTCAGCAACCTCAGGGGTCTTTAAAAATTTGGTCTTAAAGCCAATATTGCCGCCTCTGATAGCCTCAAGATCTGCCTGCTGATGACTGTAGTCAAATTGGGAGTTAGTATCGATCTTTTTGTGGCCATCAAAAGAGCTTGTTTGAGCTTGCTTTTGTATCTGGGCACGATTATTTGCCGCTATTTGGGCAGCACGCTGCTGCGGGCTTTGTAAGGTAAAGCCCTCACCAATACCACCTTGAGCTCCTTGGCCTTCTTGATTGGCATTAAAATCTACGGCAAAGCTTTTATGGACATCTCGCTCTTGAGAGAGCTTCTTACCCAACATCTGATGCAAGCTTTGTAATTGCTGCTGGTGTTGTTGATAGTTGTGTTTAATTTGCTCTAAGGAGCGCTTGGCTTCTTGAACTAAATGATGGCTCTTAGATAAAGTAGCAGCTAGCTCTTGGGTTTGAGCTAAGAGTTCACCTTGTAAACCTAGCTTAGGTGCAAGATTATTTAAGAGCTCTTGTGTAGCTTGTGGCCCCTGACTTAAAGATTGTAAGAGCTCCTTAGTATCCTCAGAGCTTAAGGAGCGCAACTCTATCTTGGGCTGTTCAAGAACGTCATTTAAAATGGACAGATCAAGAGGTCCATCATCAATAGCAGCTTGAGCTAAGGACTGCTCTAAATTATTAATGGAAATCCTGTTTAACTCAGATCGCCAAATTTTTTTTTTACAGGATTAAAGGCCATGAGGCGCAATAAGGTCATCTCAAAAGCAGAGCGACCATCGGCGGCGTATTGATACTCTTGTAAACCCTCTAAGACGATTTGATAGTACAGCTGTACTTGTTGAGGGTTGATGCGCTGAGCATAGTTCTCTAAAAGACTCTTATTAAAGGAGAAGACTTCTAAATCAGTGCGGCCAATTAACTGATATAAAGCAATGTCATGTAAGGCAATGACAAGCTCATCTAATAAACTCTTATAGTTAGGGGCTTTAGCACGGATCTCCAATAATAAATTACCAAACTCATGGACTCCATTGTCTATATCTTTTTTGGTATCTTTAGGGAGACTTAAGAGCTCTAAAATCTGTGCTGTTAACTCATCACCTACTGTGCCTAACATAGCTTGGATATTAGACTGCTCAAGCTTACCATTACCCAAAGCAATAGCCTGATCGCAAAGAGAAAGGGCATCACGCATAGAGCCACGAGCAGCACGAGCTAAAGTTAATAAAGCATCTTGCTCAAATTCAATATGCTCAAGCTCACAGATCTTCTGGAGTTGACTGCAAATTTGATCGATGCTTAAAGCACGTAAAGGGAATTGCAAACAGCGTGAGAGCACCGTTGTCGGAATCTTATGCGGATCAGTGGTTGCTAAGATAAACTTGACGTAAGCAGGAGGCTCCTCTAAGGTTTTTAATAAGGCATTAAAGCTATTAGTAGTGAGCATATGCACTTCGTCAATGATGTAAATCTTGTAACGAGCATTAATTGGCGGATATTGCGTATTCTCTAAGATCTGACGGGTATCTTCGACCTTAGTTTGAGAAGCAGCGTCAATTTCAATGACATCAGGGAATGAGCCATTGGCAATTGCCTTACAAGCATCACACTGACCACAAGGATGAGAAGTTGGCTTGTCCTGACTGGTACACTCTAAGGACTTAGCAAAAATACGAGCAATAGTAGTTTTACCAATACCACGAGTACCAGTAAAGACATAAGCATGGTGAGTTTTACCTGCATCAATAGAATGGGCGAGAGCCTTGAGAACGTGCTCTTGACCAACAACGTCTTCAAAAACCTGAGGACGATATTTACGAGCCAGGGCCAAGTACTCAACATCTGATTGCATTGCCGTATGATTCCTATACCAAGTTAAAACAGCGCTTTAGATCACCTAATTAGTGACCAGGAAAGTCTAATAAACTTACTGATTCCACGCCACATTCAGCCTTAATCTTATCATAGCCCCCTAAATCGACCAAATCGATCACAAAAGCAGCATTAACTACCTGTGCACCAGCTCTTTGAGCTAACTTGCACATGGCAATCATGGTACCACCAGTGGCTAATAAGTCATCTACACATAATACGCGCTCGCCACTCTTAACAGAATTGGTATGCATATGTAACTCGCTAGTACCATATTCAAGAGCATACTCTTCTTTAATGGTTTCACGAGGCAACTTATTCTTCTTACGCACCATGACAAAACCAGCCCCTAAACGAGCTGCTAAAGGAGCACCAAAGACAAAGCCACGGGCCTCACTAGAGAGTACCTTATCGATCTTGAGATCCTTAAAAGCCTCAGCAAAGAGGTCAATTACTAAAGCAAAACCCTTGGCATCTTCACATAAAGTGGTGATATCACGGAATAAAATACCCTCAATAGGATAGTCTGGGATGCTAGTAATGGTCGACTTTAAGTAATCAATCTTACCTGCTAAATCGTCAACACGACCACATAAAACTTTTTGCATCTAATTAAGACCTCTTAACAGCTTTTCAATATTGTGAGCACTGTGTTTTGACAACAACTACCTTATATTCTTGCCAAATATAAACAGCGCACCAAGATAAAATTATACCTAAAAACCAATAGGGATCATATAGACAGCCAATCTCGCCTTAAAACCTCTCCACTGCAAAGATACCCCACCGTTAAGACATTAAAAAGCCAAATTTAGTTCTCTAGGCAAAAGATAATATAGTGTAGTTTTGTTGTATTAAGACAATAAGGAAAGGGACAAGAGGACAGCATCACTCTAGAGCTACAGAGCCGACGCATCTTAATTTTATTGAGCAGTATTGTAAAATAGTTTTGTCAGGAGCTCCTTTTAAATGAAGCTCTCATTTCTTGAACATCAAAGCTATAAGTCTCCCTTGTGCCTTCCCTATTCTCCTTATACTTTTCATCATTAAAAGTGATAAGGCTCTCAAGAGCAAGGCTCATGAGTCCCAAAAACTCCATAAAGAAATTTTCAATCTCATATTCAGAAATCAGGGCTCTAATATTGTTGATAGTATTTGCACTGATTTTATGTTCTGGAGAAGGCATTCTTGGGATAAGAAATTGAAGCACAATATTTTGCTGGTTATAGAAGTTAGCAATTTCAGAAGCGCTATGGCACCCGCGCATTCTCGCAAGTAACATGACACACCAAAAGAGTTAGTTGTAAATAGCCCCCTGAATTTTGATCCTACATCCCCGCAAAAAAATGTGGGGTATCATTATATGATGTTTTGGGGACCTT